>WNFG01000378.1_pt1 | contig 37404 bp, 26 predicted proteins | sample 5400431 | NCBI WGS metagenome assembly WNFG01 (sample SAMN13153346, study PRJNA577476) | soil metagenome | isolation source: 120 cm saprolite under Douglas fir tree site 2 hole 3 replicate 2 | place: USA:California | collected 2015-04-18
ATGTCCGCCTTTTCCAACGTCGCCTGCGGCAGCCCAAGCGGAGGGTTCACCCTCACGGCGGCGAAGGCCGGCAGCGGAGCGGGGACCGTAGCAAGCAGCCCTGCGGGGATCGACTGTGGCACGGCCTGTTCCTTCACCTATCCACCTGGCAAGGTGGTCACCCTGACGGGCACCCCCGCGTCCGGAGCGACGTTCAGCGGCTGGTCAGGTGGCGGCTGCAGCGGGACAGAGTCGTGTACCATAGCCGGAAACGGGTCAGTGACCGTGACGGCGACGTTTGCTGCTGCGGGGGTCCCCGTGATGGTCAACACCGTGACACCGAATCAGGGGACACCAAGAGCCGCGGTACCAGTAACGATCAATGGGTCAGGATTCGCGACGGGCGCGACCGTGAGCATCAGCGGGACTGGGGTCACGTCGAGCCGCGTCACGGTCAGGTCGACGACGCAACTAACGGCGACCCTGACAGTCGCCAGCGGAGCGGCGCACGGGACCCACAATGTGACAGTGACGAACTCGGGTGGCGGCTCTGGGACGCTGCCTGGGGGATTCACGGTGATGAGCGCGACGCCGGCGACGCTGACGCTGGCCTACAACGGCAAGCTGCGAGACCGGGTGGGGCAAGGCAATACGGCGCTAGGTCATGACGGGGCGTTGGACGGGACGCTGACTGCAACGCTGCGCGCGAGCGGGGGACGGACCGTGACGGGCCTGCGACTGGACAGCAATGCGCCGGGAGTCTGGGACACGACCAGCGCGACCGGGTACTGGGTGCTGGCGGTGGCGCCGACGGTGGACGGGGCGGTGCTAAACGCACCCGGGACGATGGCCGTGAACTTCCCGGTGGCCGACGGGGGGAGCTTCGTCGTGTTCGCGTCGGACTATCAGGGCAGGGAGTTCCAGCCGGGCAGGACGCTGACCCTGACGGCGACTTTTGCGGATGGCTCGACGGCGACGGCCGCGACGACGGTGCCCTAGCCCCGAAACATTTCATCGCAGAATTTGGTTGGTCACGGTCCGCAACGGTTCAGCATTTGAACAGGGTGATTTTCGTGACGGCAAGATTCAACAAGGGGGAAGAAATGAGACCGGCATCTCAGATATCAAGCCGTTCCGCTTGGAGGAAGACAATGGGTCTTGCGCGCGAAGAACGGCCGAATCGAAGAGGAGCGAACGTGGAATTGAAGGCCAGCGGATTGAGCCTGCTCCTCGTGAGCGCGATCACCTGTGGCATCGCGCTGTGCCTCTCGGTGGGTGGCGCCGTCGAGGCACAGGCCGCGGTTCGATATGTTGACGGTTCTCTCTCGGCGCCGTGTAGTACCTATTCCGTGCAATCGCGAAGTTGCTCTGGGATGGATGGCAACGCATACCCGACGATTCAGCAAGCCGTCACGGCCGTTAATCCAGGCGACGTCGTCTATGTACGCGGGGGCATATACAATCTGGCCTCGCGCCAAGAGATTCTGCTCGCGACCCTGTGTACGCGCGGCGCGCCGTGCGTGCTCTCAGGCTATCAGAACGAAGTCGTGACGATCCGGGGGCCGGTGGGCTACCCGGCCGCCGATGCGAACAACGGTCGGGGGCAGGCCATCGGCCCCGTCGATCCCAGCGATCGCGCTAAGCTGCTCCACGTCACGGGGAATTACTGGACCATCACCAAGCTCATCCTCGAAAACGGCGGATGGTACGGCTGCGAAGTTGGCGGGTCGAATAATCTCCTCACCGAGCTGGTCGTGCGCCACAACTGGGCGACGGGGTGTCAGGTCGTCACTGGTGGGCACAACAACACGTTCCGGTACGTGGCCGCGCACCACACGCGGCACGGCTCCGGACTTGAGGTCACGGTCGCAAGTGACGAGACCGGGACCGCGACGGGGAATCGCTTCGAGCGGAATCTCGCGTACAAGAATGGACGAGATGGAGCGGACGTCAAGGTCCTGAACTATCCGGGTCCTGGGGGAGAAGGGAGCGATCCAGGGAGCGATCCAGGTGGGGGCAACTCCGATGGCATGGGGACGGACAAGGGCTGCGCCGACGCGGGGGCGCTCCCCAAATCGACGAACGCGTGTCAAGGCACGGTGTTCCTAGAAAATCTTATCTGGAAGAACACCGACGATTGTCTCGATATGTCCGCTAGCAATTCCTGGGTCATCGGCAATTTTGTGAGTGACTGCGGGCCCGAAGGGAATCGGGGCTTCAAGCTGTTCTTCCAGGCGCCGGGGGTCGTCTATTCCGGCAATCTCTGTTATCTGTCGCAGGATACGTGTTTTGATCCCCAGGCCCTCGACCCGATCACGTACATCAACAACGCGGCGATCTCGACGCCGGGCTATGGCTTTCGTGTATCGCCCCTCAATGCCCTGCGGACCTCGGTGGCCGCGAACAACATCTCCTTCAGTAACGGGCTGGACTACGACTGGGCGAGCATTCCCACCGTCGTCGGCAATCTGAACACCGACCCGGGGCTCGTGAACCGGGCGGTCGCGCTGGCCTACAGCGCGGTCGAGAACGACGCGGGCTTCCCGGCGACCACGATTCAATCGCGGTGGCAGAGTCTCTGGAATCAGATCGAGGGCGCCTTCAAGCCAGCGAGTGGCACGTCCGCCGTCGTGAACGCTGGGACTGTCGTGCCCGGCTATCACTGCCCTCTCGCCGACGACAAAGGCCAGGACGTCAAGGCAGCCTGCCGACACTGGATGGGCTCGGCCCCGGACATCGGGCCGTTTGAGTTCGGGATCACCGGAAATCCGGACCGACGATTCTCGACCACGGGCGGATCTCCGACCACCGGGCCACCAGCCGCCCCGGCGGGCCTGACGGTCAAGTAGCCGCGGTTGGTGAGGGCAAGCAATTACCGCCGCGCTCTGTGGTGTGGATTAGACGCGGATTTCAACGCTCGCGGCCCACGGTGCGCCGGCACGATCGTTTGACCGAGGTACGTTGCTGAGCTTGGCCGACAGTTAGCGTCGGGCAGTCAACGAACCACTCAGGACCGGCGCGACCTCACAAGCGCGCCGGTCGTCTGCCTCAACCGCGAAGTTGGGTCCGGCATTGCTCTCGTAACATTGATGACCGACCTGACGATTAACCCAAGAGACTGAACCTCAAGGCGCGAAACTGGTTCAGGTCGCCACACTGGCCCCACGGGCGGCCCTACGTGGCGTTGATCGAGCGGGCCTTGACAGGGGCGATATACGAGTGTCAGTCAGTACACGTCGGTCTGGGAAGTCAGTTTTCCACGCATTGCTCTGGTGAGGGGAAGAACGTTAGGCAGGGAGTTCACCATATCGTTCCCGAAGAATGGTCAACGCCGTCGGAATCCAAAGACGCTACCGAAAAATGCCGCAAGCCTGAAACCATCATCGACCACGGCTTGAACACAGGCTGCGGCAATCTCCTGGCCGATCAGGAGAGGATGAATCTCAATGATTATCGTGTTCAACGACGGTGGAAAGGTGGGCGACGTGGTTGACAATACGGCTTCAGAACCCTCAACGTCGATCACCATCGCGGTTGGCTCCATTCGATGCTGATCGCAGATTTCACGAGCCGTGCACCAGCGGGCCTCAACGCGGTTCTCGCTGTGGCTCGCGCTCGCCATGCCCCCCAGATTGTTTTGGCTGGGCGCGAAGCGTTGATGGCGCACGGCGTCCGGAACCTCGTCACGCCAGATCGGGCAGCCCAGGACCTCGATCCATTCCCCCTCGAGATTGTTCACTTTCATCTGCCGTTCAAAATACGGGCGCAGTTCAGCATTCGCTTCGACGCTCAAGACGCGTCCGCGTGGGCCGACTGTCTTCCATAGGATGGAGGACAGGATCCCGATGGATGCCCCAAGTTCCAACACGTGGTCGCCTTCCTTGATCAGGCCCGCCACGAGACGCCGCTCCGCACTTTCGTAGCCGCCACGCATCAGATGGCGACGCATCCGCGAGGACAGCGGCGAGGCTCGGATTGGCACGAGAACGTTATCGAGAGCGGCAACCCGGGGCCAAAGCCCGAGAAATGGGAGTCGCGTGAGAAGGAAGTCCACGGCCTAGGTGCACGACTCAAGGAAGCTCATGATTGTCCCCTACGGCAACGTGTGGAGTGATTCGAAAAGTCAGCAGTCCTGGGCGGCCCAGTATACCGAGAATTGGGTCGCCAGTTGCGCAAGAGGGGTTGGAATCTCTGCGGTGGCGGAGGGCGAAGGAGAGCCCAAGGCATGTTAGCTCCTCGATCGGCATCGGAGGATGCGGTCGTATCGACGCTACCAGTCCTAGGGCGCTCTCTCAACTTGTGGTAGATCGGACACTTCCAAGCCCAGACTTTTGCTGCAAGTTCGCCCATTGGTCACGGCCTACGAGACGTTGTGTGCCCGGCACCAGAATTCGAGTACGAGCAAGGCCCAGATCTTGTCGCTGAAGTCTCGCATCCCTCGTTGATGCACCTGAGCGACGGCCTGCACGGCTTCCGAATCAAGCCACGTAAAGATTCGACAAGACGAGGAAGAGAGCACCTCGCGAGGGTAGTAGGAGAGATGATCACGGAACCAGCGCTCGATCGGGATACCAAACCCCTTCTTCGGACGGTCTATGGTGGTGTCGGGCACTAGATTCTTGATCATCTGTTTGAGCAGGCGCTTCGGGTTTCCATGACGAAGCTTCGCCGACGTCGGCCAGGCGTTGACATACTCGACGACGTGGTGGTCGAGGAATGGCAGACGGAGTTCCAGGCTGTGGCGCATTGACATCCGGTCCGCCTTGACGAGGATGTCATCCGGAAGATAGGTCTGTTGATCTGTATGCTGCAGTCTCGCCACCAGGTCGCGTCCGTCACTGGCCCGGAGATGGGCCTCCACGAGCCATGGCCGCTCGGACACGAGCCAACGATATTCGGGCCGAAAGAGAGCAGCACGCTCGTCGGCGCCAAAGAGAGCCACGAGGCTATGGTAGCGTTCTGCCTCATCGGTGGCGAGACGGTGAAGAAGGCCCTTGCCGAAGACGTGTGCCGGCAACGCGGCTGACGCGGTGCCGAAAATGAGGCGGCGAGCCGACCCTGGTATGAAATCGATCCAGCGATAGGCAGCGGCCTCTCTGTAACGCGAATAGCCTGCGAAGAGTTCGTCTCCCCCATCACCCGACAGGCAGACTTTGACGTGTTTCCGTGCCTCCCGACAGAGGTAGTAAGTCGGCAGCGCGGATGGGTCGGCGAGCGGCTCGTCCATCGAGGAGGCTAATTCCGGCAGCAAAGTGGCATCAGCGACACGGGTCCTGATCTCGTAGTGATCGGAGCCGACCTTCTGGGCGACCTCTCGAGCAAAGGCGAGCTCGTCCCAATCGGCCTCGTCGAAGCCGACAGTGAACGTCTTGACGGGTTTTGCCGACACCTCGGCAGCGAGGGCTGCCACAGTGCTGGAGTCCACGCCACCACTCAGGAACACACCTAGCGGCACGTCTGATCGCAGACGCATGCGCACCGACTCGCGAAGGAGATGCCGGAGATGCACAACACGATCAGCGTCTGACTCCGAGTTGGCGCCAGAGAGAGAAACGCCCCAGTATTGTTCAACGGCGAGGGAGTCGCTACGCCAGACAAGGTGGTGTCCGGGTAGCAACTTACAGACGCCGCTAACGATAGATTGAGAACCGGGCACATATCCATAGGTGAGGTAATCGTCCAACGACTTGAGATCTATGCGCCGGATGATCGCCGGATGCTTGAGAAGAGCCCTGAGTTCGCTTGCGAACACAAGTTGACCATCGACGTGACAGTAGTAGAGCGGCTTCTCCCCGAGGCGATCTCGCGCAATGAAGAGTTGCCGACGCTTGGTGTCCCAGATCGCGAAGCTGAACATGCCATTGAGCACCGAGACACAACTCGTTCCGAGATCCTCATAAAGATGCACCAGCACTTCGGTATCCGAGGAGGTCGTGAGAGCATGCCCGCTTGCCGCAAGGCGCTCGCGCAGCTCAAGGTAGTTGTAAATCTCACCGTTGAAGACCACAACGACGGAGCGATCTTCGTTGAACATCGGTTGTCCACCGCCCTCCACATCGATGATACTCAGGCGACAGCTCCCCAGCCCGATGCCGGGATTGATGAAAGATCCGACTCCATCGGGCCCACGGTGCGTGAGAGTGCGTATCATGGCATAGAGGAGATCTTTATCCACGCGATTGCCTGACGAGAGGGCAATGCCCGCGATTCCACACACGGATTAGGACCTTGGTGGTCTAACGATGATCATTCGTGTATTAATCACTTGGGCCTCGGCTTCCGCTTCCAGGGCCCAATCTGCCCTTTTGGCTCGGCCCCGCCGTGGGAACTCATGACCACTTAATGTTTTGTACAATAGATTGAGTCGATACACGCTGGGAGAAGTAATCGAACTGCACGGTGGCGCGCTGGTGAATGGATTCCAGCGCGGCGAAGGTCAAGAGCATACTAGTTCGCGATTGTTCATATCGCAGCGGATGCTCGGCCTCGCCCTTGAGGAAGGCAGCCCAAGCCTTCATCTGCTCTGCATGGCCCTTGGATGTATAGGAGAACGACTTTCGCCGGCGCCCCGAGTACAAAAGCAGCTTCTGGAAATTCGTGAGTTCAGCCACTATATCTGCAGCAATTACAGTCAAGGTCTCTTTGGGTACGCCCGGGTCGCCGTCGGCAGTGTAGATGAGATGAGCGCAGGACCCGTCCGCGAAGGCCACTTGCGCTGCGACGCCGTCCGGGAAAGGAAGGCGATCGGTGGCGGGTGAGATCATCTCAGCGGTTACGCGTACCGGCACGGCATCGAAAAGAAAGCTGAGAAGGTCGAAAAAGTGGCACGCTTCTCCAAGAATCCGGCCGCCACTTTCAGCATAGTTGGCATACCAGTGCTGCGGATCGAGGCGCCCCGCAAGGACGCGGTACGTTGCCGTCTTGGGCCCTGGCGAGCGGGCGATGCGCCTTTTGAGTTCGACGGTCGCCGGAGCGAATCGGCGGTTGAAGCCAACCTGGAGACTGCCCTGGCTCCCGGCGAGGGCCGCATCGATGTCTTCGAGTTCCTCCCTCGTGAGGCACAGGGGCTTCTCGACAAACACGTGGCGGTTCGCGAACAGTGCTGCCTTCACCAAGGGGCCGTGCAAGTGATGGCGCGTAGCGATCAGGACCGCCGCCGCCTCTTCTCCCGACAAGACCTGGGTATAGTCAGTCGCGGCATGCCGAAATGCAAACTTACTCTGCACATGGTTCGCGCTGAGAGCGGTCTGGTTTACCACCGTGCCGAAGGCAATCCTTCCCTTGAGGTGAGGCAGCAGCATAGTACGGGCGAAGTTGCCCGCACCGATGACGTCGAGGCGGGTGACCGGTTTCGCCAGCCGGGAGAACGGTGCGGCACTTGGTGGCTCTAGCGGAATGTGTCTGGAGATGCCGGATGCCACGGTATGCTTCTCTTCCGTTCCGTACTCCAGCACCACGCCAACGTCTGTTCCATCTTGGGTCAGCAGATCGTGGTATACCTTGGGGGCGTCAGTAAATGGAACTCGGCGCGTCGTGATTGCATCCAACTTGAGTCGTCCGGTAGCCATCAAGTGCAGACACGCCTGGAAGTTTCGCTGTTCGGTCCAGCGCACGTACCCGATCGGGTAGTCAGAGCCTGCCCATTCGTACGCCGGATCGTAACGCCCGGGACCGTAGGACCGTGAACAACGCACATCCAGTTCCTTCTCGTAGAAGGTATTCCAGGGCAGGTCCATCCGTGTAATACCCACGCCGACTAAGCGACCGCGGTCGCGTAGCGATTCGGCCGCCTGTTTTACCGGGGTGTTGTCCGACGACGCCGCGCAGATGACGGCGACGTCCACGCCGGATGCGTCCGTCCAAACGCGCACCTCCGTGGACAGATCTTGCTCGCCGAGAATGACCACTCTCTCGGCACCCATCGCTTTCGAAAACGGTGCGCGCGACGCCTGCACGTCCACTGCCAGCACTCGCGCACCGGCGAGGGACAGCATATGTGTGATAAGCAGGCCAATCAGTCCCTGGCCGATGACCAGCACCTGAGCCCCCAGACTCGGCTCAGTCTGATGAACGGCATGTAGTGCAATGGCGGACAGGGTCGTGTAAGCCGCCTGCCAGTTCTGGACGCCTTCAGGAACGCGCGCAACGAGAAGGTCAGGCAAGGCCAGATATTCCGCGTGAAAGGCGCACTCGGCGCCGGCACAGGCCACACGGTCCCCGACGCGGAAGCGCGTGTTCCCCGGATGAACTTGCACCACGACGCCGGCAGCGCTATAGCCGAGGGGGGTCGGGGTTTCAAGGCGATTCCGCACTTTCTCCAGGGCGCTGCGCCAGCCCAGGTTTCTCGCCGTTTCCAATACCTTCCGAACCTGGTCCGGCCGCGCCCTCGCCTTCTGGAGGAGATTCATTCGGGCTTGTTCGAGTTTCATCCTCTCAGTGCCGACACTGATTACCGAGTGCGTAGTCTGTACTAGCACTCCACCTGGCGGTGGCGTAGGCATTGGCACATCCTGCAACTCGAGACGCCCATCTTGATACTGCGCGATCTGTTTCATCGTTGGCGTCTCCGGGGGGCGGCAGTATCACGCTCACCGCGCTGAGAGCGCCATTTCCGTAACGTCTTCGAGCGAGCCAATTCGTGGCATTGCTGGACCACAGTCTCCAAAGCAGCGCCGACGGCCGCTGGACTATGATGTAGTCCCACGTACCGCCTTCCCCTCTGCCCGGCGCCTTCCCATAGTGATGGGTAGAGTTGTCGTTCCTGCAGAATCTGCTTCATTTGCTGGTACTCCGCAACAACCTTTCCGAGCCGAAAGTTGGTGACGACGCCGCCGGGGTCGACAGTGCTGAGCACAGCTTTTCCGTGGGACCATGCTTCCAGGAACACGTTGGGAAAGCCCTCTGCTTTGGAGGTGGACAAGAGCAACTGGGCCCGCTGATAAAAAGGACTCATGTTGGTGTGCGCAACGTAACCGGGCCAGCGAACATTCGGCAAAGACTGAAATTGCCGGACCACATCTCGCGCATACGTTGAGTCGACGTTGGAGTGCCCAACGACTTCGAACTGATGTTCGGGCAGCTCGCGGGCTAGGCGCGCGACCCAGTCAGGCCGCTTTTCCTCGCTGAATCGACCGGCCCACAGGACCACTCCGAAGCCATCCACTCGAATGTCTTCAGTCGAAGAATCTGCAGCAGCCGGCGGCAAAGAACAACAACTTCTAACCACAGTAGAGGGCAGCCCAAACATGTCAAGAAGAGCGCTTTGTTGTTGAAGCGTTTGCGCGAGGACCACATCAGCGTTACGCAGTCCGTACCGAAACAGCAAATATTCTAGTGAATTTGGCCAGAATGTGGGACGGGCCATTTGGCGGACATCATGTGAAATGGCGAAAATGAAGCCGCGATGATGCCGGCGGCACCAGTTTGCGACGACACCGGTGTCCGAGTCCGCCCCACGCTGGTAGTAGACGTCTGCTCCAGCACGGTTCATGGCGCCCAAGAGACCCGTCAGCCGAGGATGAAAGAAGCGGAATCCTCGCGGGCCACGACCGCTTTCGTAGCACTTGAAGAGTCGAATTCCTCTGATGTCCTGTCCGTCCGGCTGACCGTGATCAAGCACAACGAAGCTGACCGAGAGTCCCCGCCGAATCAGCGCGTCTGCGAGGAGGACCTGTTGTCGCTCCGCGCCTCCAACATGAGCTACGTCAGGACGTCCGGACAGCGCCGCATAGGCCCGCGGTGCAACGAAGCATACGGATCGAACGCCTGTCATACGAGGCATGTGCGTGGAAGCAAGTTCGCGAGCACTGGTCAAGCTCGTGAGTAGACTGCGCGGGAAGCGCGGTGTGCCCGAACTATGTCCAACCGGACACCGAGAATTGATCCAGCTAGGAGGCGGGCAGTCCGCATCATCACGGCGCCTGCCACCGCCGACCCTTGTCATAGAGTCCAGAAACCATTGCCTCAAAGTCACTCCGTTTTACACGCCGGGATATGGCAAGTCGAAATAGCCGATAGAGATCGAGTCGTTCGCCCGCCTCGTTGAGGCCTGGAACGGTCGTGACGGCAACCGGGACGTTTAGCATCTGAAGAATATGGGTATCGTAGTCGCTGAAGTCTACGAGCCTCCCATTAGGATAGGCAAACGGAACCGCCTCGGTGCCTGACCAATCGCGCACCCGCCCGACGCTCTCTGCAATCTCGTCCCGGCGGGCTGAACTATCGAGGTTTGACAAAATCGCATGATTCACGGTGTGTGCTCCCAATTCAATACCATTGCGATGCATCTGCGAGACCTCATCTGATGTCATGAAGCGGATGCTGTCGAGCATGGTTGGATCGATTTGCTGGGACGCCCATTCCCACGCTGGCGATACGCAGGCATCGAATTCGTACAAGGGCTTATGGAGAGTGTCGTCGGATGCAAGTATCGTCACGTAGCTTCTGAGTCCGGGCTTCTCCTCCAATAACTTTGCTAGGAGCAAACGTCGAGCGGCCTTTGGGACAGCACCGCCGGCGTCGATTAGCGCGGTGGAGAGGAACACAGTAGCGGGTACGCGATGGGAAGAAAGGATCGGCAGACCCAAGGATAGGTTGTTGTAATAGCCATCGTCTAGCGTGATGACGTAGAGGAGGTGGCGGACAGTCCGTTTGCGAGTCAGGACTTCGACGGCTTCTGGGAGAGAGACGATGGCTCCAGCGGGGCGAAGCCAGGCGAGATGGCGGTCGAGCGTTTCCTCCGTGACGAAATAAGGAGGAATCCAAGGCCAGGCTTGGTGGGCGGCGCGGCAGACGCCGTGATAGGTGAGAAGACGGACTCCACCGGCCTGCCTACTTCGCATGCGTGGATATTGTCCCAGACGAGCGTAAGCTTGCACGCGAGTCGACCAGACAGTTCGTTTGATTCCCCAGTACAACGGTCGCAGGGGGCCCTTGAGTGACTCCGAAATCTGGGCAATGCCTGACCGGGACCTTGTGGACTCAGCGGCCGCGATTCCGTTTGGAGCGACCAAAGAGACTATGAACGGATACTCGAGAAGAAATAGGGTTAGTGAGAACAGGGCAACGGTTGCTGTCGCCTGGAAGGGGAAGAGTTGGAAGGGCTCCTGCGAAAGGAATGTTGACTGAAGCAGGAACACGACTGCCGCGACTGTGACTAGCGTCGAGAGAATGAGTCCGCGGAAAGACCTCGCCAGGGAGCCGAGCGGTATTCCGAGATAACCGACTGCCCTGAAAGCAAGCCAGCAAAAGCCGGCAGCCGCGGCTGCCGTGGCAGCCCAGGCAATGCCCACCGCGCCAAGAATGGAGGAAGCGGGAAGCACCGCCGCCAAGAGAACGAAGAGTACGAGGACGTTGTATTCAAGTTGGCAGTGCGTCTTGCCGATGGCTTTGCACGCCTCGTCTGCCGGCCCGACGACGCTGGCAAATAGTGCATACAGTGGCAAGACTTGGAAGAATGGGATTGCCGCGTCCCATTTGCTGCCATAGGCAAGACGCAGTAGTGGTGGCGAGAGCATGGCGATGGCGAGCGAAATTGGTAGGCCGACTAGCAAGAGTAATTTGGTCGCCCGGACAAGCAGATCTTGCATGTCATGGGTCGTGTGACGGCGGGCCGCAAACGCGGGAAATAATACACGGTTCAGTATGGCGGCAAGTTCAGTAGATGGGATCGTCGCGAGTCGCTGGGCGAAGCTGTAGGCCCCGAGGGTGATTGGCCCGAAGAAACGGGCAGTGAAGAGTGGGAGGAGCTGTCTTGTGACCGTCTCAAGGGCGAAGGCGCCGAGCAACGGTGCGGAATAGTGGAGTATCTCCTTCCCCAAAGCTTGGCGGTATATCAGCTTGGGGCGATAGCCGCTTAGTTTGACAAGCAAGAGAGACTCCACCCCACTTCCAACCACCTCCCGGATCGCGAGGCTATAGGCACCGGCGCCTTTGGAGGCCAGGGCGACCGCTACAACAGTTGCGAGGATCGCGGGGACAACCCGCGGAAGGATGAGAGCTTTGAAGCGCAGTTCTTTCTGCAAAATGGCGGCCGGAACCTTCCCCACGCTGCTCAGAATGAGGGCCACACCGGTGACAATCAAGACGCCGGCCAATCCATTGAGTTTGAGCCATCGCTCGGCCAGTGGAGCGAGCACAACGATAACGAGAAACAGTACGATTGCCAGAACGACGTTCATAAGAAAGGCCGTGTGGCAGGCCTCCTCCACATGGTCCCGACGGTAGACGATTTCCTTCGAGATGCCAAAGTCATAAAGAAGATCGAGAATGCCAATCACGATCATGGCGCCAGCCATGAGTCCGAAGTCTTCAGGCCCCAAGAGATCAGCCAAAATTATCGTTGCAACCAAACCAATCGCTCGACTGCCATAGCGAGCGACGGCGACCCAAAGGAGGTCTGTACGTACGCGACTCATGAGCGGCGGCCAATCCGCTGGATTAGGAATTGGACAGTTGGTGTCGCTCCGTCGGTCACCGAGGGGGAGTGCTCGAGATGCTGTCGAGCGGCGTGCCCCATTTGGAAGCGAAGAGCGGCGTCATGGTACAGGCGCGACAACGTCGTCGCGACCTTAGCTGGAGTGGGGTCGTTGAGTACAAAGGCGGTCATATTCGGTATGACCATCTCGTAAATGGAGGCAGTTTGGGAGACCACTACGGGAAGGCAGGACGCCATGTATTCGAGTACCGCGTTAGGGAAGCCCTCTCTCTTCGAGAGAAGCATTCCAATCTGGCACTGAGTCAGAAGTGAGGGCACATCCGATCGCTGCCCCATCAGGATCACGTCGCCTTGAAGGTTGTACTTACGGATCATGTCTTCCACGCGTTTCCGTGCCGAACCTTCGCCGATCAAAACAAGTTTTAGATCAGGGCAAGTTTCCTTCGCGATGGCGAACGCCTGCACGGCTAGCAGTGGTCGCTTGTTCTCGTTCAAGGTGCCGACCTGAACCGCGTATAGGGGCCCGGGTGGAAGAAGGGAGGCGGGAGGCTGAAGCGCCTCACGGTCGAACTCAGATAAGATGAATGTGTCATAGGCGACGTGGATCAGCGACGGGTCCAGACCTTCGCCTATGTAGTGTTGGGCTAGGGACTGGCTGAGGGCAATGTATGAGGAGATATACTTGAGGCCGAGTCTGTCGATTCCGTGAAGAGGAATGGCTTCTCTGAGGTGACAGATCACTGGCAACCCAGTTCGGGCAGCGACCCACAGCATAGGGAGATGGTTGCGAGGAGAATTATTGAGGTAGATGACATGCGGCCGATATCTTGCAACTAGATGCATAGCAACGAGACAGTAGAGCAAGGCGAACGGTGTCGGAACCCAAAATGCCCCGAGCGGTTTCATGGTATCCGGAGCTGGTGATGGTGTCAGTGGAAGGCGTTGGCGGCAGAAGAGGCCCGGCAGTTCGAAAAGCTTTGCCGCCATCGCGTCCTTATGGAAAGAGACGAAGCCCATGTCCAGCTGAGAGTGATCGAGACAGCTGATGAGGTGATGTAGCTGCATAACGGAGCCCCCACGATGGCCCGCTTCGCAAAACAGTACGCGAGTCTTGCGCTTGCTGAGAGGCCTTACCGTTAGGATATCGGTCATGGGTTCTCTACGCCACTATCAGAGATCGCACCGAATAGGAGAGGCCGCCACGGCACCGATGCTATTGTCATATCCGCAGTGCGGACGACGTCACAAGCGACCGTCTTACCGTCAGGCAGGCAGACCGTTACTCGGTCACAGTGGGTCACGAGGAAGGTCAATCCAATCAGATCATCCAGCGTTGGCCGGTACGTCCCGATGACGGGGTCTTCGACAGATCTGATGGAGATCAGCACGTGTTGGGCCTGTCGCGATACCTCGAAGCGCACGTGATCGCGGACGCTTAGATAGCGCAGAAGACGATGCGTTGTAGTCACTTGGATTTTCCCTGCCCTGTGGTGTGCTGCCAATCTGCCGAACGCGAGCCGTGTCCCCTCATCGAATGGGCATTGGACGTCGCGAACCTTGCCGAGGTGTGTGTAGAGGATGCATACGCCTTCTGTGCGCAAGAGAGTGCGGAGCATCTTCGGGGTCAGCACGGCAGCGATTTTCACGGCGGTGTCGCCGAAGCCTGGCCCACCCCAGTAAGGGTTGGAACGGATGAACTCCCACACCAGCCGCCCGTCACGGAGCTTACTTGTACGGTAGACACGGTTGGCCGCGTGCATGTCCCACTTTGGATGGGCGCGGCGCCCGAGCCAGATCTTGACTGCTTGTTTGGCGATCGTCTCCGCAGAGGCGAATGGGTGGCGACCGTCTAGGAGGCTAGTTAGGCCGCCAGTTGTGAGGGCGGTATTCTGCCCGGTAATTGACGTGGTCCGTCCCCGCCACACATAGTGAATTCCGTAGTCTGAGGTGAGGTCGGCATGGTACGCGGGAGAGCTGGCGATGTCGCCCGTACCCTGCATAATATCGGGTCCAAAATTCGTGGGCGCCTTCGAATGGTCGACCCACACCTTAAGCTTGCAGCCGTGTTTGTCTAGCTCGGTGAGTATGAGCTCTACGTGGCGCCGGGTCTGCGCATGGTCGCCGTACGAGTGTAAACAATCAATGTGGCCACTGCGGATCATGACGCGAACCATGTCCCGCCCAGCGTCGTCGGTACCAAAGTATGAAAAGTGGTCACCGGGCATCAGAAAGAAGATAGAGTTCCCAACTTCAAGACCAACGCCTGGCCCGATCGCCGTGGTTTGAGTAGTGTTCAAATAGCGTGCAATTTCATGGTAGACACGGCGATCTGGCGTTTCGTCCAGGTCGCTGCAGATCGCGATCATGGCCCGATAGGGATACGGATACTTGGCAAGGGTTACGGTGGGAGTAGGCCCACCGGTCACTGTCTCCCGAGCCGTCGCTTGGGCTCTGGAAAGTGTGGTAGTGGGTGGCCGGTTAGCAGGCTGCATCTGTGGGACGCTCGTGCCGAGCACGGGTCAGCTTGGCCCCGCGTGCGCTCTTAGACCGTTGTTCGTGGGCGGGGTCAGGGGTGAATTGAACAGTGCGAAGATGTCGCCCGCTTTGCCGGTATGTCTTTTCGTAAAGGGCTCCAATCGCCGAGGCCCAGAGCCTCAGGGAGTGGCGACTCACTGCCGCATGCCGAGCGCACGCCGCTGCGGCGCGGAGCGCCGTCGGGGCGCCGAGCAGGCGGCACACACGGTTGGCCATGGCGGCGTCATCGTCGAGCGGGACCACGCCACCGCCCGAGGCCTCGTCGAGCAGGAAGGCGTTGTCCGCGACGTCAGTGGCGATGACAGGCACACCGGATGCCATCGATTCGAGGACTACATTGGGAGTACCTTCGCGACGGCTGGTCAGGACGGTGATGTCGCAGGCCCGGTACAGCTCGTCCACGTCGGAACGGTCCGTGAGAATCATCAGACGGTCGCCCAGCCGGGCGTCCGCGAGACAGCCACGAAGTGCGACTTGGTACCGATCTGCCGTGTGGTGACTCCATGGATACCACGGCACGTAGCTCACGCAAAGAAACCAGGTGTTGGGACGTTGGTCCAAGATGCGCCGGGCCACCCGGAAGTACATCGCGTGGTTTTTCTGCTCTTTGAAGCTAGCGAACATGCCAACTACAGATGCGTCCGCAGGAATACCGAGGCGGTCGCGTGCCCCTGCCTGGCCGCTTGGCTTGAAGCGCGCGGTGTCGACTCCGTTGTGGACCACGGCCACCCGGTCGGACTCAAAGCCGAGATGACCGACGGCATAGCGCTTGCCGGCGTGCGAGTTCGCGATCATGAGATCCACGAAAGGGCGCGTCAATCGCTGGATTCGGTCCTTGACCGGCATCGGAGGGTAGTCGGAGTTCCGCTCTGAGGCGATGATAGCTGGGACGTTGGTAAGGCGGCCCGCAATCCGGCCGACCACCTCGGCGTCGAACAGGAAACAGTGCATCACGTCGATCGAATGCCGCCAGAGGGTCCAGGCGACCTGGCCCACCGGGAGCGGATCGAACTTCGTTCGTCTCCTCGCCATCACGATGGGTGTCGGGCTGGGATTGAGATCGAACAAGGTTCTCGTCCCGTCCAGACAGCAGAGAATCGGCTCGAATCGTTGCCGATCGAGATGCTTCGCAAGGTCAACGACCTGCCGCTCCGCGCCGCCATAGTGGAGGCTGCTCGTCAGCAGCATCGCTCGGAGCGGTCTGTGCGCGATCACGATGCCGCCGACCTTGTGTCCGAATCAGGTTCGAGCTCCCGTGAGAGATCCGAGATCATGGCGGCCGCGATGCGTTGGTCGACGTAGACCACCTTGCCGGCTCGAGTAAGCGGGATCGAATCGACGAGGTGGAGAGCTACCTCCAGGCGGTCCTTGAGCTTGCGGTTGATTCGGTTCAAAAGCCGATTCCGATCGACTGGGCCAAATCCGTTGGCCGGAACGATGCGTAAGACGGCTCGGCCTGGGGTGTCTTGATAGAGCTGAAAGTGCAAGATCCGGTCGAACGTATCGTCGTGGACGTTGATGGCGGTCCACGTGATGAGGGAACCGTCCCGCGCCACGAGAACTTCCTGAATCCGATGCCCCCGGATGTCAGAGATGATTGGATGGGCTCGCTTGCACTCTGGGCAGTGATCAGCGACGTACGTGGCATAGTCGCCAGTCCGGTACCGAATGAAAGGCACGACCGTGTTGATGAATCCTGTACCCACGATCTCGCCGCGCCGTCCAGGAGTGGTAATCGGAGATCCATCGTCATCCAGAAGCTCGAAGAGACCGTAAGTCGGCCACACATGGTAGCGGTCGGAATGTTCACACTCGGCCGCCAGGACGACCTTCTCGGTGAGGCCGTACCAGGAGAAGTAGCGGTAGTTGAGTGTGGCGGTGACCACCCGGCGCTGTTCGGGATACACGTTTTCCGACCCCGCCAGGATCCCTCTCACGTTCGAGGGCGGTTGGATCCCGGTGCGTCTGACAAAGTTGGCGAGGGCCGCAGCCGAGGATGGATACAGGTGGAGAAAGCAGGGCCCAATACCGGCGATATGCTTTAGGTATCGATGGGCATTGTCGTCGGTCAGGTGAAGGTTGCTGTAGTAGTGGTGTCGGAGCAGCGGGTCGTATTCGTGGTGCAACCCGCTGGCGTCCGCCTGGACCAGGCGACCCCGCAGGGAGGCGAGCGGTATTCCGAGCCGAAACCCTGCCCGTTCCCAGCCTGTCACGAGATAGGCGTACTCAATGCCCGAGCGTTCCGAGCCGATGTAGAATCCGAGCGGGGGACCGCTCGACCCCCCCGTCGAGGTATAGTCCACATTTGTGGAACGTGAAGGTGTGGCACACATCTCACCGAGATGCGTGCTTACAGTCTGCCGATCAATGGTCGGCAGGTGGACGAGATCGTCGATTGAACGAAGATCTCGAGGGTCGAAACCAGCGGTAGAAAACGTGCGACGGTAGAACGCCGTCCGCTCGTGAGCGATGGCAAGGATCCGTCGAAGCTGGTCCAATTGAAATGCTTGCGCGCGCTCGGCGGGCCACCATTCAGAGTCCTGGAGGAACCCACGTGTGCGCCGGAAGTGTCGACCGAGCAAGTATTGGGCGGGGAGGGACCGACACACAGAGCCCACCACCGGCTTGAGCGAAGCAGGAAGGTGCTCCCAGAGGTTCTTACGCGAGAGTGCGAGCTTCATGGGGGTCAGCAGGGATCTCGACGTGGCCCTTCCACCCGAAGTGAGGTGCGAACGCGAGGATGTGCCCGGAGAGGTCTGCCAACGGACGGTCAAGGGCCGCCGTATTCGAGCGAACCAGGATGTCCCCGTACGAGAAGCCCACGAGAGGAAGGTCACCTCGTTCCAGGGCTTGGCGGAGCACCGGGACCCTCGCGTAGTCGAAGCCCATCAATCGTGCACAGGTGAGATCGACTGCGACCGGGTTCGAGCCGGCGACGATGACGCCTGCCGGTCGCGGACGAGGATCCAGGGGACCATTTCCTTCGCCCGCCACGATGCCGTCCACGACGCTAAAAAAGCGACGAACGGGTCGGTCGTGCCAGCCGCCGACCGCGTCTCCATAGAAGAGGATCCGGTTGAGGTCCAGTACCATGCGCCAGGTGGTATCGTTTCCATACCAGTTGCCGGACCGCACGGTGTCGACGTTAGTATCCCCGAAGATCTGTCGTCCGACCGCCTTGGCGGGGCCAGCGACCAGTGGCCGCAATGGTCCGAGCTGCGGAAACCACCGCTTGAACAGGGCCGTAGAAACTCTCTCCGCCCGTCGGAGCAACCCATCCTGGCTGAACTGGTCACCCCCTTCGGCGGGTGTGCCCTCGCGGTGGTGGGGGAGCCAGTTCTTGTTGCCGTTGATACCCACGAGATTCTTCATGTTGGCGGTCAGGCCGACCTTCTTGTGGGTTTTCAGCTTCGGCATGCTGATCACGCAATCGGCCTCGAGCACGGTCCTCGAGATGAGGTACTCGTGCGTTCCTGCTTTGTGATGACGAACGACCTCGTCTCGCTCGTATTCGGACCCGTACAGCTTGGGGCAGAGGTCTGGGATTTCCGCGAAGGCCGAGCGACTGCCGAGGTCTAGCCGAACGTAGCCAGCCGGGTCGCCGTTGAGGTCACGGTGGCCCACGATGACCCCGTCGATCTTGATGGCGGCTTGCGGACGAAGGTCGTACACCTCAATCGGGAAACCCACGTCTACTCGGTAGAATTCGACAATCTCGTCGAGGTGGGCAATACGGCGAATGGCGTCGAAGTCAGCGTCGTTCTGGGGCGCGTCTGCAATGATGAGTCTGCCTACCCCGTGGAGCGCGATGTAGGCATAGTCCAGGACCGCCCGGATCACTGATCCATGCGTGATGATGCAATCAGCGTGATCCGGGCTGGTTTCCCGAAAATCCCGTACGAAATTGGGTTTGAGGACCACGGTGTCGCCGGGGTGAATCCAGCGGCCGAGCGGATTCCACTGCGGAGACCCGAACCGTTCCGCATCGAGGCCGAGGAGGCGCAAACTCTCACGCACCGTCTGGTACACGCGATTGGCATGCCGGCTCGATGTCGCGGCGACGCGACGGTATTCGGGCCAAGCCGTCCCTGGCGAGAACGGGGCGGGGGCGTCATAAGACGTGGGGCCAGCCGCTACTGACACCACGGCGTCGGATGCGCTCAGCATGTCATAGCCGCAATGGGAGCATCATGCCGAGTGGCGATCGCGACGAGCATCTGAAGAGCCGAAAGCCGTCTGTCGGCCCTTCCCACCGCGCACGGCTCCGTAAGAGCTTCCCAATCGGCGGCCGAGTTCGAACAGATGGTCCGTCCATTGTTCGGCGATCACGTCGACCGCAGCTCGTGATTCGGCGATCCTCGCGGCGCATGTCGAGAGTCGGTCGAACACACTGGCGTCTCGTAGCACAACGAGAATGCGCTCCACGTATTCCTCCACGTCGTCGGGCGGTACCAGGTAGCCGCTTTCGCCGGTCACCACCAGATCACTTAGCTCGCCGACGTCGCCGACAACCGGAACCACGCCGGCACCCATAGCCTCCAGCATCGCGATCGAGAACCCCTCAGAGCGTGAGGTGAGCACGAATACCCTTGCCTGGGCGACGATGGCCGACACGTCCGATCTCTGGCCACAGAACTCAATCGAGCTGTCGATACCCAACGCACACGCGCGCTGTTGCATGGCCGGAAGCAAAGGCCCTTCACCTACGACCGCGGCCCGCAATGATGGAAACTGTTGCTTCACGCGAGCGGCAATGTCTACGAACATGAGGGGGCGTTTGATCTCCGTCAGCCGACCCACGAAGAGGACATGGTACGGACGTTCGGCGGCCTTCGCCGTGGGGGTCCGGGCAATGCTCCCCGTGATCACTGCGACCGACTCATGGATGCCGTGATGGGCGAGGAACGCTCGCGCCTTGCTTCCTCGCACGACCACGAGGTCGAACTGGCGGATCACGGCGATGGCAAGATGTTCGATGAGCGGCGAGGGACGAGCGAGGCGAGCCATCAAGGGATTTTCCGCCCGCCATCCCCCACCAACAGCCTCTACGGCCCCGCCCGTCATTTGATAGCAGGCCGGGCGCCGGAATACTCTTGAAGCAATCAGTGCCCCTACGGCGCCAGGGAAAATGTGATAACCGATGAAAAGATCCGGCCGCCGACGGATCGCCGTGATCACCAACCAGATGAACCTGGCGAGTGCCCGGCCTGACACGCTGGTCAGCCACCGCGGGGGGCAGGAAAACCGCACCTTCGCGAGGTGGAGCAGGGGTCGATCAGTGACGACGATAACTGTGCCGGCTCCGGAACGAACCAAAGGAGCGATGTGAGCCCGGAACCACCCGGGATTGTAGAAGGTGCCCGTGACTGCAATACAGGAGGGAAGGCTTGTGGGCCAGCGGCGGGCGCGCGGAGTTAGCCTGCACAGCAGCAGCGTCAAGCTGTAGGTGAGGGCAAGTATAATCCGGGCAGCCATTGAGACGAACGGGCTTGCCGTCACGGCCGGTATCCGGCAGTTCGAAGCACGCGCGGAGTCATGATTCGCGGGCGCCGGGTGTAGGGAGGCGGAGGGAGCTTGGCGATGGGCGAAGGACCATGATGCAATCCGTACCCTCAGCATCGACGCATCCAAATGTCAACAGTCTGACAAGTGTCCGGAACAGCCACCAGCGTGTCTTGACGAGGCCACATCTCTCGCGGAACTTCCTTTGCATGCCGGATTCGAATACCTGTGCGAAGGGAATGTCGCAGCCGTGTCGGGCGGCGTATCGCGCGATGGCATTCGGAGCGATGGAGTAGCGCAGGATGGTCGGACACACCTCATAACCGGGACTGCCGACGCGCGTCCCGTAGACGAACCGGCTTACCAGCGTGTGGAAGCGAAACGGTGTGTATTTCGCGACGAGCCCCTTCAGTGACAGTACATTGGGGAACGCGAGGATGATGAGCCCATCGTGTTTGATCGCGGCAAAGAACTTGCGAAGTACACCGAGCGGCCGGCCGAGATGCTCGAGGACATCCCAACATACAATGACGTCATACTCAGAGGCGGGCAACTCGCACGCTTCCAGATCTGCCAGGATCTTGTGATGGACAGCACGGTTCTTTGCAAGCTGCTCCGGAGAGACGTCGAGGCCCACGATGTAGACGTTGGGCCCCAGCCGGATGTTGCTCAGGGAGCCACATCCTGCCTCAAGGACCTTGAGCGAATCCTTCGAGGCGGTGGTACGGTCAACGATTGATTGGAGTTCGTCGAGTGGATTCTTCATTGAAAGGGCATGCTCCTCGACCTACCGCAGGTTGTCGTGGCGGATGCGAATGGTCGGCGTGCTTGAAGTCGTCCCGGGCCAGATATTCGTATAGGCTGAACCGACAGGGCGCCAGTGGCATGTCCGATGGCGTGAGTCGGCAGAAGCACGGGAACGCTGAACCGAGACGCGGAGCAGCAGCCCGATTGCACACCACATCGCGACTGTGGGTTCTCCTGGGTAGAACGACTGGCCCGTGAAGGATGCGACGAGTTCTGCGAGAATGAGAGAGAGAGCGATACTGCCCACGCTGAGGAACAGCGGGCTTCGGCGATCGCGGACAAGGGAGACCGCGGCAGCAAGCAGGTAGCCGTAGAGGGCCAGGGCGACTAAAAGGCCAATCACGCCGCTGTCAAGGAGCATCTCGAGATACGCGTTGTGAGGATGGCGGATGAAGTGCTCCCGCTCGTCGTCATCCTGAGATTCCGAGTACCAGGCGGAGATCCCTGTGCGCACAGTCGCGGCGCGTCCGTACCCGATGATCGGGGCTTTGGAGATCGTGTCGAGGACGCGTGGCCACAAGAGGTTTCGCCCCGCTGTGAATTCGTCGAGGTCGATCTCCTCGGAACCACTCGCGGGGTTTTCGTAGATGCCGGCTAGCGCACGATCCGCGACGCTCGGTAGAAGGTACGTGACAAGGATGATGAGCACCGGCGTCAGAAGCAGAAAGCGGCGCCAACGGAGGAGACCCAGCGTGAGGCCAACGCTACACCAAGCCAGATATCCGCCCCGCCCGCCGGTGAGGACTTGGGCAAAGAGAATCACGAAGCTTGCGAGAAGTATTCCGGCTTGGTGTCTCAGGGCGCGAACGAGGGGAAGCATGGCAAGGAATGCCCAGGAGGCCCCCGCAAGCATCGTTGAGAGGTCATTCCTGTTGTAACCGACTTCCTTCTGAAGCGTTTTGATGGTGTACGAGGAGAGGTAGCCTCCGGATAGAGCGCCACTGGGTACGACCCACCTGAGCACCTGCAAGCTGATAAGAAAGTAGAGCGTGAAAATCGCGGCAAGGCCAAGCACCAGACGTCGACGGTCCCGACAACCGTCGAAGAGCATAAGGCCGACGACCACCCACTTCACGGGATTAAATACATAATCGCTCACCAGTTGGGCGGTTGTCATGACCTGGCTCAAACTCTGTCTATCCTCGATGAGACGCACGAAGCCAAGCATTAGGATGCCCAGCCCGAGCAATAGGAGAGCAGCCGGAACTCTGGGCATGTCCCAGCGAAGCCGCTCACGCTTCCGTTGGAAAATCCAGGCAATCAGTATGATGAAGAAGAGCAGATTCCAGGGATTGAGTCCTGGAATGTTGAAGATCGTCCTTGGCATATCTTGGTGTTCGAGGACCGCCATCATGATGATGAGACCGCAGAGAGACTTGTACCAATCCTTCCAGGCGTAGATCGACAGCCCGCCGACCACGAGCGCGAGAGCAAAGAGTCTCATGTTTGTCGCCCGTGTCGGATTCGCGCGCGTGGTAGGCGTCGCTGGGAGAATTCCTTAATCACCAGAGCGCAAAACAACGTGTTCGTGACCAAATATCGCCGCCACAGCCTCCGCGGTTCTTGGCAAACGCGATAGAGCCATTCGAGCCCGAGCCGTTGGCAGAACAGGGGAGCTCGGCGAACCTTTCCTGCGAGAACGTCGAACGAGCCACCGACCCCGTGGCACACCGAGACGCCGAGCTGATGGCTCCAGCGAGCGAGAAAGCGTTCCTTCTTGGGGGAGCTCATGCCCACCAGTAGGATGTCCGGGTTCGCGCAGGCGATGGCCGCGACAATGTCGGGCTCCTCCTGGAGAGTGAAGTAGCCGTGATGGCGTCCGACCACGTCCACGTAGGGGTAGTCCACAGTGATCTTGTCCACGGCGGTAGCCAGCACGTCTTCGGTAGCACCGAGGCAATAGACCCGGTAGGCGTGTTCGTTGCCACGGCAAAGCATTCGGAGCATCAGGTCGATCCCGGCGACTCGCTCGGGGAGGGGGCGTCCGAGGAGCCGGCTGGCCCAGACGACGGGGACGCCGTCGGCGAGGATCAGGTCACAGGAGAGTACATCGGCCCGTAGCGTGGAGTCACGGCGCATGTAAACCAGTTTGGCCGCATTGACAATTCCGATTCGCAGGCGGCCCCGCCGAAGGATAGTCTTGTGGACGAGATCGAGTACCTCCTCCATCGTCAGGGCGTCGATGGGCACCCCGAGGAGCTCTTGCTTCGTGCCCTGCCCGGATGGGGCATTCATTGCGGAATCGCTCGCTCGTCCCACGGCGCCGCGCGCGCCGCCGGCCACGCGTGGAGAAGCCAGCCAAGGTGGTACGGACGGTCTTCGTAGTCGACAACGCATGGAGGGAAGAGGATGTCCAGCCCCGGTGTCCGGATGGCGGGGTGGAGGCGGCTCGCGGCCGCCTGAGCGTAGCGCGAAAACTTCCGAGGCTCGCGCCGGGCCACCTTGCGCCAAATCAGGCCTGCGCCTTCGTCGATCAGCGAGCCGCCCCTCAGCTCCGGAGCTTGTGCGAGCCAGCCGAGCCCCCTCGCAATCGGCGAGCGGAAGTCGATAGCGGATAGGTGCTCGAGGGCCATGAGCGCCATTGGAGCCATCGCGTCCTGATGCACGGCGTAGACGGGGTATCGTTCGAGCGCAGCGCCGCTCCGACGGTCGTAGTGCCACCACCATTGCCCGTCGGGACCCTGACGGGTGCAGATTGTGGCGGCGCAGCACACGGCGACATCGCGCGCCTCTGTGTCACCGGACAGCTCAGCGTACCGCGCGAGGGCATAGATAGGGTATACGAGATCGGCGAAGCAGCATACATGTCCACGGAGGCCTTCCGGCTTGCTACGCAACGTGTGCGGGAACATCCCAGAGCGAGGTTCGAAGGACGAGATCAGGCGGCCAGCCACCCGACGGCGAAGAGGCCCATCCGGAGCGTCAAGCTCGGCGCACAGCGCCGCTAGGGCCCACGCGACCTCGACAATCGGATGCGCAGACTCGTGCGCCTGGAGGGCTAGCAGGCGGCTGAGTACTGACTGCCGCGCCGAATAGCCGGCCGCGCAGGCGGCCCAGAGGATGAGGGCAACATCGCCGAGGTTTTCCAGCCTCGGCACTTCATTGACGAGACGTGCACACGCATCTCGTACCCCGATTCCGCTCAGGACCGATGCCTGCACCGCCTCATCCTCGCCAGCGAGCCCGATGAAAGCGATCGCAGTGTAGCGAAGACTCGATCCTTCCAAGAGGAGGTCCTCGCCCCGGCGCCGAACCCGAAATGCGAAGAGCCCATCCTCCGGCCGATACATGTGGGCCAGGCCACGGAGGGCCAGATCGCGCAACCGGGACACCGAGACCTGGGCGCGCACAGTCGAGGTTGACGGCGCTGGAAGGTTCATATCAAAAATCTAATTCGCGCCTCTGCCGCTCAGCACCGCGGGAATCGTCTTGAACAGGATCTCGACATCCAGGCTCAGCGACCAGCGCTCGATATAGTCGAGGTCCAGCGCGAGCCATTTCGAGAATGGGAGGTTGCTCCGACCAGAGATCTGCCACAGGCAGGTGAGACCCGGCTTCACGCTGAAACGCTTGCGCTGGATGCCCTTGTCGAAGAGATCGACATCTCGGAGAGACATGGGGCGTGGCCCGACAAGGCTCATCTCACCGGTCAGCACGTGGAGGAGCTGGGGGAGCTCGTCGAGGCTGCTCCGCCGCAAGAGGCGGCCCACCCGCGTGTTTCTTGGGTCGTTGGCGATCTTGAAGATGGGGCCCGCGGCCTCGTTCAGGGGCTCGAGCTCCCCCAGTCGTCGCTCGGCGTCTTGCACCATCGTTCGGAACTTCAGCATCCGAAAGCGACGCTTGTGTAGGCCGACCCGCTCCTGCGCGAAAAAGACTGGACCGGGCGAGTCCAGCTTGATGGCCAAGGCCATGAGACCAACCAGGGGCAGCAGCAGCGGGACTAGAAGAAAGGCAATGGCGAGGTCCAGGAGCCGCTTAATGAGGAGCTTCCATTCTTCTTGCGCGACGGGCTCGAGGGTCAGCAGGGGAATGGGTCCGAGCGCGACGAGCCGCGTACGCGCGACATGGACATCGAAGACGTCGGCCATCAGGCAAAGCTTGACTCCCTCTTCCTCGCACGCCTGCGCGATCTTGTCCGCGTCTGAGATCATCGCGCGGGGGACAGCCAGGATGACCTCATCGATCACATTCCCCTTCAAGACGGAGCTGATGTCGCCGACCGTGCCTACCACGGAGGATTCGAGAACGTGGTCGCCAACCCTCGTGGGGTCGGGGTCCAGGTGCCCCACGATTCGGATGCCCCACTCCGTGTTCTGGAGAAGCGTCTCGGCCAGTCGCCTTGCCCTGGTGCCACTGCCGACGATGAGGACCCTGCGGAAGTATTCGCCTCGTCGGAGTGACCTTCGGAAGTACCAGACGACGCCGAGGCGGACTCCAACGAGGGCTAGAAGATCCGTGGCCGCAAATGTCACCATGACCGTGCGGCTCACGTACTGGACCTTGAAGAGGAACAAGATGGTCAACAAGGATGCGAGGCCGAGCGACACGCCGCGGGTCACGGCCCACCCGTACTGGAGCAGTGATGTCATCCGCGGGCTCTGGTAGGCGCTAAAGAATGTGAGAAAGAACATCCAGAGTGCCAGGACGAAGGGAAGGAGGGCGACGTGAGACAGGAGGTCCGCCGGGTCGTCGTCCAGGACCGCGATCCGGAGCCACGACACGGCCAGGAACACGAAGACGGTCAGAGCGATATCGAGTAGCATGGTGACACGGCGCAGTTGCTCGGACCGCTCCTCAAACATGCGTCGGCACTCTGATCACGGAGTGGGACTCTCCAGCGACGAGAATGAGGCTCACCGCCTGCCTCCGGGCCGGCGCTTGAGCATCTGCCCGACGCGTGTGACGGCCCGGCCCAGCCGGGCTCGGCCATGGCCGTTGGGTGAGCCATGGGCAGCGTGCGGACCCCCACCGTAGTCGCGGTAGTACCCGTAGAAGCTCGAGGGTGGGTGGTCGTCCCCGTTGAAGACGAGACCGAGCATCTTGCCGCGCTCCACCACATTAAGCGCCTCGTCGACCAGCCGGCGGGGCGTATGGTGCGCCGTCACGACGAGAAGGAAGCCGTCTACCCAGTGGGCGATGACCCGACAATCCTGGACGGGGCGGAGGGGCGGCGCGTCCAGCACAATGTAGTCGTAGCCGCGGCGCGCCTCATCGAGGAGTTCCCCGAGCCGCGGTGACTTGAGCATTTCGTAGGGGCTCGGCGGCACCTGCCCAGCCAGGATCACCGAGAGGTTGAAGGGCGGACGCAGCCGGGCGATCCGCTCCAGGGTGAGCGTGGGATCGAGGATCGCGTTGACGAGGCCGGGGCCATCCGATTCGCTCAGCGCCAGGAGGCCGGCCACCGAGGGACGGCGGAGATCGGCGTCCACGAGGAGCACGCGCGCGTCCGGCGCCTGCGCCAGCGCGCCGGCCAGGTTGATCGCCGTGGTCGTCTTCCCGTCGCCCACGCCGGGACTCGACACCGCCACGACGCGGAGGCCGCGCGTCTTATGGAACTGTTCGGCGGCATAGCGGAGGGCCCGGTACTGCTCGGCTTCAAAGGCCGCCGGCGCGATCAGGCTGACGAGATGGTCGTCCACGCCACCGGGTGAATCCGCCGCCGGCTGCGGGCGCCTCACAGGCTCAGCGCTTTCGACCTTGGCGGCTGGAGGCGACGTCGGTTCCCCCGATTGGGGTGCCCCTTCTTGCCGAAGGGCGCGGTCCCGCTCCGCCTGCTCGAGCGCCTGGAAGAACTTGCTCATTGCCTGAAGAGGCTGATCGCCGCGTGTGCAAGGCCGGAAAGCGGGGCGGTGGAAAGATCCAAGACCCGCCGCAGTTGGTCGCGGGGTTCGATGATTAGCGCCGCCGCACCTCCGAGCAGCACCGCACTGGGGATGGACAGGCCCCAGCGGACCAGCGCTCGGCGCCACATGGAGAGCAGACGCCGCGGTTTTCGCGGCCGCCGCTCGCCCTGCTCGAAATACTCGATAGCTTGCTCGACAATCGTTCGATCGATCCGCCGGATCTGGTCCGCATAGCCGATGAGCAGGCAGTGATCACAGAGCGTATTGATGAGGCGCGGGACCCCGCCTGAGTGCTCGGCAATCCGACAGATCGCCGCATCGGAGAAGAGCCCGAGGTCGCTCGCCCCCGCGATCCGGAGGCGCGTGCGGATATAGTCGCGCGTCTGTTCGGGGGTCAATGGGAGGATGCGGCAGCGGAGGCCAATGCGCTGCTTGAGCTGGCGCAGCTCGGGCCGATCCAGCGTGTCTAGGAGCTCCGGCTGGCCGACCAGCAGGATCTGCAGCAGCTTCTCCGTGTCGGTCTCAAAGTTCGAGAGGAGCCGGATCTGCTCGAGGGCATGATGGTCGAGGTTCTGCGCCTCGTCGAGGATGAGCACGGTGTTTTGACCAGCGCGCCGGCGCTCAATCAGGAAGTTGTTCAGGGCGATGAGGCGCTGGACGTGGGACTCCCCGGGCTTGGCGACGCCGAGGTCCTCGAGCATGTACTCAAGAAGCCCTTCGAACGGCAGGGTGGTATCGAAGACGAAGGCCGAGGCGGTGTTGCCATCCAGGCGGCTGAGGAGGGTGCGCAGGAGTGTCGTTTTCCCCGTGCCGATCGCGCCGGTCAAGAGGGTGAAGCCCTTGTGCTCCCGGACTCCGTAGAGGAGCTGAGCGAGACCTTCTCGATGACCTGGGGACGCGTAGAGGAAGCGGGGATCGGGCGTCGGGTTGAAGGGCTTCTGCTGCAGGCCGAAAAAGGCGAGACTCGGCGACATGGCGCGTCACCTCCCGCCGCTGGGGAGCATCTGAGCGAGTTGCTCGTTGCCGTGGCCGATGAAGTAGGAGGCGCCGGCAATCAGGACTACTCCCACCATCATCCCTGCCGCCACCAGCCGGAACCGTTGCCGCTGGCGCTGCCGATCAGCCTCGGTCACGATCCTCGGAATGCTCACGAGGACCGGCACGCTGCTGAACTCCCTGAGCTCGTTCACCGAGTGGAAAGAGGTGTCGAGCATCTCGGCCAGCACAAGGGCGCCCGCCCCGAGGCAAAGCGATAAAACGAAGCTCATGACGATGAGTCTGAGGCGATTTGGCGTGGCCGGGGTCCGGGACGCGACAGCCGAATCTAGGATCCGGAATCGCTCGCCCTTCTGCCGCTGCTCCATGCTCTCGGCGAGCTGCGCCTCCTCGTGGCGCTTCCCCAGCGAGTCATAGAGTTGCTTCGTCGACTCGTAATCCCGAGAGAGCTCCTGGAATTCCTGCTCGCGCTTCGGCGTATTCTCGACCCTTGCTTGGTAGGCGGCGATTGCCGGGCGGAGACGCTGCTCCTCGGCCTTGAGGGCCTTGATTTCAGACTCGGTGGCGCTGAGCGGCTCGCGCAAACGGAGGACGTAGGGACTTGACAGACCTGCCGCGGCCTTCGCGTCGCCCGGCGAGTCAGCGGCTTCGCGCTCGGTGGTGGCGAGCTCGATTTTCAACCTACCGACCGTCGGATGCTGGTCGGTGAAGCGTGCCCGCGCGCTTGCCAGTTCCTGCCGGAGTCGCTGCACCGATTTAGGTTCGACGGCGGATGGGATACCAGATGGGACTCCGAACGCCGGCGGGGACGACTCGGCCTCGGCGAGAAGCGTGGTTAGGGAGTCGCGCCGCTCAACCGCGCGGGCTTGGTTCTCGGCGTTTACCCGGAGCTGGGTATTGAGGTACTCGAACGTCACCAGATTAGCCTGCATCTGCTGGGGCAGCTCGCCGAGGTAGCGCTTTCGGAACTCGCTTATTCGCGTCTCGAACTCGTTCAGCCGTCTCCGCGTCTCCTCGAGCTGCCCTTTGAGGAAATCGGCGGTGCCGGTCGCTTGGCGCTCGCGAACCTTGAGGTTCTCCTCGATGTAGAAGGAAGCCAGCGTATTCGTGACCTGGGCGACTGTTTGAGGGTCCGGACCCCGGTAGCTGATGGCAAAGGCGATCGTCGAGCCCCGCCCTCGCGCGTCGGAGTTTCTGAGGTCGAACGAGATCTCACTGCGCATACGCTGGATGACCTCCTCGTACGGACCGATTTTTCTCAGGTCCGCATAGAGACCGAACCGAGTGACCAGCGTGTCCAGGCGGGATCGGCTCAGGATCTCCTGGTTGATGGTGCGAAGCCGTGTCTCGACGTCGCTAGTCACGGTGGGGCGGACAAAGGCCTCAGGGACCTGTTGGCGCTCGACCAGCACCAGCGCCGTGGAGCGAAAAGTGGTCGGCAAGGAGGAGATGAGGCCGACCGCCGCCACCATGGGCAGTGTGAAAGCTGCAAGGGCGAGCCATTTCCGGCGGCTCCAGGCAGCGCGCAGGCGTTGAACCGCCACGCCCTTCTGGGGCTCGCGATGGGGCTGATGATCTTCCATGGTATCTAGGAGGCCGTCTCTCAAATCTGGCTCGGGGCTCGCCGCTCCTGCTCCAGGCCGGCATCCTTGATTTTGTAGAGGAGCGCACGGTAGCTGATGTTGAGGAGCTTGGCCGCGCGCATCCGATTCCACCGGGTTTGCTCGAGCGCATCGAGGATGGCCTGGCGCTCCGCGGCCAGTGCAGCCTTTCGCGAGATGTTCTTGAGCGATACCTGAATCCGGGGGGGCAAGGGTCCGCTTTCGATTTTGCCACTGCCAAACTCGCCCGGCCAGGGGCTTCGCGCGAGCAGCGAATCTCCGAGCACGATCATCCGTTTGATGATGTTCTCGAGCTCTCGAACATTGCCCGGATACCGGTACCGCATCAAGCGCTGCAACGTCTCCATCGGGAGCGTGAATTCGTCCTGCTGGAAGAGCTTCGCGTAGCGCTTCAGGAAGTACTGGGCCAGGAGCGGAATTTCCTCCGGGCGCTCGCGCAGGGCCGGGACAACGATCTGGATGACGTTCAGGCGGTAGTAGAGGTCGTCGCGGAAACGACCGGCGGCAACGGCCTGCTCTAGGTTCTGGTTGGTGGCCGCCAGGACGCGCACGTCCACCTTGATGGTCGATCGGCCCCCGACGCGGGAGAACTGGCCGTCCTGGAGGACGTGAAGGAGCTTGCCCTGGAGGGCCGGGTGGAGATCTCCGATCTCATCGAGAAAGATCGTGCCGTGGTCGGCCGATTCGAACTTGCCGAGCTTGAGCTGGTGGGCGCCAGTAAACGCCCCGCGCTCGTGACCGAACAGCTCGCTTTCCAGGAGCTCACGTGGGACCGCGGCACAGTTGACCTTGACGAAGGGACCGGCCCTGCGCACGCCAAACTCATGAATGGCCCGTGCTACGAGATCCTTGCCAGTTCCGGTCTCGCCGCAGATGAGGACCGTGACATCCGCCCGCGCCGCCTGCCGGATGATCTCCCGCACCTCCCGCATCTGGGGGCTTTGCCAGAGGGCGAGCTCCTGCTGGAGGCGTCGGCCCCGATCGTCCTGCGGCTCGTGCCCCCAGGCGCGAGGCGGACGGGCGATGGCGCTCTTGATGGCGTTTTCGAGGTCCTCCGGGGTGAAGGGCTTCTGGAGGACGTCTTCCGCCCCGAGGGCGGCAACTTCGGAGATTCGCTGGATGCTGCCGCCGTTGGCAATGACGATGACCGGGCCCGGACTGCCCCCCTGGACCTTAAGGTGGCGCAGGAGCTCGGTTCCGTCGGCGCCGTCGAGGTTGAGATCCACCAGGCTCAGCAAGAACCGGTTGTGGCTGAGCGCGGCCAGAGACTCGGCCACCGACCCGGTGACGACGGGCTCGTAGCCGAGGTTGGCCAGAAGGCTTGCCAGGTGGCGCTGGACTGTCGGGTCAGCTTCAACAACGAGGACCAGGCGCGATGCTACAGAGTCTTCAGACATCGGTCGATTTCTCACGCATGCTCGGCTTTTCCCCCTATGAAATACTTTTCACTACGTCCCGCTTCATAGCGCCTGGGTATTCAACTTCGCGTCGCGAGAGAGACCATGGGCAACTTCCGTGCCCGGTAGCGGGCCGAGGCCTTTGTGCGGAAATGGAAAGCCGTCCGACTCAACGGCACCTGTCATTCCCTATCTTGGCTATTCCATCGAGGACCTGCGCTGGGCGACGGGTGTTTTCGCCTGCTGTGCTTCTAGCTTCAGATGAAAGGCTTTTCATTCGTCCACCCGCCGTTCTCTCTGCCTGGCAATGGACTGATCGGCGGACCGATCGGGTTCGGTGTCGGTCCTTTTGACGCAGGCGCCAGCAAGCTGCCTGAAGGGGTTGGGTTGAGGTTGGCGCCGGGTTCAGAAAAAGTGATACTTTATGCGGTCTTAGATCACCCTCGCGATTTCTTGAGCGCATGCTTGAGCAATCGGCACACTTCAAGCTTGACACTGACCTTGTGGGTGCCTATAGTCCGCCGCCACCGCCGAAGATCCGTCGCGGCGCCCAAGCTTCGACGGTGAGATTTCGATGGTGTCCGGTCGAGAGAGTCCTAGACGTCAGTACATGAGCGAGCCAGGTAGCCCATCAAAGCAACCACAGGCTCCGCGCGCCTTGCCCGAAGTGCTGGGGGAGAGCGTCGGGCTCACGAACCTGCGCGCGCAGGTGGCCCATCTCCTGGGCCGCCAGGGACACGGACGCAGTCTTCCCACACTTCTCATCCAGGGTGAGACCGGAACCGGGAAGGGTCTTCTGGCGCGGGCGATTCACCAGGCGAGTATCCGGACCGCTCGGCCCTTCGTCGACATCGACTGTGCGTCGATCCCCGAGACCCTCCTCGAGGCCGAGCTCTTTGGAGTCGAGCGGGGGGCATTCACCGATGCTCGTCAGACCAAGCTCGGGCTCTTCCAGACGGCCAGCGGTGGAACCATCTTTCTGGACGAGGTCGGGCTGTTGCCCAGGTCCCTCCAGGGTAAGCTGTTGAAGGTCGTCGAAGAGCGAGGAGTGCGCCGGCTCGGCAGTACCCACACAGAGGTGGTCGATCTGTGGGTTCTCGCGGCGACAAACATCGATCTCAAGGCCGCCACGCGGGAGGGGAGCTTCCGGCAAGACCTCTACCAGCGGCTGGCCGCCGTGACCCTGATGATTCCTCCGCTCAGGGCGCGGGATGGAGACATTCTGCTCTTGGCGGAGCACTTCCTGGCGCGCGCCTGCACGGAGTATCGGCTTCCTCCCAAGGTGCTGGTGCCCGATGCGCAGGCGGCCATGTTGGCCTATGCCTGGCCGGGCAACGTGCGCGAGTTGGCGAACATGCTGGAGCGGGTGGTGCTCCTGTCCGGGGAGGATACGGTGATCAGCGCTGAGCTGCTCGCCCTGCCCGCCGCGCCGGCGGCAGCGCCGATGCGGTCGGCCCAGCGCGAGCCGCCGCGTCACCGGTCTCTGGTCGAGGGCTTCGAGCGGGACCGGCTGTTGGAGGCGCTCAAGGGGGCGCGCGGGAATATCACGGCGGCCGCCGCTCGCCTTGGGCTTCCGCGCAACACGCTTCGTTACCGCATGGACAAGCTGGGGATTAGCGCGGAGGAGCCCGGAGAGACGCCGCTTCGCCCGAGAAAGAGTCTCGCAAAGATAGGCGCGAGCTCCCCTGCGTCCGATCTACCTGTAAGACCTGCGACATCGACTGGCCGCGAGGAGACTCGAGTGGTCAGCCTCCTTCGCGCCGAGGTGCGCGAGGCCGACGGTCAGCCAGGCCAGAGTGACCGGGTTCTGGAATTCATTGCCGCGAAGGTACAGAGCTTCGGCGGCCGGGTCGAGGCGGTCAAGGGCTCACTGCTGATGGCAACGTTTGGGGTCTACCCCTGCGAGGAACCGGTGAGCCGGGCAGCCCATACCGCCATCAGTGTCTCGAAGGTTGGTACGCGCCCGGCGGCTGTGGGCTGGAAACCGGGCACGGTCCAGATCGCCATACATGCCAGCGAGGCATCAGTGCGATGCTTCAAAGGCTCTTTCGTGATGGACGAAAAACACCGGCAGCATGCAGAGGGAGTGCTACAAGCTATTCTCAGCTCGGCCGAGCCCGAGGCGATGCTCGTCAGTCAATCTGCGGCGCCACTACTCCGAGACCACTTCGATCTCGAGCCGGTGACCGTGGCGACCAGCGACGCGGGATCCGCTTTCCATCTCGTAGGCCATCACTGGCCGGACCGTGATCCCAAGCAGCACCCACCGAATCCTTTCGTTGGCCGGCAGCACGAGCTAGAGCTGCTGGAGCGTCTCTTCGCGCAGGCGGAGGCGGGCCGCGGACAAGTGGTCGGCATTGTCGGCGAGCCGGGAGCGGGCAAGTCGCGTCTCCTCCACGAGTTCCGCCAGCGGCTGGCGGACCGGCGGTTCGCCTACCATGCGGTGAAATGCTTGCCCTACGGCCGTGGAACGGCTGACTTGATCGCCGTCGAGGTACTAAAGCAGGCTTGGGGCATCGCCGACGGAGACGTCAGCGCCGTGATCGTGGAGAAGGTGCGACACGCTCTCGAGAGCGTCGGGATGGATCCCGACCGATGGGCGCCCGACCTGCTCACTCTTTTCAGAATAAGTGTCGGAGGGGAACAACTGGAGGTACTCAGCCGTCGCGAGCTCGAAGTGCGAGTCTTCGATGCGCTGCGCCGGGTCGCCGTCGAGAAGAGCAGGCGAGAGCCGCTGATTATCGCGGTAGACGATGTTCAGTGGTTCGGGCACACGCCTCGAGAATTCCTGAGCTATCTTGTGGAGAATCTCCCTGGCGCCCGGATTCTCTTGCTCACCACCTATCGACCCGATTATCGTCCGCCTTGGGTCCGCAAGTCCTATCTCACACAGCTGACGCTGCCGCCGCTCTCGCCCGCCGAGAGCCTGATGATCCTTCGCACGCTCCTTCCGGGCGGGCGAGCGGCGGAACGGCTCGCCAGTGCGATTCTCGAGAAAGCCGAGGGCAACCCGTTCTTCCTTGAGGAGCTGGCCCGAAGCGCCGCGGCGGGGGATTCCGAGCTCGATCTTCCTGTGCCGGAGGCCGTGCGAGCCCTGCTTGTGGTTCGCATGGGCCGCCTCGGAGACGATGCCCGACGCTTGCTGCACGTGGCCTCGGTGATCGGGCGCCGCGTGCCCGCGCGGCTCCTGGAGCTCTTTTGCGAGGAGCCGGTGCGTATCGAGGAGCGAATCGCCGAGTGCAAGCGGCTAGAGTTCCTCGACGAAGAGATCGTCGAGGGGGAGCCAGTCTACGTGTTCAAGCATGCCCTGGTCCGGGAGGTCGCATATCATAGCCTGACGCTGATCGACCGGCGGGCGCTGCACGCGGCCGCCGGTCGCGCCCTGGAGAGCCTGCACAGCGATCGCCTGCAGGAGCTTCGCGACCTGCTCGCACAGCACTACGCCAAGAGCAAGGACCGCTTCGAGGACGCCTGACAGAAAGCGCCTGAGATGGGCGCGCGTCAGCGATACAAGCATCAGCCGGGGCGGTTCCGCTTATTTTGGGGGCACTCTGATGGAGATTGTGCATGTCGTTGGCGCCAGGCCCAACTTCATGAAAGCTGCTCCTGCGATGGCCGCGCTGTCGAAACGGGGCATTGCGCAGACGCTAGTGCACACGGGACAGCACTACGACGCCAACATGTCCGATGTCTTCTTCCAGCAGCTCGGGATGCCGGCGCCGGACGTGAACCTCGAAGTCGGTTCGGGATCGCATGCGGTGCAGACGGCAGACGTCATGGTGCGGCTGGAAAGTGTTCTCCTGGAACGGAGACCGAGCTGGGTGGTGGTGTACGGCGATGTGAACTCGACGCTGGCGGCCGCACTCGTGTGCGCCAAGCTGCGGTTACGAGTGGCACACGTCGAAGCGGGACTCCGCTCGGGTGACAGATCCATGCCGGAAGAGATCAACAGGCTGGTGACAGACCAGGTCGCTGACCTGCTCTTCACACCGTCGATCGACGGAAACGAGAACCTCACTCGCGAAGGTGTCGCATCGGAAAAGACGCATCTCGTTGGGAACGTGATGATCGACACCTTGACGCGGCTGCTTCCCCTGGCGGTGGAAGGGCAGGGGCACAAAGGCGTCTCACGGTGGAGAGATCATCGCTACACGCTGGTTACCCTTCACCGTCCCTCAAATGTCGACGATCCCGCTCTGCTCGGACAATTCATCGAGGTTCTCTCCGAGTTGAGTGCTGAAATGTCCGTCCTTTTCCCGGTCCATCCCAGGACGCGTAAGCAGATTGAGCGGGTGGTCATGCCAAAGGCGACCGAAAACCTGCATCTCATGGATCCTCTTGGCTACATGGAATTCTTGGCCCTCCAGAGCAAGGCGGCGCTCGTCATTACCGACTCAGGGGGCATTCAGGAGGAAACAACGTTTCTTGGCATTCCGTGCCTCACAGTACGGGACAACACGGAACGCCCGGTGACCGTTACGATCGGAACGAATATCCTTGTCGGACAGGATTCAAACCGGTTACGAAATGAAGCGTGGAGAATTTTCCGCGGCGGCGTGAAAAAGGGGGGCGTCCCTCCTTTTTGGGATGGAAAGGCAAGTGAGCGCATTGCCGAAATCTTCGCGGCCACCGAAGTAACCTGAAGCGCCTCTGATATATGGGCGGCAGCGCAAGTGTGCTGTGGCATGAAACAAGGCCCAAGAGCAACTGGGGTGGCAGGAAAAGGAGTAGACGATGTGTACACTTACCCGTGCTATCCCACTGGTGGGGTGGTTGCTGTTCGCAGGCATCGTGCAAGCAGCGCCGATAATAGATCAGCAGCAGACACCATCTGGAAATTTTCCTGCTTTCGCCGTCGCCAACGATCGGACACAGATTCAAACGTTCACCGTGGGAATCACGGGGGCGCAGTCACGCGCATTGATGTCCAGGTAAGCAGGGAGCCACTGACGGTGGAAAATCTGGTGCTTTCGCTTTGGTCCAGCGATGCTGCAGGACTACCACAAGCCCGGCTCGCTACAGAATCGGTGGCGCCGACCGATCCCGCCTTTACGAGTACAGGCCCACGACCATTGATACCTTTTGATCTGACTGCGGGAGCGGTAAAAGTAACGGCGGGGGAATTGCTCGCTATAGAACTGAACTCAAATGCGGCAAACAACCCGCCCTTCAACGAGAGATATCTTTGGGAGATCGGAGGACAGTACGACAGAGGCACGGCCTATACACAAATAGGCTCCTCCTTTTTCAAACAAAGCGAAGATTCCCATTTCAGAACCTTCGTTACTTCGGTGCCGGAGCCGGGAACGCTGGCCTTACTGAGCACTGGTCTCGGCGGCCTGCTCGCGTATGGCTGGCGCCGGCGGCGCGCGGAGGACATCGAGCAAGAACACCTTAGTATTCGTCTGATCAGCCGCACGATCGGATCCGGAGTGTCCGCAACAGCCCCCAGTAATGACTTTCGGTATTCGCACCCTTAGGCATCATGATATCTTTCGGCTTCAATTTTCGAGACGCACGCTGGTCCCTCGGACCGACGCCAAATTGATCTGCCGGGCCCGAAGGAGGAGTCTCGCGATTGATCTCACGACCCATTTCCAGGCCATCCCCGTAGACAATGTCACGCTGCCCCGGGGCAGCTTGTCCTGAATTCCATTTTGAATAGCCGACCAGTCCAGCCGCCACGTGGAGCTCAGTTCTCTGAGGAGTCTTCGATGCACGGGGCCGTGGAGTTCGGCAAGTCGACCACGGGTTGGCCAGTTGTCGTCCTGCGCGCAATCGTCACCTAGCACAGCGTTGGCCTCGCACAGCACCCCCGTGCACGCATTCCGCACAGTCCCGCGACGAATTCTTGTCGTTTCCTTCGGACCGCCCGACTTCGACCGCAACTCCGGCTCTCTTCGCTTCTATTCGCTACTCCAGATCCTGTCACAGCAGCACGAAGTGACCTTCTACGCTCCCCGACGCTTCTACTCTCCCACCGAGCGCTCTGATTCCCGCGGCCAGCGGTACATCGATGCCCTAACGTCCCTCGGCATCGACGTTCACTTCGGGCCTCCCACTCTTCTCGGGTCTCTTCTCGCACGCACGGACCACTCCGTGTTCTTCGAATTCTTTCACACTGCGGAGTGGGCGCTCCAATTCACCCGTCTGCACCGGCCAGACCTTCCGATCGTGGTCGATTCCGTTGACCTCGCCTACGTGCGGCAATACCGGCGCGTGACGTATGCGCCTCACCGGTTGACGGCGAGGATCATCGCGTCGCGCACAAAGCACCGGGAACTCGG
>WNFG01000379.1_pt1 | contig 37382 bp, 17 predicted proteins | sample 5400431 | NCBI WGS metagenome assembly WNFG01 (sample SAMN13153346, study PRJNA577476) | soil metagenome | isolation source: 120 cm saprolite under Douglas fir tree site 2 hole 3 replicate 2 | place: USA:California | collected 2015-04-18
TCCACTACCTCACGCGTAGCGTCTGCCGCCGGGTGGCTTCGTTCAAGTCCGCTTCGAGGACGTATAGCGATGATGAATTCTTGGTGCACTCGTGGTGCACTATAACCTGCAAATGTGGACATTGCGGCGCAACCGAGAGCAGCGTAAATTACTGAAAACAGGTGAAAATCAGCGAGTGCAAACAGGGCAGGTAGGTTTAGCAAACCGACCCATTAAACCACTCTGGCACCTCTCCGCCGAGTGTTTTCAATAGCTTAGCACAGTTCTGAAATTCTCTTGGTGCGTTTTTGGTGCACTATGACTGCGAAAACGTGCGCGCAATGAGAAATAAGTCCTGCAAAATCAATGAGAGCTTTCCCAGGAATTCACTTCGGCGGTTGGGAAAACCGCCGCCGTTAGTCCAAATGCCCAAGTCTAAGATCGGTGGTATTTCCGGAAGCGGATCTGAGGTTGCGCCCGCGGCCACGGTCACGCTAGCCGGAACGGTTGCTGCTGCGGTGTTGTCGCTCGACAGAGTCACGGACCTTTGTGCCGCAGTGCCCGCCGCGGGAGCATTCAACGTCACTTTGCCGGTGGAATTGGTGAGCCCGCCAGAAACGCTGGTCGGATTCAAAGTAACAGAGGCCAATTGCGTCGTAGCGAATTCGCAACGCTAGTTTTGCACGCGAAGCGCCGCTCGATTCCTTGACTCTCCCAGCACTGCCGCGGCCTTTTGCGCAATCAGTTGAAAACCTTGACTCGAAGCCTCCTTTTGCAGGGCTTCGAGATCGGACCGCCCCACCGTCTTATCAGCAGACTTTAGTTCGATCTCGCCAAGAGCTAGTCGGGCCTCGTAGAATTGTTCGGCGAAGGTAGACCCGCCTGCCGTGCTCACAAGGTTCCTGAGGATTGCTAGCGCCTCGCGCACGTCCTTAGGTTCCCGGGAACTCGCCCGAACTCGTGCACTTGCCACCGCCGCAGACAATGCCAGTTCCCGATCGTGCGTCTCGGAGGCGACCCTTGCCGCCTGGTCCACTTTTTCCCGCGCTTCGGAAACCCGCCCGTTCGCCAGCAGCGTCCGCGCGAGCAGCAGGTTTGCTGCGGCCTCTCCGCCCGGTGTCTTATTCGCTTCGTACACTTCAGCGGCGCGCCGCGCGGACACAGCGGCTTCGTCATCATTGCCTTTGTCAAGAAAAAGTTCGGCAAGGTACAGATCGACGCGCCCGACTTCAGTCTTGTCCCCAATCTCTTCAAATTTCTTCCGCGCTTGGGTTAGGTCCCGCAATGCTTGCTCTGGATCGCCTTCGAGCCTATGAATGCGTCCCAGGCCAGACAATGCGTCCGCCTCTCGGGCCGGATTACCAATGCGCCCGCAAATTTCCACCGAGCTTTGATAAATTTCCTTTGCCTTCTGGTGATTCCCCAGAGCCAGATAAACGTCTCCCAGGCCATTCTCCGCCAGCGCCTCCCCGTTCTGGTCGCCCACTTCGTGATAGATGGAGAAGGCTGCTTCATAGCCGCGGCGCGCGCCCTCGAGATCCCCCAGGTAGACGAGAATGTCGCCAATATTGTCATTCTCTCCGGCCTGCCCCGTGCGATTGCCAATCTGGCGATACAGAGCGAGCACTTCTTCGTAGGCCTTTTTCGCGCCGAGGTAGTCGCCTTTATTCTTGAGAGCGATCGCTCCGATGGTCGTTGCTTCAGCTGCGCCTGCTCGGTCATTCGCAGCCGTGTAAAGTTGCTTGGCCTCTCGCACCGGGCTTTCCACCTCGGAAAATCGACCCAAGTTCTCAAAAAGCCAAGCCTGGGCAAGACGAGCCTTTGCAAGCAACAAGGAAGCTCCTGCGGCTTGAGATTTTTCCGCGGCTTTCGCCAGAGCTGCCTCAGACGTCTTCGTGTCGCCCAACGACCGCGAAGCGTCTTCTTCTACGAAGTCGATGCGCGGGTCGTCGCACAAGGGAGCGGCCAGCTTCCGGAGAACCGCAATCGTATTCAGCGCATCTTTCCATTCATTGGCTTTGTACTCGGCGTTGGCTAGGGCCAGTCCATATTCGAGATTGTCCGGGAAAAATTCAAAGAGCGCCCGATAGATGCCTGCCGCTTTCTCCCAATCCCGGGAAGTCTCATGATAGCGAGCCTCTACCAGCAGTCTCTCCGCGCGCGGCAAATTGGAAGACAAGTCAAAAGCTTTCTTCGCTTCTGTCTTCGCGTTCTCGTCATATCCCAGTTGCCCCCACGCTGTTGCTAGAGCAGCATGGGAAAGCGCGTAACTGGGTTCGACCGCAATGGCTTTCTGCAAAAGGTCTCTGGCTCGCAGCACGTCAAAGGACCGCAGCTTCGCCAATCCTTCAGAGTACAATCTGGCGGTTTCACTCTTCGTTGGCAAAGCGATCGCCACTTCGGCAGCCTCTTCGCGGGTCACTGCCCGTACGCCCAGCTTTTCCCGCAGGTGCTTGCCGGCCCGCGAAACGAGATCCAGCAGATGCGCTTCCGTTCCCGCCTCGGAAATTGCGCCGACGGTTTCGCCCGTTTGCGTGTCCTGCAACCGCAGGTCTAAGCGGATCTGGCCTTCCCGCTTTCCCCCCAACATGGCATACGAACCTGCGATCACATAGTCCGTTCCCAGGTTCCTCCGGATGCGAATCAGGCTTTCAGGGCCTAATCCGTCCACGTCCGGCATGGGCAATTCCATCTTCATCCGCGCGATGCTTTCTGCAGGAACCGCGCGTACCTGTTCGCCTGCGGTGAGTTCCGTAGTGAGCCAGTCGGAAAATGCAGTGGAGAGCCAAGCTTCATGCGGGTCCCCGGAAAGGTTTGTGAAACCCAACACAGCCACGGAGCGACGAGGATTGACGACGCTCGACGAACCGCTCAGAGGGACTGGTTTGAAAACGCGGATCGCAAAAATGATCGCAGCAGTAATTATTACTAACGCGGCGGCGGACCCATAGAAGCGCCGCGTGGTCGTCCGCGTTAGCAGGTCCAAGACTCGAAACGGACGCTGGTATCCATTCCGCGCGGCAGACTTTCCATTGCCGGGGAAATGATCCTGCGGGAGTTCACGGCCCGCAGCACGTTCGTGTGCAAACTCTGACTGTGGCTGATACACAGGGGCGAGGAAGCGGTAGCCATGCCGCGGAATCGTTTCGACGTATCGAGGGCTATCGGCACAGTCCCCCAGCGCCGCCCGCAATTTGGTCATAGCCTTGTTCAAGCTTCGATCAAAATCCACAAACGTGTGTGCGGGCCACAGCTCTTCCCGCAACTCGTCACGGGTCACCACTTCTCCGGGATGTTCCAAAAGGAGGGAGAGAATCTGGAAAGGCTGCTCTTGTAGTTTGATGCGAACGCCGTGCTTGCGCAATTCGGCGGCGCGCAGATCTATTTCGAAAACGCCAAAACCCCTGGTTCGAAGAGGACCCTGAACCGCTCGCATCGCCATTCACCCCTGCAGTGTGGCGAGCGTAGCACGCAGAGGTGGGGTAATCAATACAGCCTTTACCTGGCCGATGGGCGAGGTGGCCGCAATTTGGAAGCGGTTGCAATCCTAGGCGTTTGTGCGACGCCGGTGTAAAATTGCCGTATTGTGCGGCTTCGGATCCTTGCAATGTCTTCCTTTCCTCGGCTCGCCTTTTCGGCTGCTCTCCTTTTTTTCGTGACGTCCAGCTGCTTTTCTCCAGTTCTAAAGGCTCAAGCCGAAGCAACTGCTGGCGACGCACGCGTGCGGAAACTCTACGGCGACGCGAAAGCCGCGGAAGCGCGCGGAGACCTTGCCGCCGCCGCCGTCCACTATGAATCTCTCCTGCAAGTTGCGCCGCGCCTTGCTCCCGCCTACAACAATCTTGGCTCGCTCTATCTGCGTCAGCGCGAATACAAGAAAGCGGCCGAGGTGTTGGAGAAAGGGCTGAAGATCGATCCGAAAATGTCGTCAGCTTCGGCGCTTCTAGGAATTGCCTTATACGAAATGGGGGATTACGCCGCAGCAGGGCGGAATCTGGAATCCGCACTGCGCGCCAATCCCAAAGACAACAACGCCGAGCTTTTCCTTGCGAATGACTTGATCAAGCTAGGGGAATTCGAACGCGCCGCGGATCACTTGCGGCAGCTTTCACAGCGCCAGCCCGAAAATCCGGAAGTTTGGTACCTGCTCGGTAAGGTACACATGAAATTGTCGGAGGAGGCACTTTCAAAGCTCAATGGGCTGGATCCTAATTCGGTTTGGGTTCACGAAATTTCCGGCGAAGTGATGGAGAGCATGAAAAATTACGACGGCGCGCTGCTCGAATACGAGAAAGCGGTGGAGGTGGCGCCGCAGCAAGCGGGCACGCATTACCACCTGGGGAATGCGTATTGGTCGTTGAATATGTGGGACGCGGCGACGGAAGAGTTTCGCGCAGAGCTCGTGAACGATTCTTCGAATTGCAACGCTCAATGGAAAATCGGGAACATTATTCTGGAGCAACATGGAGACTCGGCCCAAGCATTGACGGAAGTGCAGAAAGCTCTGGATGTGTGCCCGAACCTGATGGGCGCGCGGGTAGACCGTGCGCGCGCGTTGCTCAAGCTGGAGCGGCCTGCGGATGCAGTGAAAGATTTGGAGGCGGCGGTGAAGGCCGACCCCGCGGAGTCCGCAACGCACTTCTTGCTGGCACAGGCGTATCGGGCGCTCGGCCGAACCCAGGACGCGCAAGCGGAGATGCAAGTGTTCAGCAAGTTGGAAGAAAGCGCGCGCGCGAAAACCGCTGAGCGAGCGAAGCAAGTGCTGCAGGAGAAAAGCAAAGAACCGTGAGCCTCAATTCGGAAGTTGCGCCGAGGAATGCGAAGTGACTCGTGACTGGTAACTTCTGGAAGATCTCGCTGGGGACGCTACGGAGCGCGATTCATTACTGCTTCGACCAGGTCGCCTAGCTGTTTCGCCGAGTATTCGTTGCCCTCCAGGTTTGCGGCAATTCGCCCTTGGCGGTCAAGGATCACGGTACGCAGAGAATGCGTCAAGAGCCCCTCATCCTGCCAGGAATTCACGCCGAATTCCCCGCATAGATTCTTCACATCAGCGGAAGGGACGGTCAGGAAATGCCAGCCCTTGGAGTCCTTGGTCCACGTCCGCGCATAGTCGGCCAAAGTCTCCGGCTGATCATACTCAGGATCGAAGGAAATGCCGAGCAGCACCAAGTCTTTCTCCATCCGGTCCGCAAAGCGGCGCTGCAGAACACCGAAATTGTTGGACATCCGAAAGCAAAAGTTGGGAAGCGGGCATCTTGTGTAGATAAATGTAATCGCCACCACCCTGCCTTGCAAGGCCGAAAGCCTGACGTTCCTGCGTTTTTGGTCGATTGAGGTGAAATCAGGCACGGCCTCGCCGACTTGCAAAAGTGGCTCATGGCGAATAGGCGTAGAGGTGGCAGCGTCGAGAATTTCCAATTGCCGCGCAGTCATAGGCTCTTGCGCAGTGTTCTCGTAAGCATGGATGCGAATTTGCTCCGCATAGGCCGCGTTTTTGCGCACGTCCAGCTTGAAATCGATCATCATGCCGGGTTTCAGGCCATCGAGCGCCTCGGCACTGCGCACAGGGAAGGTCATTGCCATGGCTTCCATGTAGCCGGGAATGGCCTGGCAAGAGACCTCCAGAGAAAGATGTTCGCGGTCCGTACGAAGGACCAGACCGGACGCAGAATACGTCTTGCAGAAAAGGGGGGAAGCAGTCAAAAGGAGTGAGAGCCCCAACAGGCACGCGCGGCCCTTCATTTGTTTTACTCCTATCTCTCTACCCTAATTGCCGCCATTTTAGCGCGGGATCACCAGCTTTTGGAGACGCCAGACCGAAACGATTTGCGCGCAAGCTTGGTGTAATTTTTCGCAAATTCCTTAATTTCGATGAACTGGTTCTTGTTCACATTAGCGAAGCTCTGAGGCGAGTTGGAGGCAGGCCACCGGACTTCCAATCGCATAATCTTCGCTGATTTCCCCAAACCGATGTGCTGTTGGATAGGACTGGCGCCAAAGGAACCTCCACTGCCAACGGTGCGGTAAATCGAGCGGATGCCGTGTTCTTCATTTTCTACGGTCACGTGGATGCGCGCCCCGATTCCCGCGCGGTTCGATTTCACGCCGACCAATTTGACGGTGATCCAGTCGTTGGCGGTTCCGGGATTCGCAAACACGCGGAACTGATGTGCGTCCCCGGGCGTGGGTCCGCCGATCGATACCAACAGGTCTTCTAGTCCGTTGTTGCCCAGATCGGCAAAAGCAACGGCATGCCCCTTGTGCAGATCCCCAGTGCCCGAAGATGCCGTTATATCCGTGAAGTATCTCCCTTCGTCGTTGTGAAGGAGCATTTTGGGCGCCAGCGCGCCATACTCAGGCCCTCCGGTGGCCAAATAAATGTCCGGATAACCGTCATTGTCAATATCACCAAAATTGGCACCCATAGGCATATTGATTTTGTTCAGGCCGACTTCTGCAGTCACATCTTTGAAAGTACCATTGCCCAGATTGCGGTACAGCTTGAGGGTCTCGGCGTTCGTAGGAAGCCCCAGGTAACTTCGGAGGGTTTCGTCTGCGGAAAAAAAGTAAGTGGTCACGAAAATATCGGGACAGCCGTCGTTGTCGTAATCGAAGAACCAGGTCGCAAAACTCTGGGACTGCGGCTGATGCACGCCGGCCTGCTCGGAAACCTCCGTAAACGTGTTGTTATGATTGTTGTGGTAAAGGAAGTTGCCGCCGTAGAGGTTGGAAACGTAGAAATCGACGTAACCGTCGTTGTCGTAATCAGCAGCGGCGACGCCTTTGGTGAAGGCGATTTTGTTGACGCCGGAAGCCGCGGAAATGTCCTGAAAGGTCCCGTCTCCCTTATTGAGGAAGAGCTGGCTCGGCCCGTTCTCGTTGCCGACAAAAAGATCGAGGAAGCCGTCGTTGTTGATGTCCGCCCAAACAGCGGCTTGTGTGCGAGTGGCGGGCGCAGCCAAGCCCGCTTCGCGCGTGACGTCCGTAAAGGTTCCGTCGCAATTGTTCCGCAAAAGCGATTTGCGCACGGGGAATTCCCAGGCGCCGCGCAGGACGAGGATGTCCATGCAGCCGTCGTTGTTATAGTCGGCCTGAACCATGTTCAGGCCGCCGAGCTGGCCGGCGAGACCGGCTTGCGCCGCGCGGTCGGTAAATGTGCCGTCGCCATTATTGTGAAAAAATCGCACCGGCTGGCACACGTCGTAGCTGGAAACGGCGACATCCAGAAGACCGTTGTTTTCGAAATCATCCGCAACCACGCCGCCGGCCATGGAAATGAAATTCAAGCCTGCTGCGGGCGCCGCATCCATGAATCTTCCGAAAGTCTCCTTTGAGGCAAAGACAGACGGCGAAATCAAGTATTTTTGCGGCACGCCGTCGGGATACTTTCCCAGGGTCATATAAGCCAGATTCAGCAGCCACTTCACCTGGACGGCATCCGGCCGTCCGGGTACCAGTTCCAGATATTTGGTGAAGTACTCGATAGCCTTTTCCGAATCTCCGGTCTGTTGGTAACAGAAGTTCGCGCGCGGCGGAAAAGTGCATCGGTCGACCGGGTTGCGATAAACGTCGTTTGCCATTTCCGATTTGTGCAAGTAAGCGACGCCGAGGGCTTCCGTCAATTGCGGAACCCCTGCCGGCACATCCGTGACTGCGAGTTTGTAAGCGGCTTGCCACTCCCTGATGGCTGCATCCATGTTGCCTCGATAGGCCTCGAGTTGCGCTAATCCGTAGTGCGTTTGAATTGCGTCGAAAGGCGTCGTAGCCGCCATCTTCGCCGTATCGGCCAGCGTTTTCTCGAGCGCTTTAATCCCGTCAGCAAGCGACTGTTTTCTAACCGTGCACACTTCTTGCAGATCCTGTTCCCACCCAGACGCCTTGGGAAACTTCTGGAAAAGCATGTCGGCCAAGACTTGCCCCGCCACATCCACGGGGTATTGAATCGCGCCTTTCCCGGCCAGATGAAGATCGCGGTTCGGACCCATGCCCTGCCCTGTCGCGCCCTGGTCCGCAGAAGTGGGCGCAAGGGTTTTGCTTTGCGCCTTCGGTTTCTGTTTCCTGCTCAGCAACTTCAAGATGACAAACCCCGTCGGCACCCTTACGATGCCGCTGACTTGTTCCGGCCGGAGCTTTTCGACCGCGGCGCGCAATTCCGGGCGCAACGACGCAACTTCCGCTTCGCCGACGTAGCCGCCCTTGCCCGCGTTTGGATCGATGGACATTTGTGACGCAACAGTAGAGAACTTTTCTCCTTTCTTTAGGCGTTCGAGAGCCTCCAGCGCCTTCGATTCGGTGTCCACCACGATGACTTCGAGGTTCACTACTGTACGGGGAGCCGTTTCTTGCGCCGGCAAAGAGCGAAGCCCAAGGCAGGAAAGAAACAGGACACTGATACAGGTGATCAGCCGGGCCAATCCTGCTGGTTTTCGCTTGGGCGATTCCGCGTGTCGCGTGAGTGGAGGTGCAGGTCTGGTTGATTTCGTCATTGCCTCACAGGCAGAAAACGCATAGGAGCCAAAACTATAACATCCACGGAAGGGTCTTCGCAGGGTCCGCCAAAGTATCGTCTTGGCCAATTGCCTGCCTCAGCGGTCAAAAATGGACTGCGAATCCCGCTGGCCGCCCAAGCGAGTTTGCGACATAATGCGCGCGGGGACCCCATCGCACAGGGAAGGGAATTCTCATGGGCCGATTGCGTTTGAGGGCCGGTGAGCTCGCGCTGCTGGTAATCCTGTCGCCGCCGTTCTCCGGCCAGGTGCTGGAGCTCACGGGGCAAGAGACCGACACCAAAACAGCGAAGAAGACACAAGAAGAAGCGATCAAGGACTCCAATTTGATGAAACCGCATTTCGCGAACGGCAATCGGGCGATGCAGGATGCTCAAGCGATCCGGCAACAACTCCAGTCGGGCACGAACGATCAAAAGCCTGCGCTGCTTACCAAGATGAAGGCGGATTATCAGACGGCGATTACGGAATATGAGTAGGCGCTTCAAGAAACCGAAGTGAAGGATGAAAACGGCGTCCACGTGATCGTGCTAATTGGAGTGATACTTCATTGCTTATTAAACCAGCAGAAAGCCGTGGACATGCTCGTGCCAGACAAGGATGTGCCGGTGATTTTGAGCAACCTCGGCCTAGCCTACGGCGGAGTAGGGGAATACCAAGAGGCGATAACGATGCTCCAGCAAGCCGCCGTCCTGAAGCCGGCGACGGGGACATATATGGAGCTTGGAACGGATCTGGCGCAGGTCGGCAAGGTGCCAGAAGCGACCGCAGCGTGCGACAAGGTTCTGACCGTGGATCCTGCGGCCAAGAACATGCGGTCGGGCTGCTACAAGAACGTCGCCATTGTGCTCACAAACAAAGGGGACTTGGCTGACGCCATCACCCCCTTCAGAAAGCCACACAACTTAACCCCCAGGATGCGCTGGCCTGGAAGCTCTTGGGCGATGCGCTGACCAACGCCATCACCTCCAAATCGGAGGATGGCAAGAGGGTCTACGTTACCCATCCGGGGACCATCGAGGCTTACCAAAGATACTTGCAGTTAGAGCCGAATGGGCCGTACGCGGGGCAGGTGCAGGCGGCTGTGGAAGGGCTTACCAGGTTGACGAAAGTGCCGACGGAAGCGAAAGAGAAGAACTGATGTGATCCATGCGTTGCGGGCAATGAAGGTCAGCCAAACGGGTATAGGGAATCCTGCGCTCGCGATACTCTTGGCAGTCGCCGCGTTGCTCTATGTAGCGACTCCTGCCACGGTGGCACAGACCCAAGACTCGCCTGCTGCATCCACCAAGGCCACTGCGCCCCAGAGACACCTCACGGTCCAGACCAATCTGGTTCTGGTTCCCGTGTTCGTTTACGACCCAGGGCGGATGGCGCAAGCTCCCAAGGAAGAAATGCCGTGCGCTCGCGCCGCGGTGGTTACTTTCTTCAGGCTGGCTCCGACAGAACCCTATTTGCCGAAGGACTGCGATGTGACGGAAGTTCAAGACCTCTCAGCCAAGGATTTTCGCCTCTTTGAGGATGGGGTTGAGCAGCAGATTGAGAGTTTCGAGGCGGCTGCCTGGCGAACTGTGGTTCGCGATAATCTGGGGTGGCACCTGCAAGCCTCGGCCACGCCGAGGGGGATATGGAGTTTGAGTGAACTGAGCACTCTCAAAAAAGTTCCGTTCGTGACCACGGATTTCCACGTCCTGGGATATGTGCCGCGCGACGCCAAGGAAAGTTGTCACCGCATTCGAGTGGAGGTGAATCGTCCGAATTTGCTTGTTTTCGCCCGCGATGAATATTGCGGAGGGCAGTCTCCCTCCGATCCTTTGGTGGGAACCGGTCAAGGAAAGGAATTGGAGCGGATTTTGGCTTCGGAAAAGCGCGGGAAGATTCCGCTCTCGCTTCAGGGAGCGACCTTCTACACTGGCGGAGACCATTCCCTCGTGGACCTTAGTCTTCGTTTCTCGTCGAACGATCTATATCGTAAGTGGGACGCGTCCAACTGGACGCTCTACGCCAGGATTGGGGTGATGGGTGTGATTCGCAGGGAAGACGGAACTGTTGCAGCGCGCTTCAGCGATCTCCTTTATCCCTCTTACTGGCCTACCTTTGATCAAGGCGGAGCCAAGTATATCGAGTGGGAAAAGGGTACGAGGAACCTTTCGACCGCTGTCCCACGATTGCTCACGCCAGGTACCGCCGGGAAGGTGGCAGTCAGCGATAGCGGCACGGGAAATAGCACTCTAGCCCTATCCTTCCCGAATGTAGCAAATGAAATTGCTCCGGACGAAGCGGCCATCAAAACGGCTTTAGACAGTACAGACCCGTTCTGGCTCCCAACTCGCTATGAGACGCAGGTTGACCTTCCGGCGGGCGGTTACGGTCTTGAAATCGTTCTCAACGACGGGTGGAATTTCGGCCGAGCTAAGATTCCACTCACCGTTGAACCCTATGATGGCAAGCAACTGGCGCTGAGTTCGGTGGCTTTGTGCAAGAGCCTTCGGAGCGCAGCCGTCGCCGCCAAAGAGAATGCGCAAGCAAATTTTGCTCCACAGTACGTTCCGTTGGTGAGCAAGGACATTTTGTTTAGCCCCTCCGGCGACACAAGCTTCGCAAAAGGCGAACCACTGTTTGCCTACTTTGAAGTGTACGAGCCGCAGCTCGCGGAAAACCCAGCCGCGCCCGTGTCGGTGCATATGAGAATTCTCGATTCGAACACAGGCAACACCAAAGAGGATTTCGCGCCTATCGACGCCGCGTCCTACAAGCAAGCGGGAAGTTCCGTGATTCGTATTGGACGGAAGATCCCGATCGACCAACTCTCGAAAGGGCGTTACCGCCTCGAAATGCAGGCGACGGGTTCAATGGGAAGAAGCACGGCCTGGCGAGCGGCAAATTTCACGGTGGAATGAATCCTTCAGCAGCATGTTGCGATAGAACGACTTAGGCTGCAGCGCGCAGCCCTCCGGCTGCATACTAGATTCCACAAAGCAAAGCCGAGACGAAGGGACTACGACGTAGAGTGGGTGCCGGAGAGGGCGGCGCAGCGATCGTATTCTGCTTTGGCTTTTTCCGCGAGTCCCCGCTGGCGATAAACAGCAGCAAGCATGCAATGAAGGTTGGGAGCTTGCGGCGAAAGCTTTACCGCTTTTTCCAATTCCGCCTGCGCCTCGGTTAGCCGGTGCAGCAGAGAGTAAGCTTTTCCGAGTTCTTCGTGCGCTTTAGATACGTTCGGAGAAATAGCAATGGACTGCGAGAGGTAGGTCACGGCTTTTTCCGGCTGATTCTCGTTCAGGTAAAGGTGCGCGAGCTCAATGAACGGCTCGGGATCTTTGGCCGGGCTTTCAGTTTGCCAGGCGATGGCGTTCTCGAAGGCCTGGATGGCTTCCTCGGGCCGCTGAAGGCCCTCATAGGACAATCCCACGTTATTTTCCGCTTCAACATTCCGGGGCTCGAGTTTTAGGCACTGCTCAAAGGCCTCAATTGCCTCGCGAAACTGGCCGGTACTATATTTTGTCCGCCCCAGGTAATACCAGGCTTGCGGATCGCGCGGGTCCGCTTGGAGGGAGCGCGTCAGCCAATGGTCGGCGTCCATGTTGTCTTTAAGCAGGATGTAATCGAGGGCGACTATCTTCAAATCAAATGCAGTGGGAACATGATATTTTGCTCCGGCGGTAAACTCAGCAAGCGATTCTTTAACCTTCGCCTCGCGATAGGCAACCAGGGGGCCGCTCGAATCTCCAGTGTTGTAGAGCAAGCCGTCGACGTCCTCTTTCCCCGCCTCGAGCCATTTCACTTGGATCTCTCGGAATAGGATAAAGCCCAGCAGAAAATGCGCATCTGCTGAGTCCGCGTGTGCGCGCAAATAATCTCTTGTGGTGGATTCCCCTTCGCTCAGCTTGCCTTCATGCAGGAAGGATCGGGCTGGAGCAAGCGCGGGATCTGGCGTGAGAGGTTCGCTAGATTTGGCTGCATTTTTGGCATCGCCTGAACCAGCTTTCGTTTGAGCCGCCCCAGATTGCACCGTAGAAGGCGCACCTTGCTGCGCACTGCTCGGAGAATGTTGCGCTCTTGCGCTTGCTTTGGGCAGGAAGCAGAAAAGCCAAATGAGGCAAGGGAGGTAGAGAAAAACACAAGTCCAGGAGGCACTTCCTCGCCCAGCGCGGCAGGCTGGGAATAAAAAAGTGGGCGCAGGAATGCCGCTGCGATTCATAAAGAGCCCAGAGGACACCGTGTTCTGTCCTCAAAAGGGAATAGCTCGTATCTTGCGGACGACGCGGTTAGGTAATGAAACAACATCACAAGGCAGGGCCCAGGTTATCGACCATTTTTTGTGGATCGAAATTCACGCGCAGCCTCGAGCCTTCGATCTTGCAGTTGAATTCGACATTCTTTTCGTCGCTGGGCACCGTGGGCTCGCCCGCTGCGGTCTTCTTGGGAAAGAAGAACACTGCGGCCGCAACGAGTCCCTTTTCATCCCGCTCGTAGCGGACGTGGCTGGGGGAGATCTTCTGCTTGGTTTTTTTCACATCGAGGAAGGAATTGGCCTGGAAGAATTGCTCATCATGGCGAAAGAAAGGGGCCATATCTTCCGATTGCAAAACGACTTGATACTCTTCCTGCGGCTCACTAGCATATTTCGTCACGTCCGCATCTTGCTTTCCTCCATGCAGGACAGACTTGCGAGCCGAGGCGGCGCGCATGATGCGAGACGAAGCCCAGTACACATTGAACCTCAACTCGTCGCCGCTAGCTGCGCCACCCGCTCCGCTCTCCGAAGGACCTCTGGCGACAGCTGGCCTTCCAGGTGACATGGGCGTGTTGGGTTGAGCCCCGCCCGCTGGACCGCCAGCCTGCCCTGTGGGAGCATCCTTGGATGTCAGCGGTGTCCAGGTCCGTGTAACCATGCCTATACGTGACCAGGGCGAGTCCGTGAAGATTTTTTCCAGGTCTTTGTCTGTCCATTGGTCGTAAGGCTTGCCTTTCCATGGTGGATCGCTAGCCAGCGCGAGCGCCGCGAAGGTAAGGACAATGAATAGAAATGGAGCGGCCGCCTTCAAGCGGGCGGGCCTAAACGTTGTATTCGCTGTGTTATTCAACTCGAAGAATCCTTTCTGATGTTAATCCTAACTCTCGTACCCGCCGACCTATAGCTCAACGGGTACGTCAACCAAAGACCCCAGCCTGAAGGCTGGCCACTACAACGATAGACCCAAAAGCCCGCTCAGGGAAGGCGTCCGCAATAACAAAAGCCGGGACCCCAGGGGCCCCGGCTTTGGAATGTCCGCGCTGCCATAAGCAGCGATAAGAAAAAGGAGCCTAAGAGTTTACTTCCTTCCGACCGCGCCCCGTTAGAAGTTCAGTTTGAACTGGGCCTGCCCTACCCTTGGGGTGTTGCCTTGGCAGGGAACCCCTGGCTGGGTGTTTAGCCCGAAATTCGAATCGCCGACATTCGTATCCACACAAGAACCGGCAGCCATGCGGTTGAGCACATTGAAGAATTCTATGCCCAATTCGCCGCTGAACCGTTCGCCGAAGAAAAACTTCTTAGTAAGCGAGAGATCTTCGTCGTAGTACCCCGGGAATCGAAGGCCATTATAGAGCGGAGCCGCATTCCCTATCGTCCAAGCTCCGGGAAATTGGAACTTATTGGGATTAAAGGCCGGGACTGTTCCCGATCCACAGGGCAGGGACGTGCAAGGATGATAGTTGGACCCTGACCAGTTGACATTGAACCCACCTGCGGCTACGAAGTTGGGTGTGTTGGACTGCGGGGTATAGGCCAGCGGGGTGCCGTTGAACGTGCCATTGGTGGACGTAATGTTGATTGGTGTACCGCTTTCATACCAGTTGACCATGGAAAGCTTCCAGCCGCCCGCCAAGTTCTTCATAAGTGTACCGCCGTGGTTTAAGAACTTCTTTCCGGGGCCTAAAGGCAACTCATAAACACCGGCCATGGTGAGCACGTGAGTCTGGTCATTATTGCCCACGGACCATTCTGCCGCCTGGTTGGCGGGGTTGAGGCCCTTGAAATTAAAGGTCGAGAAACCACTGTCCGTATTGGACAAATACTTTGACAGCGTGTACGACACCAAAAAAGTCAGTCCGTTACCCGTGCGTTTCTGGAAACTCACCTGAAGGGCGTTGTACTTATCGGCGCCGTTGGTCTCGAAGTTGTTCGTAATGCCACGGAACATGGGAAAGGGCAGGAAGCCACGCAAGGCCAGACCGTTTGTGCCGTAGTCGCACCCAAAATTTGCGTATGGGGCGAAGAAAGGGCCACCCGAGAATCCGCCGTGAGATGAACCAGCTGGGCACCCGCCCGCTGCCACGGTTGTCTGGCCAAAACCTGCCGCCTGATAGAGCGCCTGAGCCCCTGCGCTGGTCCACGCCTGTCCAAGGGCACATTGCTGAAAGAAAACTTCACTGGGGCCTTGCGTGCAGGTACTTTGCACGAAGGTGTAATTGAGCGCGTTGGTGGGGCTAATGGCTGAGGGGAGGTGCAGGTCATGTGTGTGCACCCCCGAAACGGAAAGAAACATATTCCAAGGCAATTCCCTCTGGATGCCCACCACAAAGTGCTCGTTATAACCCTGTTTCACGTGCTGCACCAACTGGTGAGGGAACTGTGTGTCCAGGAAGCCTGGCGTGAGCGCAGGCGCCGCGGGCGCAACGAGTAGGTTTCCATCCCATTGGCCGTAACCGGGAACCTGGTTCGGGAGGGCGTCAAACCCAACTGTGCCGAGCAGATTGTTTCCAAAATTGACGGCCGTCTTATTGACACCGTATTCAAAGGCGCCGGTGTCCAGCCAATACCAGGAAACGCCACCCAACAAAACCGTCTTGTTGTTCAATTGGTAAGTAAATCCGACGCGGGGACTGAGATGGGTCCAGATCATGTCCATGTGGTTCCACCCCACGCAGAGCGAGCATCCCGCGCTGGCCGCGCCAAGCTCCGTCATGGCTCCCAAAAGCGGCTGGCCTGTTTTGGTGCTAATTGCGGACGTGTTGGCAACATTCGCATCGAAAAAGGAAAGCTGGTTGAATTTGTTGTCGTTTCTGAAGGGAAATGCCAGATCCCAGCGCACTCCCCAGTTGAGCGTCAGCCGCGGCGTAATCTTCGTATCATCCTGAAAATAGGGAGCCACATAGCTATTCCTCAGTCTCGTGTCGCCTGCGAACTGGCGGTTGGCGGAGTCCGCGTTGCCCAATAGAAAGCTGGCAAATCCATTGCCGGTGTTCGTGCCGGGAGATGTCCCGAAATTAGTAGGTTCATTAGGATCCGCTGTCGTTTCCGAATTAAAGCTGAAGTTCCCCGCACACTGCTGGCATTCGTAATCCCGCTGCCACGATTTCCGTATGTCCACTCCAAAGTTTATGGTGTGCCGGCCATGTTGCCACAGCCAGTTATTCATGATGGAGATCCCATATTTATGATTGATCGAGTACTGCCAGCCGCCAGTGCCCCAACTGATGGGTTCCCAAGGGCCGCCTCCGAAATTGACGCCCGGCAAGAAAGACCCGCCATAGGGACCGGGCTGGGTGGCGTTAAAGCCGGCGCTGGGAGCAGGGGCCGTCTGGTAGAAGTCGTTATTCTGGTGGACCCAGAGCACGCCAGCGGTCATCACGAGGCTCGGTGAAATGGCGTAGGAATACCTTGGCTCTAATCCATATGCCGGCTCGAAGTTCCACGTGGAGTTGTTCAGCGCATTCGTGGTCCAACCAGCCGGAAGATAATGATATTGCCGCCAATAAAGAAAGTGCAGGGCCTGCTTTGACGTCAAGTTATGGTCGATGTTGAACATCCAGTCTCTATCTGTCTGCACCGGAACATACGCCGGGCTATAGTTGAGCCTTTCAGATCCTGGCGTAGTGAAGGGGACGCTCGGTTTCGGAACAAGGCTCAACAGCGCCTTCGAGTTGGCGCTGAAGCAACTTTGAGGAATGATGTTCCCTACCCACTGAGTTCCTGGGCTGCCAGGGCCGCTGGCTGGGACCGTGCAACCCGAAGGTTTAAGGGACGGGTCAGAGGCCCAGGCGACAGGAACGAAAATGGGTATCGGGGCGCCGGTGCTGGGGTTGACCAGGCCGCTGAAGTCACCTCCAATTTCCGCCGGCGTAGGGATGGTGACAGGACTTTGCCCTTGAGCCCAGCGGAATTTATCCAAGCTAAAGAACCAGAAAGTTTTGTTTCTACCGTTATAAAGTTTGGGCAGAATCACTGGTCCACCGAGAGAAAATCCCCAATCATTTTGGATATTGGTATTGGGTTGGTCCAACACCCCACTGTTGTTTGGGTTTATGTCCAAAAAGGCGCCTGGGGCGGCAAGATATTTGTCATCTCTGTAAAAGAAAAAAGCGTTGCCGTGAAACGCGTTGCTGCCGGATTTCGTGTTGTACTGCTCGACGCCTTGCCCCAGACCGTATTGGGCGGAAAACGTACCCGTCAATACGTCTACGTCTTTGATCGAGTCGTAAGGTGGTTGATTCCAAGTTGTAAAGCCCGCGGTCTCTGAAAAGGCCTCCGGAACGCCATTAAACATGACTTCCGTCTGCTGGTCTACGCCTCCATTAATCCTGTGGCTGAATCCGCCGCCCGTAACACCCGGCACCAAAAAGATGAAACTGTCAATTTGGCGGAAGTCCCCACTGATCAGGTTCGGCAGCTCTTCGGTGAGCGTCTGGCTGATGGTCGTGCCGATCTCTGGTTGCTCCGTTTGCAAAGTAATCGCAGGAGCTATAACCTCCACTGTCTCCGTAACCGTTCCTGGCTCAAGCAAAGCGTTGACAGTGGATGTCGCACCACCGACGACAGTGACATTCTTGCTGACGTGAGCCTTGAACCCAGTCTTTTCCACCTTAACGACATAAGTGCCGGGGATAAGGTCGATCACGAGGTAGGTGCCAGCAGAGGTCGTGACGGTCGTCTTCGACACGTTGGTGTCCATGTTCGTTACCGTCACCTTGGCGTCGGGAACCTCGGCTCCGGCTTTGTCCGTCACGTCGCCGTTAATTCGGCTGACTGCTTGGCCGTGGACGTTCGCAGGCAAAACGAGAAGCAGAAGGGCAAACCCGCAGACAAAAGCCAATCTGCAGCTGGAAGTCAGACGGAAAATGCAATTGCGGAAGTTGGAGAAATTCTTCATCACTCGCCCCCTTCGATAAGGTCAATCGTCGGTGCCAACAACCGAATCCGGTGTCAAAAACCTAGAAGGACACCCCTCGCGGCATCCCCAAACTTTGCGTGCAGTCTTAGACAGGCAAGGGCGGGAGTCAATGCACCGGTGTGTCATCTCCACGTTCCCGCTTAATTGGCTGAAAGGAGAGGAGATAGGCTGGCGTGTTCCCTTGCCAAAGTAACAACTACGGCGGAAGTTACAGAGCATACGGAAGGCGGAGTTCAGGGTGTGATGTTGATTAGAATGCCTTTACCTTCGGTCACTTGGACAATGCAGTCGATGCAGGGGAGGGTGACTTCTTCGCGGAGACCGCTAGGCCAGAGGATTTCGAGCTTGTCAACCTTCGAGGCGGAACCGAGGCCGAAGTGGAGGCGGAGATCGGAGGAAGAGGCGTAGCTGGCGCCGCTGAAGACGTCGGCGCGCTGACGCACGCCGTTGGCCGTGAGGAAGACCTTTGCACCAATGGCGTCGCGGGTGGATTTAAAAGTGACGGCTTCAGGGGCTGAAGCCCTATTACTGTTTCCGCTGCTTTCGCGGGAGCTGAAGCTCCCGCCTCCTATTAGTTTCAAAGTGACCCAGTGGTTGGAGTTGCGGACGACGTTGCGGAGAAGTGCGGGAGCGGAGTCGAGGTTGTTGAGGACGACGTCGATGTGGCCGTCGTTGAACAGATCGCCGAAGGCGGCGCCGCGCGCACAGACAACGGAGGCGAGCCCGCTACCGGTGGCGGGCGGCACTTCCTGAAATTTGACGCCGTCGAAATTGCGGAAAAGCTGAGGGCGCTGCGCCCAGGTGGTGCCCCAGTTGCGCTGGTCCGCAATGGGATAGACGTGGCCATTGGCGATGAAGAGATCGAGAAGGCCGTCGTTGTCAAAATCGAGAAAGCCCGTACCCCAGCCGAGGAACGGGATGGTGGGACTGCCGAGGCCAACTCTGAAAGAAACGTCGGTGAAGCTGGCGTCGCCATCGTTGCGGTAAAGAGTTTTGTAGTCGTCGGAAAACGTAGTGATGAAGAGACCGAGGCGGCCGGAGTGATTGTAGTCGCCGAGGGCGATGCCCATAGAGGCCTGGGCGCGGCCCTCTTCGTTGAGCGCGAAGCCACTCATGTAGCTGGTGTCTTCGAACGTGCCATCGTGGCGGTTGCGGTAGAGATAGTTGGGCGTGGAGTCGTTGGCGACGATGAGGTCGAGCCAGCCGTCATCGTCGATGTCGGCGAAGACGGACGCGAAGCCGTAGCGGCCCTCGCGATCGGCGACGCCGGCTTTGGCGCTGACGTAGGTGAAGGTGCCGTCACCGTTGTTGTGAAAAAGATGATCGCCCTCGCCGAGAAGGCCCATGGGACCACAAAAAACGTTGACGCCGCGATATTGGCACGCGCCTTCGGGGACGCCGCCCTTCCCTGCCAGGATCGGATGGTCCAGATCGTAATGAACGTAGCCGGGAACGAAGAGATCGAGCAAGCCGTCACGGTCATAGTCGCCCCAGGTTGCGCCGGTGGACCAGCCCCCGAGGGCGACGCCCGCTTTTTCGGCGACGTCGGTAAAGGTGCCGTCGTGATTGTTGTGATAGAGACGGTTTTTGCCGTAGTTGGAGACGTAGATGTCGGGCCAGCCATCGTTGTCGTAATCGGCGACGGCGACGCCGAAGCCCCAGCGGTTATTGGCGACGCCCGCTCGGTCGGTGACGTCGGTGAAAGTGCCATCGTGATTGTTGTGGAAGAGCATAGCGCGCGGCGCGGGCTCTACGCCTTTGGTGGCGGCAATGGTTGACCCGTTGAGAAGGTAGATGTCGAGCCATCCATCGTTGTCGTAATCGATGAGGGCAACGCCGGAGCCGGGGGCGTCAATGATGGTGGATTTTTCGGGTGAGCCCGAACGGTGGTGAAACTTGTCGAGGCCGGCCTGATGGATGATATCAAAGAACACAACGGGCGCGCCGTCGACGAAACCTCCAGCGGTAATCGGGCGACAGTGGGAATCCTTGATGGGAGCGTGAATGCCTCCAGTGGACATGCCGGAAGGGCGAGGCTGTGGAACATTTTGAGGTTTTTCGGGAGCCGTTTGCGTGGATTGCTGGCTGAGAGCAAATTGAGCGAGGACCACAACACTGAGAAGCAGTAGAGCGAAGAGAGACAGCGGCAGAGAGTGGCGTGGCATAAGGCTGGAGTTCATTTCGTAGCAGCCCCGGACACCGGCTCATCAATCTGAAGGATTTGATCGGCGCGGACGTTCTTTAAGGTTTGCTGGATGCCGCTGGGCCAACGAATTTCGATGGATTGGGCGAGGGATTCGGGGCCGAGGCCGAAGTGGACGCGCTTGTCACTGGAGGAGAGATAGCTGCCGGCCGTGGAAACGGTGGCAAATTGCGGGCCTTTGGCGGTGCCGAGCTTGACTTCGGCTCCGATGGCGTCGCGATTGCTTTTGTGGCCGACGAGCTTCAGGGTAAGCCAGTGATTTTGCGTGGGAGTTTCGTTGTGAAGGATGTGGACGGGACCATCGTTGGTGGAAACGACAGCGTCGATGCGACCGTCGTTGTCGATATCGCCGATGGCCATGCCGCGGCCTATCCAGGGTTGGCTGAAGACGGCGCCGGAAGCGGCCGAGACGTCGACGAAGTCCTTGCCAGTGTTGCGAAGGAGAAGCATGGGTTCGCGGTAATGGAGATTCGGATAGCTGAGCTCGACGGTATCGAGGTTGTGACCCTGAGCAATGAGGAGATCCTTCCAGCCGTCGTTGTCGTAGTCGAGGAAACGGACACCCCATCCGGAATGCGGCATGGTGGCGCGAGCGACGCCGGAGGTGAAGCTGGAGTACGTGAAAGTGGAGTCCCTGTTGTTTTGGTAGAGGGCGTAGCGCTGATTGGCAAGATCGGTGATAACCAGATCGGGGAAGCCGTCGTTATTGTAGTCGGCGAAATCGACGCCCATCCCGGCGTAAGTACGGCCGTCGCCATCGACCGCGACTTCGGAGAGGAGGCCGACTTCTTCAAAGGTGCCATCGCCTTTGTTGTGATAGAGGAATTCGACCATGGAGTCGTTGGCAACGAAGAGGTCGATGTGGCTGTTACGATCGAAATCCGCAAGAGCGATACCCAGGCCTTTTCCGGGTTTAGAGAGACCGATTTTTTGGGAGACTTCGGTGAAGTGGCCGTTGCCATCGTTGTGATAGACGAGAGGAGAAATGGTCTGGAAAACGTCGGGGTGGCAGTAGGCGCGATAGCCTTCTTTGTGCTCACCGCACCAGATGTCTTCGAAATCCCACTGAAGATAGCGGAGGACGACGAGGTCGAGCAGGCCGTCGTTGTCTAAATCGACCCAGGCGGCACTGGTGGACCAGCCTGATCCGGCGACGCCAGCCTTTTCAGTGACATCGGTGAAGGTGCCGTCGCCATTGTTGTGGTAAAGCTTGTTGCCGCCGTAAGCGGTGACAAAGAGATCCTCGAAGCCGTCGTTGTCGTAGTCGCCGACGGCAACGCCCATGCCATAACCGGAACCTTGCAAACCCGCCTTCTCGGTGACGTCTTCGAAGGTGCCGTCGGATTTTTGATGGAAGAGGCGATTCCAATAGTTGGGACCGGTCTTTTGGGGGATGGCACCTTTGGGCGTGGGATCCTGGAGAGGAGCGCCATTGACCAGGAAAATGTCGAGGCGTCCGTCGTTGTCGTAGTCAAAAAGGGCCACACCGGCCCCCATGGTTTCCGGCAAATAGTGCTTGGGCGTGTGGGAGGAGAGGTAATTGAAATGAACGCCGAGAGCGGAAGTGACGTCGGTGAATTTCCCCGGGATTGGTTTCTCTGGGGCAGCAGAGGAACCAGTTTGCCGGGCAGCCGCAGCCCCGATGAGTAGCGCTACAAAGGAAAGCCCCAAGAGAACACGCATATCTGATTGATATTACAGCATGGGGGCGCGAAGGGTCGCGTCAAGGGCAGGATGGAGGCCTCAATCGCATGGGAATGGCGACAAATATCTTATGTCCGTGGAACAGTTTAGGCGGGAATGTTCAAATGACATCCAAGTGGATTGACAGCGGGAGACCATCGCGCGAAGAGTGCGGTCTGTGACGCAGAAGTGTGGGTGTGCGAGATGGGGCAAGGGCAATCCAGGAGGGTCCGATGGCTTTCTATCAATGTATGTCCAAACAAGGTTCGAGCGTGGCCGTGCGACGGCTCCATAGGATTCTGGTCGGTGCCGTACTAGCCTGCTGCTTTACACATCATGAGGCGCTGGCGCAGACCGCAGACAAGCCGGAGGCAGCCAAAGAGATAACGGACAAACCCGATTTGAGCAAGGAGCGCACGCTTTATGTGGTTGGTTACGCCCACTTGGACACAGAATGGCGCTGGGAATATCCGCAGTCCATCAACGAATACCTCCGCAAGACCATGGACGATAACTTCGCACTGTTCGGGAAATACCCGCACTACGTTTTCAATTTCAGCGGGGCGAATCGCTACCGCCTGATGAAGGAGTATTACCCGGCGGACTTTGCCAAGCTGACTCAATTCGTTCATTCGGGCCGATGGTTTCCCGCGGGCTCATCGATGGAAGAAGGGGACGTCAATGCGCCGAACGCGGAGGCGATTATCCGGCAGATTCTCTATGGAAATGAATGGTTCCGCAAACAGTTTGGCAAAACCAGCGCTGAATACATGCTGCCCGACTGCTTCGGATTTCCGGCCTCGTTGCCGACGATCCTGGCGCACTCCGGCGTGAAGGGGTTTTCGACGCAGAAACTGGTGTGGGGCTCTTCGGCAGATGGCGGAGGTCCCGAATCGGCAGAGAAGACTCCGGAAGGCACGCCGTTCAACGTGGGCGTGTGGGTGGGTCCCGACGGCGAAAGCGTGCTGGCCGGCCTGAATCCTGGCAGTTATAGCGGAGGGATCTACGGTGATCTCAGCAAGCCGCTGCCTGCGGCGTCACCGGACCCGGCAGTTGAGGAAATTGAGACAAAGCTTCAGGCGCTGCGGGAGAAATTGGAAAAGACCCGGCAGAGCGGACAAACTCCGGATGCGAAAGAAATTCAGGAATTCCGCAGCCTACAGAATCAGCGAGAGGCTTTAGTTAAGATGGAGCACGACCGCGCCCAAGAGCGTTATCAGCACGATTGGGCAGCACGAGTGGAGCACAACGGCAAAGTCAGCGACGTCTTCACGGATTACCACTATTACGGAACAGGGGACGTCGGCGGGTCACCGGATGAGGACTCTGTGAAGCGGTTGGAAGCGATTGTCACCAAAGGCACAGCAAGCTTTCCACCAGAAAACGGGTTCTACTTCTCCCGGAGGCAGCCGCATCCCGAGTGGCCGGAAACGAAAGTTGGCGATGGACCGGTACACGTGATCTCTGCCACAGCCGATCAAATATTCCTCGATATCACTCCTGCAGAAGCTACGGGGTTGCCGCGGTATACCGGCGAGATGGAACTGACCAACCATTCTGCCGGCTCGTTGACGTCGCAGGCATATCAAAAGCGCTGGCTGCGTAAAGAGGAGCTGCTCGCAGATGCTGCGGAGAAAGCCTCGATTGCCGCGGAATGGCTGGGAGCGCCAGCGTATCCGCGCGAGCGGCTGAACGATGCGTGGACGCTGATTATGGGCGGGCACTTTCACGACATCGCCGCAGGAACGGCCACGCCTAAGAGCTACGAGTTCGCGTGGAACGACGATGTAATCGCCATGAATCAGTTTGCAGGAGTGCTCGCCAACGCCACGGAAGGCGTTACCGCAGCCCTGAATACGGAAACCAAAGGCGTTCCGGTAGTGGTCTTCAATCCCCTGAACATCGCGCGAGAAGACGTGGTGGAAGCAAGCCTTGAATTCCCGGGAGGAATGCCCAAAGCCGTCCACGTCACCGGTCCTGGTGGCCGGGAGTTTCCAGCACAAATCTCCGGCGGAAAAGTTCTCTTTCTTGCGCAGGTTCCGCCTACAGGCTACGCGGTTTACGATGCGCAGACGGGCGCAGCGTCCGCCGCATCGTCGCTGAAAGTATCCAGCGATTCAATCGAAAACGAATACTACCGGGTGAAACTGAATGCGGAAGGAGATGTGGCAAGCATCTTCGACAAATCCATTGGTAAAGAACTGCTCGCTGAACCTGCGCGGCTGGCAATCTCTTACGACAATCCTCAGCAGTGGCCGGCATGGAACATGGATTGGGATCAGGAACAGGCAGCGCCAAAAGCATATGTGAGCGGACCGGCAAAGATTCGCGTTCTAGAAAATGGTCCGGCGCGCGTGGCGCTGGAAGTTTCACGGGAAACCGCCGGTTCGGCGTTTGTCCAAACGATACGGCTTTCCGCAGGAGATGCGGGGAAGCGCGTGGAATTCGGAAACGTGATCGATTGGAATACGAGAGAGTCCAACCTAAAAGCGACGTTCCCGCTGACTGCTTCGAACCGCATGGCTACGTATAACTGGGACATCGGAACCATCCAGAGGCCGACAGCAGAGCCGAAAAAGTTTGAAGTTCCCTCCCACCAGTGGATTGATCTGACGGACATGAGCAACGAGTTTGGCGCGACGATCCTCACGGACTGCAAGAACGGATCGGATAAACCGAATGACAACACCATCCGGCTAACGCTCATCCGAACACCGGGCACACGGGGCGGATATCACGACCAGGGTACACAGGACATTGGGCACCATGAGTTTGTCTACGGCATTGCCGGACATGCTAGCGGTTGGCGCAACGGACAAACTGATTGGCAAGGACAGCGCCTGAATGCGCCGCTGATTGCTTTCGAGACTTCGAAACATGAAGGAGCCCTGGGCCAAGAATTCTCTTTGCTGACGGTAAATAGTCCGCGCATACGAGTACTAGCGCTGAAAAAAGCCGAGCGGAGTGACGAGATCATCGTACGAATGGTGGAGCTGGACGGCAAACCACAAGAGAACGTCCACGTATCGTTCGCCGCGCCAGTCAGCGCGGCACGCGAAGTGAACGGTCAGGAGCAGCCGGTGGGAGTGGCGAAAGTGACTAACGGCGCGTTGGTGACCTCGTTCTCGGCCTATCAGCCGCGGACATTCGCGATCAAGCTGGCCGCAGCGCCCACGAAGGTAAGCGGGGTACATTCTGTTCCGGTGAAGCTGCGGTACGACCTTGCCGCGGCCAGCAACGATGGCACGAAGTCGACCGTTGGATTTGACGGCAAAGGCAATGCGTTGCCCGCGGAGATGCTGCCTGCGCAAATCCATTTTGATGGCGTGGAGTTTCGGCTCGCCGCCGCAAGAACCCGCACGCCCAACGCGCTAGCAGCGAAGGGACAAACAATTGATCTTCCGCTAGGCCGCTTTGACCGGGTATACGTGCTCGCGGCTTCAGTCGACGGCGACCAAAAAGCCGCGTTCGAAGTAGGGGGAAAGCGAGTCGTGCTGAACATTCAAGACTGGGGCGGATTCATCGGGCAGTGGGACGACCGGCAGTGGACTAAGAAGGACATAGCCATTCCGGGGAACGAGCGGCGACCGGCTCGCAACGAGCATGATGATTACGCGGAGATGACCGGGATCATGCCCGGCTACATCAAGCGCGCGGATCTGGCGTGGTATTGCTCGCATCATCACAACGCAACGGGCGAGAACGTGGCCTACTCGTATTCGTACTTGTTCGCCTACGCCATCGATTTGGAACCCGGAACAAAATCCATCAAGCTCCCCAATAACGCCAAGATTCGCGTTTTGGCGATGTCGGTTTCGGAAGAAAATCCTACCGTTAAGCCAGCGCAGCCCTTGTACGACGTTCTTCCTCCAGCAGCGGCGGGCGACAAGGATTTTTCGCTTTCTAGCTCAGCTATAAGCCTCTCCATCACCCAGGAGCGCAGCGCAACAGTAGCGATTCGTGTGAATCCGAGGAATGGGTTCCAGTGCAATGTGAGCCTTGCAGCGACAGGACTGCCTGCAGGAGTAACGGCAACTTTCACTCCACCCAACGCCCTTGGGGCAAACACGCTGACGCTCAAGGCGGACAATTCTGTGCGCTCGGAGAGTGCTACCGTCACTGTCACGGCAACATCTGGCAGCTTATCGCATAGTGTCCCTCTGCTTTTGAAGGTGAACACAATTAAAAAAGGGGCAGTACCTGTCGACCTTGCCTCAGCCTACAACGCCACGGGCATCTACGAGGATGGTGCCACGTTCGACGAAATGGCCAGCCTGGACGGTGGCGGTTTTGCGCTCCCGGCGCGGCCTTTGGGCGCCAACCAGGAGTGGGAGGGCGTCTTGTTTCGGCTGGGCCCAGCCAATGCGCCGGATCTCGTCACGGGAACGACGGTTACTCTACCGCCCGGTAAGTTTGGCACTTTGAAGATCCTTGCTACCGGCGTGGAAGGCAGTCAGAAGTCACAAACGTTCACCGTCGCGTATGCCGATGGGACATCTTCGACCTTCACGCAGAGCCTGAGCGATTGGTATTCACCGGGAGGCTTCAGCGGGGAATCTTCGGCTGTGACCGTTCCTTATCGCCTCACAGGCGACGGAGAAACAGATGACGGTACGTTTCATATTTTTGGCTATTCGTTTGATCTCGATGGTAGCAAAGTAGTGCGCAGCGTGAGCCTGCCGAGCAACCGTAATGTGGTGGTTCTCGCCATGACCCTCGTGCCTTAAATGCGTTAACGAAGCAAAAGTCGGACAGGTACCTAATGTCGTGTTTGTAGAAGGACTCGTACGCGATGGAGGGCGCTGGCTTTTTTATTATGGTGGCGCGGACAAGAACGTGGGTGTAGCCACTGCTCCGGCACGCTGACCGATATCGTCACATGTCACTCGAATTCACACAGTGCAGCAGCGCCAGCGATCCCGGCGTCTTCCCCATAGCGGGCGAGTACCAGTGGAATTTCCATCGGCGCCGGATTGAGGCACGCTCCTTGCCAGCGTTCACGGATCTCATTCAAAAAAGGTGCGAGCATCGTCGAAACACCTCCCCCAATTACGATGACTTCGGGTTCCAGGAGATCGATAATGCTTCCAAGCCAATAGGCCAGCAAATCGAGGGTTTCCCGGATCACTTCTTCGGCAGCCGGGTCTCTCGCAGCATAGGCCCTCGCAACCATCTCGCTGGTCACGGCATCTGCATTTCCGCTGGCCAACTCGCAAAGCAGCGACTTCGGATATTTAGAGAGTTTCTGACCGGCACGCCGACCGATGGCCGGTCCTGCTGCCAAGGTTTCAATGCAACCGCGCTTCCCACAGTTACACCTTGGTCCGTTGCTGTCGATCCCGATGTGGCCGCCTTCCGCGGCTGCACCGGTTCTCCCATGGTAGATGCGCCCGTCAAAAATAATCCCCGTGCCGATGCCCGTTCCAATGCTCGCATAGAAAATATTTCGATAGCCGCGCCCCGCGCCCCATTTTGCTTCCGCCAGAGCCGCTGCGTTGGCGTCATTGTCGATTTTCACGTTCACGTTGTAGAGACGGCGCATTTCCTCAGCCAACGGATAGTTATGCCAGATAGCAAGATTCGGCGGGTTAATGATGATGCCCGTGACAGGATTCAGCGGCCCGGGAGCACAAATTCCTATCGCTTCAATTCGCGGTCGTTCAGTAACAGCCGAGAACAACGCTTGAATCGCGGCAGACACCGCGGCGAGGCCCTTCGAAGCCTCCCCGGCTGTGATCATCGGCGTCCTGCTGCGCACATGAATTTCTCCGCAAGCATCTACCAAACCTCCGGCAACCTTCGTTCCTCCGATATCTATTCCGATGACGAGCTTGGTTGTAGGTTCCATTTTTTGAGGATCCTTCTTTGCACGGGTGGCGCGGTGCGTGAATCCCTCCAAAGCCTTGAGACACGTGAATTATATATACCCCTCAAGAAGAATGGTTCTTCGCTAACCCGGATTCGTCTAGTTTGGCAGCAGTCGACTGCGTCCCCGCACTACACGTTTCATCTGCGAGGTCTGTCAGCACGCTCCAGTTACGCGTTCTTGCTCGTGCCAATCCTTCCGCAATTTCTTGCCTCCGCGTGTCCACCTGTTGCGAATATGACGATTGGGGGAATCACGCTGGTTCTCAGAAAGGCGCTATGAAACTTAATCTTTATCTCTTGAAGAGCACGGTGGTCGCAGCACTAGGGGGACTACTCTTCGGATTTGACACTGCCGTCATCGCTGGCACCACGCATGCGCTCACGGACGCCTTTAAACTCTCTCCGGCCGCATTGGGACTGACAGTTTCTGTCGCACTGTGGGGGACGATCCTCGGATCCATGTTTGCCGGAATTCCAGGAGACAAAATTGGACGCCGCGATAGTCTCCGCGCCATGGCCGTGCTATACCTCGTATCCGCTCTAGGCTGCGCCCTTGCGTGGAACTGGTTTGCTCTCGTGCTTTTCCGATTCATCGGGGGGCTGGGCATTGGCGGCTCTTCCGTTCTTGGTCCGATGTATATTGCGGAGGTTGCGCCCGCTAAGTGGCGAGGCCGTCTCGTGGGTTTGTTTCAGTTCAACATTGTCTTCGGAATTCTGCTCGCCTATTTTTCGAACTACACTGTGGGAACGATGCAGCTTGGCGCTGCTGAATGGCGGTGGAAGCTTGGGGTTCCCGCAGTACCCGCCGTCCTGTTCCTTCTGCTTCTCTTCGGTATCCCTCGTAGCCCCCGTTGGCTGGTCAAAAAGAAAAGAGTGGCCGAGGCGCGTGAGGTACTTCGTATGACTGGCGAAGAAAATTACGAACAGGAACTCCAAGATATCATTGTGTCCATCGATGCGGAGCACGTCGCCGACGATCCGTTCTTCTCCTGGAAATACCGGCTCCCAATTTTCTTGGCGGTCTCGATCGGGATGTTTAACCAACTTTCTGGTATCAACGCCATTCTGTATTACCTCAACGACATCTTCGCGTACGCCGGCTTCAATAAGGTTTCTTCCGATCTTCAGGCTGTGGCGATAGGCGCTACGAACCTAGTATTCACGATGCTCGCCATGTCGGTCATTGATCGAATCGGCCGCAAGACTCTGCTTCTGATCGGCTCTGTGGGCACCGCAGCGTGTCTCGGCGGGGTTGCGACAATATTCTTCACGGGACGCCATCAGAAATTCCTGGTCTGGCTGCTGATAGGCTACATCGCATTCTTCGCGTTTTCACAAGGCGCGGTAATCTGGGTTTACCTCAGCGAAGTCTTTCCGAATCGAGTGCGGGCCAAGGGGCAGAGCCTTGGAAGCTTCTCGCACTGGTTTATGAACGCGCTCATTTCAGGAATCTTCCCATTGTTGGCCGCATCGTCCGGCGGGTATCCCTTCGTCTTCTTTGCTTTCATGATGGGGCTTCAGTTTCTTGTCGTTCTCTTCTTTTTTCCGGAGACTAAAGGAGTCTCTCTTGAAGAGATGCAGAGAAAGCTCGGCATCGCCTAAACGCCGGCGCACCACGAATCCCGACTTCACCTTAAGCGTGTGATGAGCATTAGAAAGCAGTGAAAAATAGTTGCACAATTGGCCCCCAACGTAGACGTTCTGGCCCGAATGAGGGCCTCCCACGGCACACCAACCTGCAACGATCTGCCTAGAAGGCAGACGGTAGAGGCTTCTTAAGACGGAACCTGGTCTGGTGCACTCTAACCTGCAAATGAGGCTATCTCGGTGCTACCGAGAACAGCGGAAGTTACTGAAACCAAATGAAAATCAGCGAGTGCAAACAGGGCAGGTAGGTTTAGCAAACCGACCCATTAAACCACTCTGGCACCTCTCCGCCGAGTGTTTTCAATAGCTTAGCACATTTCTCCAAATTCGCTTGGTCCGCTTTTGGTGCACTATAACCGCAAAAATGTAGTCGCCGAGAGAAGCCTGGTCTCGTAAGTCCAGCAAAATCAATCCGAATTCGGATTGCATTTTGCTGCAGCGGTTGGGAAAACCGCCGCCTCTCGTCCCAATGGCCATGTTATTTGCGTATCGAGGTTTAGCTGGACCAGGTATTGCGGGGCCTGGGTGACGGGACGAATGCACTTTAACCGATTTTCAAAACACGTTAGGGCTACAAAGGTCTTCATCCATCCGACGCGAGAATTCGATCTAACTCCTCGGCTTTTGTTGTGAAAAGACGCTGTACTCGATAAGCAACCCCCCTTCGTGACCAGGGATAGTGGAACCCTCGATAGGCCAGGAGATCGCAATGAGTCGGGTCTCCTCTCCCAGTTTTGAGAATGTAACGCTTGTCGTAGAGACATCACTATTCTTCAAGTGCACCCCGGAGGTGTATTTGGAAAGAGGCAACCATGCAAGGAAACTCTTCGACACAATATTGGAATAGACCGGCGATGATTCGTACTCTGTTCTTGCTGACTATGAGTTATTTGGCGAGCCCGTTTTGGGCTCAGGCACAGGCGCAAACAGAGTCCACATCCGAGCAAACGCCGCCGATTCAATTTGTCGTCTCTATCCCCGCCGCGCCGGAGGAAATGCAAATCTACAAACTGGAACCCACGAAGGCCCCTCTCGAATTCCTCAACGAGAAACTCCGCAGTAACAAATTGCCAGCCCTGAAACTCGAGCAAACATTTTACATCGCCCGTGGCGAATCGGGCCAAGACGATCGCGATCGCGTCCGTGCGTTTGTTGACCCCGTAAATGGAGACCTACATTTCATGCCGAGCTTCGCTGAGCTGGTCCGCTCCGGAAAGCCCGATAGGCGTGAGGAGCCGATGCTCCTCAAGCGCGCGCAAAGTGTGGCGCGCTCCGCGTTCGCCGACGAACGCTTCATTCCGCGAGACGCAACCCAACTGGCAATGGCTGAACCGATCACTGTTAAGGGTGGCCTGACCACCCACGAAAATCGCGATAACGATAAGATGTCCAGGGCTGCGGACGAGCCCAGAATCGTGCTAACCATCGTTCCGGCCATTCGTTACGTCTCCGGCTTCCGCGTCTACGGCCGGGGCTCACACGCTGTCGTCTCGCTTGGGAATGACGGATCGATAGTTGGGGCCTTGCGGCGTTGGCGCACGGCGTCCCTGGGTGAGCGCATCCGCACTGGCATCTCAGCCGAGGAAGTTCGGGAGCACATCGAGCGCCAGCTCCGCTCCGCGATTGCCTCACGCGGCACCCGCGCCATCGTCGATAAAATTGCCGTTGCCTACTACGATGCCAACGCGAAATATCTGCAACCCGTTTATTATTTCGAGGCCACCGTCAAGCCCGGCGCCGAGCACACCTCAAGTATCAAAATCGCCGGTTACATTCCCATCGGCAAACCGCTCGAACCTATTCCTGATTTGGCCGCCCCACCATCCGGGCCAAAGCCCGAAAAACCAAGGCAGGCGGCGCTGGCGCCGCCGCCCACGAACACCATCGCTGGAGATCCGGCGGACATTTCTCTGGGCGAGTATCCCAACCAGGATTGGCCCAACGATGGCGGCTACGCGAGCATGTCGAACTCGTTCCTGTCGGGCCTTACTTTTCTGGACAGCATCTTCCCGGGTTTGACGCCCCCGGTGACGCGCACACAATGGTACGTCGCCTATCCTTGGGAAGTCGTGGGTCCGTCGTCCAAGTACTTTCTTAACGCCGTCAACGTCGCCTACACCGTCCCGCACGGCGACTGGTTGGTCAACACCACCCTCTCCAATTATGGAGATGCCTGGTACGTGCCTAACATCGGTACCGGAGGCAATCCCGGCTTCGGCGCCGCCGCCGGTGGTGTCCTCGCCACCTGGATCATCATGTCCTGCGAGGTCATTCCCTCGATGTATGATCGCCAGAATGAAGTCGGCGGCACCGGCAATCCTTACACGGCCTTTGACGCTTGGTGGCCAGTCTTTCAAGGTCTTCATAACGTAATTGGATTCCGAACTATCATGTTCTACCCCGATGACAGTCTGCAGTTTGGTTTCGGTGAGGATGCCTCGGTTGGCGGAGACCTTAACGCGGCGTGGTTCCAGGAGGTCGCCGCTAATGACGGTGACGACGGTACCTACTGTAGCCAGCATCTCATCGGGCCTCCGCTGGTCCACTACGATCGCGCCTCGACAATGATCGACGCCCGTGACCTCGGACAGTCGATGTACAGCGTCGGCCCGCAGACCGCGTCGACAACGCTTTGGAACTTCTGGATGGACAACTGACGGGTCGACAATTGATCTGGGACAAGCTCATCCGGAAAGTAATTTGGTTTCAAGTGAGAAATAACTTTAGACCGCAAACAGCCACGCGCTGGTGAGCGGGGACGGTTTTTTTCCGTTTGCGTGGCAGGTGGAGTTAACAGTGGACGAACGTACAAACAACGGGAAACCAAAGGAAATGGCGCAGGGCGGCGCGGTCTCCGGCGGCGGCAACGATGGACGTGGTGGGGCGCACTCGAATGGACATGGTGACGGGCGCGCGGGGGCGCCGTCGCGGGGGCATAAGAGCCTGATTCCGGCGGTGTCGCTACCTTCGGGCGGCGGGGCCATTCGCGGGATGGGGGAGAAGTTCGGCGTCAACGCAGTGACGGGGACTTCGTCGCTGAGCGTTCCACTGGGCACGACGCCGGGACGCGGGGGCGGCGGGCCATCTCTGGAACTGTCATACAACTCAGGCTCAGGTAATGGGGTGTTTGGGTTTGGATGGAGTTTGTCGCTGCCGGAAATCACGCGCAAGACCGACAAGGGGTTGCCAAGGTACATGGATGGGGAGGAAGGCGACGTGTTCCTGCTTTCCGGCGCGGAGGACCTTGTGCCTGTGCTGGATGGGACGGGGCGGCGTGTGACTCTACTGACGCGCACGCTGCATGGAGTGCAGTATGGCGTGCGCCTGTACCGGCCGCGTATCGAAGGGATGTATGCCCGCATCGAGCGGTGGACGGAGCGTGTGACGGGGATCAGTCATTGGCGGACGATCACGCGCGAGAATGTGATTTCGGTGTTTGGGATGGAGGATGCGAGCCGGGTGGCCAATCCGGTGGACAAGCGGCAGGTGTTTCGCTGGCATTTGTCGGAGGTGATCGACAATCACGGGAACGTCACGCTGTATCAGTATGTGGCGGACGACGGGACAGGCGTGGATCGCACGTCGGCGCACGAGGCCAATCGCACCGACGACATGCGCAAGACGCAGCGCTATTTGAAGCGGATTTTTTATGGCAACGGCACGCCGTATTTTCCGGATTGGTCGGCTGCGGCGGCAGCAGATGTGCCGCTGCCGGCGGTGCCTGCGGACTGGCATTTTCAAGTGGTGTTTGATTACGGCGATCACGCGCCGGATGCGCCGGCGCCCGCACCGGACCGAGCCTGGCGCATGCGACCGGATGCTTTTTCTTCGTACCGTGCGCGATTTGAAGTCCGCACCTACCGGCGGTGCGAGCGGGTGCTCATGTTTCACAATTTTCCCGCCGAGGAGGCGGTGGGCGCCGATTGCCTGGTGCATTCCACGGATTTTCTTTATTCGGATGAAGTCAATCCGGCCGACCCGACCAATCCCAATTACACATTTCTTGCGTCGGTGACGCAGCGCGGCTACCGCAAGACCGCTAGGGGCGGAGCGGGGTATGACATGCGCGCCACGCCACCGCTGGAGTTCACCTACAGCCAGCCAGAGTTTCATCCGGAAGTTCTGCCGCTGACGGATCCGCAGTCGCTTGGGAATTTGCCGGAAGGCATTGATGGCGGACGCTTTCGCTGGGTGGATTTGGACGGCGAAGGTTTATCGGGCGTGCTGAGCGAGGGCGACGGGGGATGGAATTACAAACGGAATTTGAGTCCGCTGAATGTTGTGACGCTGCCAAACGGCGACCGGCTGCCGCGCGTGAAGCTGGGAGCACTCGAGCCGGTAGGTATGCTGCCGTCGGGAGCGCATTTGGGGGGACCGGGCGGGCTGCAATTCGTGGATGTCACGGGCGAAGGCAGGCCGGAGTTGGTGAATTTCAGCGGACCGGTGGCGGGGTTTTACGAGCGCACCGAGGAGGAAAGCTGGGAAGATTTTAAAGCGTTCAAACATCTGCCGGAGGTGGACTGGGGCAGCCCGGACTTGCAGTTTGTCGATCTGAGGGGTAACGGGCTGGCAGACATTTTGATCACGGCGGACGACGTGTTCACGTTGTATCCGTCGCTGGGGGCGGAAGGATTTGGCCAGGCAGAGCGGGTGTGGGCGGCGCTGGATGAAGCCAAAGGGCCGCATGTGGTGCTGGCGGATGGGACGCAGACAGTTTCGCTGGTGGATATGACCGGCGACGGCTTGCGCGACATGGTGCGCGTGCGCAATGGGGAAGTGTGTTACTGGCCGAACCTGGGCTATGGGCGGTTTGGGGCGAAGGTGGTGATGGATGGCGCGCCGCGTTGGTGCGCGGAAGAGCAATTTGATGCGCGGCGGATGATCCTGGCGGATATTGACGGCTCAGGCACGGCGGATTTGCTGTACATCGGCGCGGAAGGCGTGCATGCCTGCTTCAATCAGTCCGGCAATTCCTATGCTGCGCGGGTGTTGCTGGCAGTGTTTCCCAGCGCGGATGCGCTGAGTTCAGTGCAGGTGATGGATTTGCTGGGGACGGGGACGGCGTGTCTGGTGTGGTCGTCGCCGCTTGCCGGCGCGGCAAGGCGGGCGATGTTTTACGTGGATTTGATGGGGTCGAAGAAGCCGCATTTATTGCTGAGCGTGAAGAACAATTTGGGTGCGGAGACGCGCGTCAAGTATGCGCCTTCGACGCAGTTTTATTTGCAGGACAAATTCGCGGGCCGGCCGTGGGTAACGCGGCTGCCGTTTCCGGTGCAGTGTGTGGCGCGCGTGGAAACGTATGACTGGGTCGGGCGGAGCCGAGATGTGGAGCGCTATGCGTATCATCACGGCTATTTTGACGGGCCGGAGCGCGAGTTTCGCGGTTTCGGGATGGTGGAAGAGTCGGACACCGAGGAGCACCGGGATGATGATCTCTTTCCCGACGCCGAGACGATAAATGAGGACGCGGAATCGTGGATGGCTCCGGTACTGACACGCACCTGGTTTCACACGGGCGCGCTGATTGATGCTGCAAAAATTTCCAAACAGTTTGCGCATGAATATTGGATTGAGCCGGGTATGCGCGGGGATGACCCGGCGTCAGTAGCGGCGCGTGAGGGGCTGCTGCTGCCCGATAGCGTGGTGGCCGGTCCGGCGTTGGATGGCGATGCGCTACGCGAAGCGGTGCGCGCGCTGAAAGGTGCCCCCCTGCGCGTGGAAGTGTATGCCCAGGACCGCACGGTGCGCGCGGCGAATCCATATTCGGTGGAAGAGCATAACTACACGGTCGAACAATTGCAGCCAGCGGGGCCTAACAAGCACGGCGTCTACCGGCAGAGTGCGCGCGAGAGCGTGAATTTCCACTACGAGCGGCAGGACAACGATCCGCGCATCACGCATGAATTTGTGCTGGAAGTGGATGAGTATGGCAACGTGAAGCGCGCGGCGTCGGCTGGCTATGGGCGTCGGCCGAGCTATCCGGAGCCGGAGCCGAACTTGAGCGCGGCGTTTCGCGGCATGCTGGCGCACGATCAGACGCGGCTGCATATTGGCGCGAGCGAAAACAAATACACGCAGGCCGTTCCGCTGCATGGGACGGTGGAGGCCGCGCATATCGATGCGTATCGCGGGCCTCTGCCGTGCGAGTCGATCACCGCGGAACTGACCGGATTTGTGCCTGCTCGTTCATTGTTCCGCTTTAACGAAATCGACATGAACTATCAGACGCTCTGGGCGGGCGCGCGGGACATCGCCTATGAGGAAGTTTCCACGCCCGATGTCGAGAGCATTGGCATGCCGGTGGGTTTTGCGCGGCGCATCGTGGGGCGCTCGCGCACGCTCTATCGCAGTGACGATTTGACCACGCTGCTGCCGCTGGGGACGGCTCAGGTGCAGGCGCTTCCGGGCGAGAGTTATCAACTGGCGCTGACCACGGGACTGATTTCGCGCGTGTTTGGCGCGCTGGTGAATGACCCGCTGCTGCAAGAGGGCGGCTATGTGCGTCTTCCCGGGCAGAACGATTGGTGGATTCCTTCCGGGCGCGTGTATTTTTCCGCAGGCGATACGGACACGGCGGCCGCGGAGTTGGCCTCGGCGCGGGCGCATTTTTATCAGGTGCGGCGCGCGATCGATCCGTTTGGAGCGATTGATCGCATCACGTATGACGCCTACGACTTGATAGGGATTTCCACGGCCGATCCGGTGGGGAATGTGACCACGATCGCCAACGATTATCGCGTGCTGCATCCGTACCGCACGACCGACGCCAATGGAAATTCGCACGAAGTGGCCTACGACTGCCTGGGGGTGGTGGCGGGGACGGCCGTGAACGGTGCAAACGGCGAAGGCGATTCACTGGCCGGCTTTGTGGCGGATCTGACTGATGCGCAAATTCTGGCGCTGCGTGCCAATCCGCTGGCGAATCCTAGGGCACTGCTGGGCAATGCCACCTCGCGCAGCGCGCGCGATCTGTTTGCCTACTACCGCACGCGCGGCAATCCCGCGCCGGATGCGCCGATGGTGTACACGCTGCTGCGCGAAACCCATGTTTCCGATTTGGCGGGCGGCGCCACCAAATACCAGCACATTTTTGCCTATTGGGATGGCTTTGGGCGCGAAGCGCAGCACAAGGCGCGCGCCGAACCAGGGCCGTTGGCGGGTGTGGGAGACAACGTCGATCCGCGCTGGGTGGGCAGCGGTTGGACAATTTACAACAACAAGGGCAAGGCGGTGCGGCAGTACGAGCCGTTTTTCACGGCGACACATCAGTTTGAATTTAACCGGCTGGAGGGCGTCAGTTCGGTGATGTTCTACGATCCAGCGGAACGCCTGGTGGGCGCGCTGCATCCGGACAATACGATCGAAAAACATGTGTTTGATGCGTGGCGCGAAGCGGCGTGGGATGGCAATGACATGGTGCTGGTGAGCGATCCGCGCACGGACGCTGACGTGGGAAATTTCTTCCTGCGGCTGTTGGGGCCGGGGCCGGGCGTGTTTACGTCGTGGCATGACCTGCGCATCGGCGGCAATTTTGGCGCCACGGCGGGTGAAATGGCGGCCAATCAGGATGCGGCGCAAAAAACGGAAGCGCATGCGGGGACGCCCACCGTGCAGCATTTCGATGCGCTGGGGCGGGTGTGCCTGGGCGTGGCGGACGATGGGGTGGTGAGCGGCGTGCCGCAGCGATTCCCCACGCGCACGGCGCAGGACACCGAATCGAAGCCGCTCGCGCTGTTTGACGCGCTTGGGCGGCACACACTCGAACTTTGTTTGCGCGAACCTACCGGGGGAAGCGGGTTTTGCTTTGTGGCGGGCTATTCGCTGGCAGGCTCGCCGCTCTATCGCAACAGCATGGACGGCGGGGCGCGCTGGTCGCTGGAAAACGTGGCGGGAAATCCCATGCGGAACTGGGACGCGCGCGGGTTCATTCATCGCACGGTCTATGACCCACTGCAGCGGCCCACGCATGCTTATATCGGGCGGAACGGTTTCGGTGAGATTTTGACCGAGCGGCTGATTTATGGCGAAGGGCATCCGGACGCGGGACGGTATTTGAAGGGGCGTATGTTCCGCCACTACGACGGCGCGGGTGTGGCGGAAATGTCGCGCTACGACTTCAAAGGGAATGTGATTGCGTCGAGCCGGCAGCTTTCCGCGCTGACGCCGCCCACCAAGCAAGCGGGGACAGCGACGGCGGAGCGGTATTACCCGACGGCGGTGGATTGGTCTCCGCTGGCCGCGCTGGGAACAGGACCGGTGCTGAACGTGGCGGCGCTGGATGCGGCGGCCGCGCCGCTGCTCAGTGCGCCGGACCTTTATATTTCGTCGACGTGCTTT
>WNFG01000385.1_pt1 | contig 37381 bp, 33 predicted proteins | sample 5400431 | NCBI WGS metagenome assembly WNFG01 (sample SAMN13153346, study PRJNA577476) | soil metagenome | isolation source: 120 cm saprolite under Douglas fir tree site 2 hole 3 replicate 2 | place: USA:California | collected 2015-04-18
AAACTAGATTACGAGCGAGCCTTGGTTGGTATGGCAAAGGCAAAACCTTCAACTAGAGCGAAATGGCGCTCTTCGGAGTGCACGGGCTAGTGCGCCCCAAAAGTGCTTGACACTGCCGACATTGTTAGAGAGGCGATTTTACGTCAACTAGCGAAGCTAAGAGCCCTCACACGCGCTCCAACCCGGGTGCGGAATACACATCACACTCAACGGGTGATGCCTGCCTATTGCAGAGATTAGCCGAAGGAGTAAACTTATTCACGACTAATCGCCCGCCTCTCCGAAGAGCAGTTCTCACCCCTTGAGACGCAGCACCCCCTGAGGCAAATGGCCCGAATTTTCGGGAAACGCATTTCCATGAGACAAATTGCCAAACGGAGGCTAGTCATGAAATCCAGGATATCGGTGTGCATTACCGCATCGCTAATGTTGTTGCTCACTCCCGTCTTGGTGCTGGCCCAAAGTGCCTTCGACGGAACGTGGAAGATTGATATGAACAAGGCCGAATTTCCCAAGAAGCCAGACGTGTACCTGCTGCAAAACGGCATGTACGAGTGCAAGACGTGTGCTCCGCCCATCAAGATCAAAGCTGACGGACAGGACCAGAAAGTTACGGGATACCCGTATTTTGACACCATGGCGGTGAAGGTTATAAGCGACCACGAGATCGAGGTAACCGACAAGAAGGACGGCAAGACGGTCGCAACTTCGAAGACGACGGTTTCGCCGGACGGCAACACGCTGACCTTCGAATTTAGCGACAGCAGTAGCACCAATGCAGCGCCAGTTACCGGCAAGGGTGAGGAAACCCGCGTGGTCAAAGGGCCTGCTGGATCGCATGCCATTTCCGGTTCGTGGCGAATCGCTAAATTCGAGACTATTTCCGACAACGCGATTACGTGGACGTACAAGGTCAGCGGCGACGAACTGACGATGACCACTCCGACTGGCCAATCCTATACTGCGAAACTGAACGGCACGGAAGCACCGTACAAAGGTGATCCTGGAACTACCGGCGTCTCGGTGAAGATGAGCGGCAAAGACACTCTTGAGGAAACCGACAAACGCGGCGACAAAGTGCTTAGTGTTTCGAAAATGACGCTGGGGTCCGATGGCAAGACCGCAAAAATCATGGTTGAGGACAAACTGCACGGAACCACCAGCCAGTTCGTGGCGGTGAAACAGTAGGTTCTCCTTTGTTCCACGCTTCGCGCAGGCGGAGGGTCGGCATAGAACGCCCGGCACTCTCGATTCGGGGGTGTCGGCGCTTCTTCTGGTTCGCTGAGCGACAGACGCAACTCAGTCGGCCAGCATTCCACTCCAACTCGCTGTTTGCGAGGGGCTGACCGGGGTGGGAATTGATTGTTGATGTAACCAGGCCGTTACACTCATGACCCTCTGTGCAGCCCCGCAAAGTCGTAGACATTGTCTGACGCAGTGGAAAACTGCCAGACCACCGACGCTCCGGGACAAAGTCGAACGATGCCCGACCATGCTTTGGCGAGTCAGGACGACATGCGGACGTGGTCTGGACCGTGTTCGGACGACGATTTTGGTGTCAGTTCTGGTGTCAGTTGGTTTTGTAATCGTGTGCTACAGCATGCAGGACGGTGCAGACCTTCAACGTCGGAATGAGGCATGAACAGTGGCTTTTTGCGCTCTTGTGCAGAACGGTGCGGAGACGTGCGATTAGTCTAAAATGGATTATGAGTCCACTGCTCTAACCGCTGAGCTACGGGCCCGTCCCTGCCGAGACAACAATCCCGGCTGTGATGCCGGTTACGCGCACTTCCGTTCCCGCACGTCACTCGGTCGCTCTAAAAGTTCGGCAACTTGAGCATAACGCACGGCGATCTGAATTGTCTTGCGTCCCCTGAACCGATTTACGCGACGAATGTTGGGAGTCCGTGGTGCTTGCGGAATCGGACCACGCCCTCGCGGCCCATATAGCGTTCCAGGACTGCAGGTTCAGTGCGGCGAATATCCACTACTACCAAGCCATCGAGGACGTTTGAGAACTTGCGGTCCACATTGAACCCGAGGAGCGTGCCGCCTACTCTTGCGTACTGACGGAGCAGAATTGGCAAGCCTTGACGCGAGGCTGCCTATCCGCAAGCTCGTGTCCGGAGGATATTAATTGCGCCCCCATGCCTTCGATGTAGTTCCGTACCTGAACAGCGTGATGGACGGTAGCTGCGAGAACTGCCTAAGCGCATTGCTCCCGCTGGAATTTGCGCCGAACCATAATTCCCATCCCCACCAATCCCATTCCGGTCAAGCCCAGAGCGCCCGGTTCAGGAGTGGCGATGGCGGTAGTACCGCTGGCAAGAGAAATTTGCCCGCCGTTGTATTGGGTCTTGCTATGAAAATATAACTGAGCGGTCTGCCCGCTGACCGTCGTCCCGCCCTCCCATGTTCCACTAATAGGCCCGATCAGTTCGTATTGATAGAACTGGCCCACCTTACCGTCATACTGCCACGTGATCGGAATCGTGGAATTACCGAAGGTTCCGGCAAAAAGAGTCCCACTGAAGCCGTTGTAATTCGTAACGTTAATCGTCAGCGTGCCCGCTGCGAAAGTGCCGCCTGTCTTTAGTGATCCAGTGAGAAGCGCGCCTGTGGTAAGCGACAGCGTACCAAGGTTGCTGTTCCCTCCTCCAACAGTACCAATCTGGAAGACCGTTGACGTTTTTGATCCAAGCAAGCCATTCATGGTCAGGCCTTGAGTGCCCCCCGTAGCCAGACCGCCAGTGTTGAAAATACAAAGAAGACCGGGAAGGCATGTCGACGAAGGGGTTTGGATAGAGCTGGAAAAAGAGGCACCCTGGGCAGCGATTGGCACAAGTAATGCCATCACAGCCAGAGCAAGAAGATGTTTTGCAGCATGGCGCTGAACGAAGCTCGCCCTACAAGCCATAGGGATAATCCTCCTAGTAACGTACTTTGAGCGTGGAGGAAAGGCGTGTAATCCCTCAAATGAGGTATTTGTTTTTCTCTCTCACATCGCGGCTGCTTTGCGAAGATAGAAAGGCAGCACGAGATGCATGTGCTGCGGCCGCAGGTGACAGTTCTTGCACTCCGAGATCTGGCGCGATCCTCCCAAACGTCAGATTCCTGGCCCGTCTCCGAGGCTATTTCCACAGAAGGTTGCCTTGTCGCCGTTAAATTAATCCTCGATTAACCTGCGCGTCATTCTGCTGAAACAACTTTCGACGACACTTGCGCACTCTAGTTACCCAGACAAACAACAGGAGTCTACCGGTCAAAGATGGCGATCTCCCCCGTACGCGCCGCATCATCCGACTGCCACGCCGAGTCCGAGGAACAAGTTGTGGCCCCGTTCGGTCCGCCGAACAATGCCAGTCCAACTCTGCCGGAACGGACCATTGAACCTCGCGTTTTTGAAGCTCGTGTTTTTGAACCTCGTGTTTTTGAATCCGGCGCTTTATCGAAAGGCGGAATTTCTGCGGCCCGTGCCGCGACAAACGCCATTGCCGAGCCGAGTGACAGGGCAGCGACTCCTCATGACATTTTGATTGCTCTCACCTACGGCTTGGATCTTGTTCGCCATGGCGCAATCCTGGTAGCGCTGGAAGGCCGCCCTCACCTCGCAAATCGTGTGGCGCTCGCGATTCTGGAGAAGCGCGACGGAATATCAATGGCGAGGGGAGAAATCGTCGCGGACCGCGCCTCAGACACCTATTTGCTGCACAAGCTTCTTCACGATGCGATTACCTCACCAGCATCGGGCGAACCGCAAGATTCTCCGATGATGCTGCGGCGCGAGACGGCGCAGACTCCGCTGGTTGTACGCGTAGTTCCTGGTCCTGAATTGCACTCCTGGCCTGGCACGAGCGGACGCACCGCCTTATTGAAGCTCTACGATCAGGATATGGGTATGTTGGTAGATGAAGGAGCGCTATCGAGGATCTATGGTCTCACGCGCGGAGAAGCTGCCTTGGCAAGGCATTTGATACAGGGAATATCCCTGGAGGAAGCCGCGGAAAAGCTCTTCATCAGTCCTCATACGGCGAGAACACACCTGAAGCGTATTTTTATGAAGACGGATACGCACCGCCAGCCCGAGTTTCTGGTGCGAATGTTGCTGACAGTTCTGTAGTGGATTCGCGCGGTTTGCTAATCAAGCGGTTCGTCTGCGTTTCCCGCAGGCGCTACAAGGGATGCGGCTTTGCGATCCTAGCGTGTGCGTGACGAGTTGACGGGACGGCTTCCTTTGGTTCCGCCGCGAGGGCCCTGATAGGAAAAATTCATCGCAGTGTTCCGATCGTGAGTATTTGGAACATGGGAAGCAGAAACCGAAGCAGCGTGGCCCTTTTGCTGGGCCGCCGGTTTAACGTGGCTCACGCTCGACCGCTCAATCCGATCAAGTTCCTGGCGTGAACCCGAAACCTTTGCGCCACCTGCTTCTGGCACCGCCGAACTTGGAAGGGAACGAGGGACAGCCTGGCTGGCTGATTTCTGTTTAGACCGGTTTGCACTGTGGTGTTTAGTTGAGCTTGCATGCTGCGCCAGAACAGGCGCAACCAGAGCCGCGACTGCGGTCAAAGTCAGTGCAAGTTGCCCGATCTTACGAAGTGCCGCCAGCGCGAAACAGCGCCGAAACCCGTTTCCTCGTGGAAAGCTGTTCTCCATACCGATACTCCTTTCAGTATTCTCACTAAAACGGCTGGGCAATGCAATCCCCCCGAAGGGCTATTCCGAGAATTCATCGCTTGCCCCGACCTTAGCACTATAAGGTCTGCCAGAGTACTTCGGCTAAGCCCTGGTTGTGCAACCGATTGAACAATCCGCGCGCTTCGGGGCTGCATTCACAACCGCCAGTTCATGACTGGGAAATACCCCATTTAGGGGATTACACACCTCCGTCGTAGTCGCACCATGCTGACACGGAGTTGACGACTATGAGCTGCTTTGAAATTCAGGAATGCGGTTACACCGGGCAGGTATGGCTGGGTTCACAACATCCACATCAGTTTTACTTCTATTCCGTTTCGCGCAATCCCCAGCGTGAGCAACTGTTCGACGGCGTTGCGGGCGATATGGCGGAGGCGCTTTCCACGTTGCAAGCCCATATCCATTATCTGGCATCCGAAGGGGGATCTGCAGCCGGGAACTAGTAGAGCCTATGAAGAGATCCGTGGATGAACCGGGGAAGCTCGGAACGCGGGCGGCTAATGTGTGTCGTGCCGCATTCGACGTGCTGGATTTGGGACTGTTTGACAATAACCGCAACGACGTAAAGGCGGTCAACGATTGCGGGCAGCTAGCCGGAGTTTTTTTCAGCGAGAACACGGGGCGCATCGAGGCTTTCCAAGAAGAGGGCGGAAACCGTATCGCACTGGGCACTTTGGGGGGATCATTCAGCGTCGCGCGCGATATCAATAACAGGGGAGAAATCGTCGGGGGGTCGCTCACGCAGGGAGACGAGAGCTTTCATGGGTTTCTCTACCGTCAACATCGGCTGTATGATCTGAATGAGTTCCTGCATCCCTACGGCGGCTGGGAGTTGATCCAGGCATTTGCCATCAACAACCGGGGGGAAATCGTCGGCGTCGGCTCCCACAATGGTCGGGACCATATCGTCTTGCTGCGACCCAAAAGCTGACGGATGCCGGGACTGCCACGGTAAACCAAGAAGGGCCCAGGGCCGAGGGGCTTCCATCCCCGGGAGCAAGAAACTCGTTTTTCCCCACCGGGCATAATTCTTCCCCAAAATATTATTGAGGCAAACCGGGGCAAGCGACAGATGAGGCTCGAAACCGCTTGACCAGAAAAACCGCGCCGACTAGAGTATAAAATGTGGTATTTTGGTCGCTTAACAGCTGCCAGATGTGGCCTTCCGCTTCGTCTAGGCTTAACTGCATGGTGGACAGAGAGCCAGGCAAAGAAGCCGTAAGAGTAACTGAGTTTCCGTGAATTTCCGAAGCCCGTAGCGGCAGGAGCGAAAGCGAAGTGATAGAAACAGCGGAAGGAAAGCCGACCGTTTCTCAGTTTGCGCGCCCCGGCCAGGTCTTCCCGGAAACGAATGCGGGCTCGCGCCAGAATCCGACTCCCACGGTTCGAGATGATGCAGATGCCGTCAGTTTCGACACCCGCGTAACGGTGAGTGTCGTTATTCCTGCATATAAGGCATCTGGGTGTGTAGCGGCTACCCTGGACTCGGTGCTTGCACAGACATTTCCCGACTATGAGATTGTGGTTGTAAACGATGGATCCCCAGACACGGAAGCTCTTGAACAGGTTCTACAAAAATACCTCCCGCACATTCGCTACTTCAAGCAGGAGAATGGAGGGCCGAGTTCCTCTCGCAACCGCGGCATTATAGAAGCTCGGGGAGAATACGTCGCTTTCCTGGATGCCGACGATTTCTGGCTTCCAGAACATCTGGCCTCGCAGATTGCAGTTCTGCGTGACACACCTTCCCTGGGCCTGGTGTACAGCGACTCGCTGATTGTAAGAGACGGAAAATGTATCCGCAAAACGTTCGATCGGGAATGCCAGGAAAAGCCTGTAACCTTTGAGGCGTTGCTGGGGGAGCGCTGTACCGTCAGCACTTCCACGACCGTAGCGTCCCGCAAGGAACTCCTTGCGGCGGGACTGTTTGACGAGGGCATGACTCGCTGCGAAGATTTCGACCTGTGGCTGCGGATGGCATTTCGAGGGACGTCGATGACGTATAGTTCCCAGGCGCATGTCTGCCGCATGGTTTCTGGTTCCGGACTGTCGTCGAACAGATACGAGATGAAGCGCGCCCGTATCGATGTCTACCGGAAAATCGATTCTTCGCTTCCTCTTTCGCAGACCCAGAAAGAACTGCTCAGGCAGAGATGCGAGTGGACCGAGGCGGTTGCCCAACTGGATTTGGTGAAAGAATTTATCCATGCCGGCGATTACGAAAAAGCCCTCTCATCTGCGAGTCGTGCCTCGTCAGTATTGGGTAGCTGGCGAGTGCGTTTGGCGGTCATTGCCTTGGCCAAAGCACCCCGGTGGTTTGGTATTTACTATCGCGCCCACGAACAGGTTCTAAACATTTGCAACCGTATACAGGCAGCCTGGACGGAGCGTAAATTGCGGATGTTCCAGCCCATGGTGCCTCTGTCGCGGACTTCCTCTTCCGGTGGTTTGCAGCATAGTTCATCCGTCTCGCAGCCTATGGGAGGGCCCGTAAGCGGACGCTAGGGACAAACAGAATTCCGGGGGTCCGCAGTGAGACTGCACGGAAACCCAGTCCCATTTCTTCCATGTTGAATCGAGCCATCGCAAGCGCAAAGTATGCCCTGGGACTCCAACGGCAGGGTCGTAACCTGGTGGTGTTTCCCGACGATGTCTTCATTGTTTCCTATCCGAAATCGGGCAACACGTGGACCCGTTTTCTGGTTGCCAACCTCGCTTATCCCCGCGAGCAGGTGAATTTCGCAAGTATCAATCGCCTGATCCCGGATCCGGAGGCGCTTTCGAAGAGGGAGATGATTCGGCTTCCCCGGCCGCGCTACATCAAGAGCCATCAATATTTTGATCCCCGCTATCAGAAGATTGTGTACGTGGTGCGCGATCCTCGAGACGTCGCGCTCTCGCAATACCATTTCCACCGCAAGCGAAGGCTGGTGGAGGATGGAACTCCGATAGAGCAATTTATTACGCGCTTCGTCGCCGGTGACACAAGCCCCTACGCGTCATGGGGAGAAAACGTGGCTGGTTGGCTGGCAACGCGGCACGGGAGTCTCGGCTTCCTGTTGCTGCGATACGAAGACCTGATGGCAAACCCCACGCACGAACTTGCCAAGTTAGCTCTTTTTCTGGGAATACAAGCTGACGTGCCCCAGCTTGAACAAGTGGTTGCGCGCTGTTCCGCCGACCAGATGCGGAAGCTTGAACTCGAGCAAGGACACTTGTGGTCTTCAACCAGAAACACGCGGCAGGACGTTCCCTTTGTGCGCGAGGCTAAAGCTGGTGGGTGGAAATCAAATCTTCCCGAATCTTCCGTCGCCGAGATCGAAGGGGCGTGGGGACATTTGATGCGTTTCTTGAGATATGATCTGACCATCGACAAAGGCCGTCATTCCGGAAGCCTTTCCGAATCGCTGCTGGTGGGGCCCGGTCAATGATTTACGGTGTTCAACGCGTTGTTAAATTCATCTTGGGGAAAGACATAGCAGGAAGGGACCTGGCGGTCTACGCCGACGACACTTTTATAGTCTCCTATCCAAGGTCAGGAAATACCTGGACACGATTTCTGATTGCCAATCTGCTGCATCCCGATGAGCCGGCGACCTTTGCCAACATCGAGCGCCTGGTGCCGGACAGTGAAGCCCAGTCTTGCAGATACTTCAAGACCATTCCTCGACCGCGGGTCATCAAGAGTCATCAGTACTTCGATCACCGATACAGAAAACTGATTTACATCGTTCGCGATCCAAGGGACGTGGCACTTTCTTACTACGACTTCCAACGGAAGTACCGGCAAATTGAAGATGGCTATCCGCTGTCGCAGTACGTCGGTGATTTCGTGGGTGCCCGCCTGACCTCGGCAGACTGGGGAACTTGGGGCGAGAACGTTGGGAGTTGGATAGCAGCGCGTCAGAAGCACGCGGGATTCCTTCTGTTGCGCTATGAGGACATGATCGTCGACACGGAGCGTGAGTTAGTGAAAATCGCGGCCTTTTTGGGCATTGAACCAAATCGTCAATTGCTGGCCAATACCATCGATCGGAGCTCAGCCGAGCGCATGCGGGGCTTGGAGAAAACCCAGGGAAGCGAGTGGGTCTCCACTAAGAACAAGCGTTCGGACATTCCATTTATTCGCACTGCCTCGTCGGGGGGCTGGAGAAATCTCTTGCCTTCGGACGCGGTCGCGGCAATTGAGTCCGCGTGGGGACCTCTGATGACCAGCTTGGGATATGAGTTGGTAACAGGTCATGAAGGTACGCATCCCACTGAGGAAGTCCTACAGCCCTCGCTTCGCGGGAATCCGGTCGGATGAAGAATCAGATTCGCCTGGCGGTGCTCGGGTGTGGCACGATCGTCAAGAGTGCGCACCTGCCCGCGGTTTTGGCTCATCCTGACATCGCGCTGGTAGCGCTGGTTGACGCCGCAAGCAATCGCGCCGCAAACCTGATGCGCAGCGCTCAGCTGAATTGCACGGCTTCCACGGATTACGCCTCCGTTCTGGGAGAGGTCGACGCTGTCATCAATGCACTGCCCAACCACCTGCATGCTCCCGTGACACTCGAAGCGCTGGCGGCGGGAGTTCATGTTCTCTGCGAAAAGCCTCTGGCCACGAAGTCGGCAGACGCTCGCGCCTGCGCCGCGGCGGCGGCCGAAAAAGGTCTGGTCCTCGCTGTCGGAATGAACCGCCGATACCAGGACAATCAGCGATTGCTGCGAATAGTCCTGGAGCACGGCATGATTGGAAAGTTACAGGACTATAACTGGCAAGTCGGTGGTCCTTACGACTGGAATGCTGCCTCGACTTTCTATTTTTCCAGGGCCGAAGCCGGCGGTGGAGCTCTGATCGACTATGGTGTCCACCTGCTGGACAGTCTTACGGACTGGTTTGGACCGGTGACGGATTTTCAGTATGAAGATGACGATTGGGGCAGCGGAATCGAAGCGAATGTATGTCTTACGCTTCAACACAGCAACCGTTACGGAACAATCCCGGGCCAGGTTCGCATCAGCCGTACTTATCCTCTCGCCAACAGTCTTCTCGTGCGTGGTACAGAAGCGACCGCAGAATTACTGCTGTCCGATCCCGACATCGTAATCCTGCACCGGCAGATCGATGGACAATCCCTTTCGGAAACGCTCAGGCTTGGCGACGGCAACAAGGCTTCGCCTAACAGCTTTTATCTTCAGCTGGACAATTTCGTGCAAAGCATACGGGGCGTTCAAACCGCTTGCGTGGATGGACTGCAGGCGGCTGCCGTTCTTGAACTGATCGAGCGCTGCTACGCGCAGCGTAAGCGGATTCCAGAACCCTGGTCCGAGCTGGAAACCAGCTCCGGAGCACCGGCGTGAACTGGCAGGACAAGGCCGTATTCGTGACCGGGGCCACCGGCTTCATTGGAGGCAGAGTTTGCGAGCGCCTGGTTCAGTCGGGTGCAACCGATGTTCGTGCCCTGGTGCATACCCCGAAACATGCTGCCCGGATCGGACGGCTTCCCATACAACTTTGCCAGGGCAGCTTGCTCGATCAATCCTCACTGCGCGAGGCAATGGGAAACGCCAAGGTTGTTATTCATTGCGGCCTGGGTATTGCTCGGGGAATTGTAAAGGGAACGCAAAACCTGCTCGAAGCCGCTCAGTCAGCCGGGGTTGAGCGCGTGGTCCACATGAGTACCGCCGCTGTATACGGCTTGACACCCCGTCCGGGCAGTGAGAATGAGGAGAGTCCCGTGCCACGGACGGGCGACGCTTATTGCGACAACAAGGGCGAGGCCGAAAACGTTGTCCTGCGGTTTGCACGGCGGGGCGTGCCCGCAGTGATTCTGCGACCGTCGATTGTTTACGGTCCGCATTCCGCATGGTCGACGCGGCTCATACAGGAAATGAAGGACCGCCAGGCCGCATTGATTGACGGAGGAAACGGCGCCTGCAATACGACCTACGTCGACAATCTGGTGGACGCAATCTTTTTGGCGGTTGAGCGTGATCAGGGAGTCGGGCAGGCGTTCTTCATCACCGACGGGGAGCGGATCACTTGGGGGGATTTTATCCGGGCTCACGCCAAGATGATGGGACAGGAAACGCTCTCAGGTATCTCATCGCAGGAGATCCGCGAATACTACGCAAGTCAGCCCGGAATATTAGTGGGTTCGGTAAAGGCCGCAGGACAAGTTTTGCGAAGCCGGGAATTTCGACAGTTGCTGCTTAGGATTCCGTTGTCGGCTCGCGCTCTCGCAGGCCTCTGGAGATGGTCTGCTTCGCTCGATGAGGGAAGCCGTGTACGCCTGCGGGAGCGGGTTGGGGTGCGAATTGCAGCTTCCAACGCAACTAAAAATGGCCGCTTTATTCCGGATGAAGTAACTCTAGCCACTCAGACGGGGACTGTTTTTTTCAGCATCGCCAAAGCGCAAAAGCTGCTCGATTACAAGCCCCGAGTTCCGTTCACCACGGGCATCGCCCTGGTTGAGCAGTGGCTGCGCTTTGCAAACTACCTCTGAGATTCATGGTGTGGGGTTCGTCCAAAGCCTATCCCGCTTCACGCGGGGGTCAAGGTCTCACGCGCGTGCCGTGCGATGAAGCTTTTCAGCATCGGGCTGCTTGCCGCGACTGACAAGCTCCTGCAGTGAAGGAATCGACTCGGGGACCGTCAGCTTTTGCGCGGGCAACGGAGAACCAGAGCGTATCGATTCTGTCAGCATTTCCAGCGCCAGGTCTGTGTTTGGACGAATGTAGATTGTTGCCGCCAATACGCCGCTACGGACCCAGGCATGGCCAGTATTGAGCATGCCGTCACAACCCGTGAATGGAATCTTCATCCATCGCTCACGATCTCCATCCGACATTTCACTGAAAGCTTTTCTGCTGCCTGCCGCCATACTGTCGTCCTGCGCACCCACCAGGTTAATCTTGGCCGCTTGGGAGGTACTCAGTCGCAGCCATGAACTCACCGCGCGGTAGGCACTCTCCTCGGTCCAGTTCGCCCGCAGAGACTTCACTTGAATGTTCGCTGGTTTGGTCCGGTTCATTCCGGCTGTTCGCTCTTTCGCGGCAGAACTATTGGCCGGCCCCTCGATGTAGAGTACAGAGCCGCCCTGAGGAAGTAATGCGGCAAACTGTTTCCCCTGTATCTTGCCCACTTCCTCGTGATCTGAGCTGATCGCAAACACCGGGACCTGATGCGCCAGCCGCAATTGTGAAATGTAATCGGCTTCGTGATTCAATACGACCCAGCCGATGCCCGCAGCGGCGGCGGCGCGCGCTACTTGCGGGAAAGCCGTTCCCCCCGCAGGTTCGAAAACAATAGCATCCGGACGCGAGGAAGAGTCACATTGGACGAACTCCAGCAACTGTTGGCTCTGTGTGACCGCGTCATTGTTCGCGTGAATGATTTTTACATCGACGCCGAGCTGTCGCGCGGCTTTCTCGGCCGCTGCGGCCTGTTCCTGCTGGTAGTCGTTATCGTTGGTGGGGAGCGAAACTAAGAAACTAAGTTTTTTCATGACTGCACCTGTGCTTGAATCATAGTCGACCCCTCGGCCGCAGAAGTGGTAACCGGAGTAACCAAGCGAAACCGTGGCGACAGGAGGTCCCAGCATTCACTTAAGTGGCCTTGGCCCAGGGTAAAAGACAAAGAGAACCGAGTGTGGATCAGTTGCCCGCGGCCGCCGCTTTCATTTGCCCGAGGAAAGATTCCAGACTGGTCCCGAGGGATTCCTGGCTGGCTTCTGAAAGCTCGGTAAATCGGAAAGGCTGTAGCCATCCCTGAGTCGCCCACATCGGAAACAGCATCTGGGCCTGGCCACGGATCGTGGCGCCATCCAGGTGAAAAATCAGTTCAACCTCTATCTTTTCGTCCAGAGGTTTCTCCAGATGTATTAAGCCACCCGTCGTCGAAAGCTGATGCAGCGCTGCGCGCAGCTGGCGGCGGTTCGGCAATCGGACCAGGACAAGAACGGATCCCCGCAATTTCACGCGGACGGCACGCCGTTGTGACGGGTCGGCAGACATATTCAGCGTCGGCGAATCGGGCTCTTGGGACATACGCTGGGAGTATGACAGCAGAAGATAAACTAAACGAAGTTACGGAAGAACAAGCCCGGGAGCCACTCCTCACGTGTGGAAGTGAACACACAGCATTGGACCACTACTTTTCTCTCGGAGGGGTCTGGGTGCCATCGGCGAATCGATTGTAGGGCCACTTTTTCTTGCTGGAAACGGCTGGTTTTGGGGGGATGGGCTGATCAGTCGAGCCGGCTGCTGCCGCCCCGGCAGGGCTCTGAACCATTGTGCCCCAGTCTTCGGGCGGGTCGGCGATTCCCCAGACATTTCCGTGGGTATAAAGAGCGACGCCGATCAGGAAATATTTGCCGTCGCTGCCCAGTGGCAAACAACTGGCCACGCGTGCCGTCACACTTCCGCCGCCGGGCAGATCGCTCAAAAAGATCGGGGTTTCGATCTGGAGCGCGCGAGAGCTCCGAAACCCGCACCCCTGGCCGCTTACAACCACGGCCACACAACGTTCGGCAAAGGGCCGAAGGCGGTCCAGACTGGTCACGCTGATGGGGATTTCCACGCGGATCCGCGTGCTCCGTCGCGTCGCCTTGGGCGTCAATACTTCCATCTCGTCGTGCTCTTCGGTCTGGGCTTGCGATAGTCCGCGTGCCACTGCCAGTTTGACAACTTCCAGTTTGACAGATTGCACTGCCGATATCGTCGATCAAAACCTGCGCGCAGATGACTAACGTAACCCCCAACTAGGAAGATCGAGGCTCCTGTGCGGAATTGCGATTACGTTCTTCGTGCGTTCCGTCGGGCCTGCGCCACACCGGCTTGCAGCCCCCGGGCTATCGCTTTGCCGTAGCCGGCCTTATCCATGGCTTTCATCGTCGCAGCAGCGGTCCCTCCTGGCGTGGCAGCTTCGTGAAGCAGATTGGCGAGGCTCTTCTTGCTATCACGCCAGTACAGGATTCCTTCGGCTAGCGCGTGAGCCGCGGCGGCAAGCGAAGTTTTGCTGTCGAGCCCGGTACCCTCTGCGGCTTTCGCCAAGGTCGCTAGCGCATGATAGCCGTGACTGGGCGAGAAGGTTGCGGTAAAAGCGTCAAAGTGACTTTCCGGGATCTCAATCACAGATCCAACGTACGCGAACAATTCGCGGACTCTCTTACGGCCACTTGAGCCGAGGCCGGGCTCGAAAGTCAGGGCCGTCAAACCGCGCCCAATGCGGCAGACCGGGCTGGGCATCGCACGCGCCCAGCGAACCGGAGGTTTCAGTCGAGTACGCAGTGTCCTGAGTGGAATTCCCGCGGCAAAGCTGACGGCAAGAGCAGGCGGTGTTACGCCGCAACGAATCACTTCGTCGAGCAATTCTGCCACGGCTGACGGCTGCACAGCGACGACCAATATCTCCGCGCGTTCGACTGCTGTGGCTAAATCGCGAACCGCATCGACCGGAAACGCACGACGCAGCATGCGCAATTTCCCCGGGTTCCGATCGTAGACAATGATCGGGCGCTTGTATCCCGCCAACTGCAATCCTGCGATGAGTGCGCCGGTGATGCGTCCTGCGCCGAGAAAGACGGTGGCTTTCATTCGAGTGCGCCCGCTACGCTCAGTCAGCGGTTCCTCCACCATCAACCACGAGTGCAGCTCCAGTCATAAATGAGGAATCATCTGAGGCGAGGAACAACACGGCTTTAGCAATTTCATCCGGGCTGCCGATGCGGCCCATCGGCCGGTTGTTACAGTCCTGCAGATATTTGTCCCAGGAGAGTCCGCGCATCTTCGCGTCGGCGGGCAGCATCGGAGTTTCAACATCGCCGGGGCAAATGCAGTTCACCCGAATGCCCTGACGTCCGTGATCAATGGCCATGGCTTTCGTCATCAGTACGACTCCACCCTTCGAAGCGCAGTAGGCGACCGCGTGATCGCCGCCCACCAGTCCCCAGCCGGAACTGTTGTTAATGATCACGCCCTGTCCTTCCGCGATCATGGAGGGCAGGGCGAACTTCGACATAAGGAATGTGCCCTTGAGATTGACGTCAATCTGCTCGTCCCATTCTTGTTCTGAACATTCAAGAGCCGTTTGAGGATAGAAAACGCCGGCGTTGTTGAAAAGAATGTCGAGCCTTCCGAAGGTACGTACGGTTTCATCCACGGCACGGCGGCAGTCGGCAGATAGACTTACGTCGGCGCGAATGAACAGGGCATCTGCGCCCTGCTGTTTGATTTGTTGAACCACCTCTTGGCCACGCTCTTGGTTCCGGCCCGTGATCGCGACCTGCGCACCTTCTTTGGAGAACAGCAGCGCGGTAGCTTCGCCAATGCCTGAAGTCCCGCCGGTGATGAGAGCGACTCTGTCTTTCAGGCGCATCCGTGGAATCTTACCAGCCGACGATGTGGATGCTCTACTTCATCGGCTGGCCGGTAGTGTCTCAGTTTGAATTTTCGCTGCGAGAAGGGAGGCGGATGACGAGGTCGGAAACGTTCAATTTCACCCGTATGTGACGAAGGAAATGACATTGCCATCGGGATCTCGTACCTGAAAATCAGTTCCACCCCAGGCCTGCTTGGTAAGTGTTTGCGCGAACTCCACGCCCCGCGCTTTGAATTCCTCAAATAAATCATGAACGTGGGAGACTTCAATGGAAGCGCAGATAAGCGATTTCTCCTGAGCGGCGGCTTGGGCGAAGAAGGGTTGCTGCACGTAGCGGATGTGCAGACAAACGCCGTCTCGCGATACCGCGCCGTAAAACGGAGGAAGACCATGGAGAAAGTCGATCTCGAAGCAAAGCTTCTGTTGGAAGAAGGCGGCGCAGGTCTTAACATCCCGCACGAGCAGGATCGGTCTCACATTCTTCAGGAACAGCCGGCCAAATGAAGTGCGCGGCGTCTTGGGTGCTCCGGCTGTTGCCACTTTCAGCTCCGCCCAACTCTGATATCCGGCTTCAACCGCGACGATCTCCTGCGCCAAGGTAAGAGTGAACTTGAGCGCCAAGGCCTCGCGGTCCGTCAAGGACTGGTAGCGTTCGAGCTTGCGTACCCTCCCGCCAACGGAATAATCTCCTTCGCGATGCCAGCGGAGCAGCAGCTTGGCTTGCTTGCGGTATGTCTCGATGGTTGGCATAGGCACACTCCTGCTGAGATTTTTCAGCGGGCGGGCCTAGCCCTTTCGGCAGGGATGCCGACGTGCCCCACGGGGAACAGCTTTATGCTAGGCCGGAACGCAACCTACTGTCAAAACGGGCACAACTTGTTCCCGGCAATTCAATGCGGCCCGCTAAAATCAAACTGAGACACTACCGGCTGGCCAGGCCGCCTGCGGTCTCTCCGCCGTCCATGGTGAAGACTTGCCCGGTTGCATAGGCCGCGTCATCCGAAGCCAAATACGCAAAAAGCGCCGCAATCTCCTCCGGCTTCGCATGCCGCCCCAGAGGGATTTTGCGGTTTACTTCGTCGAGCATCTCATCCGTATATTCGGCGCGCTGCATGGGGGTAAGCACGTATCCCGGCGCCACGGCGCACACGCGAACCTTGGGCGCGAGTTCGAGGGCCATGCTCTTGGTCAGTTCGATTACGCCGGCTTTCGTGGCGTTGTAATCGGCGTAGTAGGGATAGCCCATGATGCCGTTGGTGGACGCCGTTTGCAGAATAACGCCGCTGCCTCGCTGCCACATGTGACGCGCCGCAGTTTGCGCGACGTAGAAGACGCCCGTTAGATTCACGGCAATGACTTTGTCCCATTCTTCGGGAGTGATGTCGAGAAAGTTGTGGCGTATGCTGATGCCCGCATTATTGATGAGGACATCGACGCCGTCCATCACGCGAACCGCATCGGCGAAGGCCGCTTCCACCTGCATCAGGTCTGTGACGTCGGCGATGATTGCCTCGGCCAGAGCGGGCAATTGGCGGCGGATCTCGCCGCATGCGTTGCCATCGCGATCAAGTACGCAGACCTGCGAGCCCTCCTCCAGAAAGCGGGCGGCAGTGGCCGCGCCGATGCCGCTGGATCCTCCGGTGATGAGAACGCGCTTGTCTTTCAAACCTCGCATGCGATCTCCTTATGCGATCTCTTGTAATGACAACGATTGGCCGTGATCATTGCCGAAAGCAACTACACAAAGATAGAGAAGGACGAGGTCTTATGGCTAGTGACTGCGCTAGATGGGTTTGCCGCGGAAGAAATAGACCAACTCGATGATGAGAATGACTACCACCATGAGTTCGAGCACGAACGCGCGGCTCTGGTTGAACTGGTCGACCATGAAACGGTACAGGTCTTCGGCGGTATGAAGCTTTTCCTGCACCAGGTCCTTGTAATCAGGCACGCCTACTTTTTGCGCCGCCAGCTTGTAAAGTCGGGCGGAAAACATGTCACTGAGAAACTTGATGGCGTTGTCCGCCCGCTCGGTCAGTTCGCTGACATCGAGCAGCACTGTGTGGAGTTTTGAAGCGGCGCGGGCCGTCCTCCAGCGCGACCATAGTCCGGTTCCACCGCTCTCCAGAAAATCGTAGACACCCTCCAGTTCATGGGTCAGCAGCTCGTCATAGTGGCGGAACTCGAGCAACTGCGAGTTGGCGTATTGCAGAAGTTGGATGACCGTCTCGGCTCCCGAAGGAGTGTCGTAGATAAACGCGGCGTTCCAGCCAATTACCGCCAGATCATTGGGATAGTACGAAATGCGCGACTGCAGGATTTCCTGGCGTTCGCCTTCCGAAAGCATCGCCGTCTCGCCGCGAACGACCTGCGCAATGCGGTCGCCATTTGCCGCCAGCAGGTCCGCGGCCGAGGGCGAACCCGTAATTTCCCGCACGTGAAAGATGAAATAGTCTTCCTGTAACCATTCTCCGGGATACGGTTTAACCAGCGCTGGAGCTGCCCGCTCCAGCTTCTGCTTCACGATGCGAGTGGCAAGCCCCTCGAAGTTTGTGTCCGAAGTCCAGCGGCTGGAGAGTTGAGCGAGCGTATTCCAGTCGGCGGAGAAAGGCAGCTCAAACACCAGGCTGACTACCCCGTAATCGTAGTACTTGATCTCGCCCTCAAGCCGCTCTCCCCCCTCAAGGATGAGGGGCTCCAGAGTCTCCTCAACCGGGGGCCGCTGGTAGCGGACGTATCCGGGAGCCTGATGCTTGAAGCTGGCTGGCGCCGTTCGGGCGCCGAGAATCTTGCGGAGTTCGTCCAGGCGGATCTCTTCGCAAACGTCGAACTGGATCAGCACCAGGATCGCACCGCGCAGCGGCGCCTCCGTCGATTGAGCCTTCGCCGTCAATGCCTGAGACAGGTGGTCGGAGACAACCGAGGCACTAGTTGTGAGTTCTTGCGCCATAGCCAGGATTTCCGTTCCGGTCGTCTGCGACTGCGAAAAACCGCCGAGAAGAAATCGACGAGATATCTATACTATTGTCCCAGAAAGTGGGAAGTCTGGCGAGGCCCAGGCCGCGAAGGGAGCCAAGCACGTCGCTGCAAGTTATTGATAACTAACGCATTATGACGCGTCGACCGAGGAGCCAAGCTCCCGCCGCAAGAGCTCCGATTCCTAACCCAGCCCGCGCCATGGAGCTTCGAACCCCGGCTTCCCGCTGCAGTACTCGCGAGGATTCCGGGTAAGGTTCGGAATGCCCGCCAGACGCTCCGGCCAGTGCCATCTGCAGTACTTCCGCCAGATGAAGGGCATGCCGGTTGGAACCTTGAGCGATCTGCTCGCGGCAACTGAAGCCGTCCGCAATGATCAACCAGTCGTCGGGGGCCTTGCGGACGGCTGGCAGCAGTTCGAGTTCGCCAATTGCTGTAGAAATTTCGTACTTGTCGTGTTCAAAGCCGAAAGAGCCCGCCATCCCGCAGCATCCAGGCGCCGGAGAATGGAAATCGACGCCGATCCGTCGCAGGACGGATTCCTCCGCCGTCATCTTCATGATTGACTTGTGATGGCAGTGGCCATGCAGCAACGCTTTGCGTTCGAACCGGGGCGGCGTCCAATGGCCGGGATTGGCTTCCAAAAATTCACTCAGCAGGAATGTCTGGCGCGCCAAAGCCTGAGCCCGTTTATCGTCGGGGAACAGGTTGAGCAACTCGTCGCGGAATACGGTGACACAGCTTGGTTCAAGTCCGACCACGGGAATGCCCGCTTCGATCTCGGGTGAGAGTTCGTCGAGAATTTGGAGCAGAAGCCCTTTCGCGCGGTCGAGCATGCCGAAGTCGTAAAGCGGGCGCCCGCAACACAAGTTTGCCTGCGGCAGGATGACACTGAAACCAGCGGCCTCCAGAACCTCGACTGCGGCCTTGGCAGTCGCGGGAAGAAAATAGTTATTGAAAGTGTCGGGCCACAGGAGGACAGGAGGGCCGTCGTTGTTTCCCCGGCGGCGACGAAACCAGCTCTTGAACGTTTGGGGAGCGAACGTGGGAATACTTCGTTGAAAGGGAATTCCGGCTACCAGCTTTGCGATCTCCCGCATGAACGGCAGTTGCGTGGTCAAGTTGACCAGTCCCGGAGCATGCGATGCCAGTCGCGCCCATAAATCAATGTTGCCGAAGGCGTAGGCGCTGCGCGGACGCATCCGGCCCTCGTAATAGTGCGAAAGAAACTCAGCCTTGTAGGTGGCGACGTCCACGCCCACAGGGCAGTCGCTCTTGCATCCTTTGCAGGCGAGGCAAAGATCAAGCGACTGCTTGACCTCTTCACTCCTCCAACCATCGCGGATCACCTCGCCCTGAGTCATTTCCCAAAGCAGGTGAGCGCGCCCGCGTGTGGAGTGCTCTTCTTCACGCGTCGCGCGGTAGCTGGGACACATCAGGCCGCCCTCTTCGCGGCGGCATGCGCCCACGCCTACGCAGCGAAGCGACGCCTGCGACAGGCTTCCGTGATCCTCCGGAAACTTAAAATGAGTTTCCGGCTGCCAAGGAGCGTAGTTCGCGCCCAAGCGGAGATTCTCGTCCAGCTTGTAAGCGTCGATCAGTTTGCCTGGATTCATCTTCCAGGCTGGGTCCCATGCGGACTTGAATTCGCGGAAAGCCTGCATCAACTCCGGCCCGAACATTTTGGGTAGCAATTCAGCACGCGACTGCCCGTCGCCATGTTCGCCGGACAACGAACCGCCGTATCCGACCACGAGATCGGCGGCCTGTTCAACAAACTTACGGTACTTGGCGATTCCCTCTTTTGATTGCAGGTCAAAGTTGAGGCGCGTGTGCACGCAGGCATGGCCGAAATGGCCGTAGAGCGAGCCTTTGTAGCCGAACTCGGCCATCATTTTGCGTAGGTCGCGGAGATAGCTACCGAGCTTTTCGGGAGCGACCGCGGAATCCTCCCAGCCCTCCCAATTCAAAGGCTCGCCGGGCACGTGCGAAGTCACGCCTAGGCTAGACTCGCGGATTTCCCAAATCCGCTTTGCCTGTTGCTTGTCCGTGTACAAATGCATGTTCGGAATGCTGGTGCCGCGGCTCAGGGTTTGCATGAGTCCGCGAGCTTGGGACTCGGCCTCTTCTGCCGTGTGCCCGCCAAATTCCACGAGCAGCCATCCTCCGCCCGCGGGTAGCAGCGCCAGTCCTTCCGAGTTGATTCCCTTGCGCCGGGTGTAGTCCGTAAGCAGATCATCGAAGCCTTCGAGCCCGATCGGTTGGTGCGACATGATTTCCGGCACGTGATCGGCGCACTGATAAATGTCGGGATAGGCCACAACCACGAGCACGCGCTCCGGAGGACTTTCCACCAGGCGGCAGGTCGCCTCAAGCACGGTGACGCAGGTTCCTTCCGATCCAACCAGAGAACGCGCAACGTGGAAGCCATGTTCGGGCAGCAAAAAGTTCAGGTTGTAGCCGGACACCCGGCGGGGAATGCTAGGAAAGCGGTTGCGGATGAGGTTGCCGTAATTCGTCGCGATGGCCTTGAGTTTGCCGTAAATGTCGCCTCGGCGCCCGCCTTCGTGAATGACGCGCTCCAGTTCCTCACTCGAAGTCGCTCCGACCTTCATCCGCGTGCCGTCGTAAGTCAGGATGTCGAGTTCTTCGATGTTGTCGTCAGTCTTCCCGGCCATCACCGAATGGACGCCGCACGAGTTATTGCCGATCATGCCGCCGAGCGTGCAACGATCATGAGTCGCGGGATCAGGCGCAAAGGTCAGCTGGTATTTTTCAGCGGCGTTGCGCAAGTGATCGAGCACCACCCCCGGCTGTACCCGGGCGATACGCCGAGCGGGATCGATCTCCAGAATCCCCGCCATGTATTTGGAAAAATCCAGAATGACGGCGACGTTGCAGCATTGGCCTGCCAGAGACGTTCCTCCGCCTCGGCAAAGCAGTGGAGCTCCAAACTCGCGGCAGAGAGAGACGATGGCCAGAACATCGTCCACGTCGCGCGGAAGCACGACGCCAATTGGCACCTGGCGATAGTTCGAGCCGTCGGTCGCGTAGAGTGCGCGGCTACCGTTGTCGAAGCGTACGTCGCCTTGAATTGACGCGCGAAGAGACTGGGCAAGTCCCGACGCGTCGACCTGTGCTGACTTCGTTGCCTGGACCAGCTGTATGAGTCCGTCTGACATTGAATCGTTTTTTTAATTCCCCAGAGTCTCTTAATTTCTTAGTCCGAAGGAGGCGTTGCCGAGTCGGACTTATGGGTGATATTGGCAATCTGGATTTGTGTTCGATCACCCGTCGCCTGGATATTGATGGTGATCAGATTCTTCGATTGGTTGGACACAATGCTGCAGTGTTTCTCGTCCGACGTAGTAACCATGGCGTTGGGAAACTTCGCCTTGTAGAAGCTTGCGACCTTGTCAACTGAATCGGCGGTCGCAAAGTTTGCCGAAGCCGTGTGAACTCCGCCGAAATTAGCGGATGCGGCCCCACTCTTCATCACCTGGGCTCCAGGATAGAGGTCGACCCCCAGATTGCGAACCGCCGCTTCCGGATCCTTTGTACTCTCGACCGTGCCGAAAGGAGTTTCAACCTTGACGTGATCGCCCTCTTGTCGCACATGAGAGCTTTTTGCAATCCGCCACGTGATGATCCCAAGCGTAGCCATGCCCAGAACTCCCACGGCGATGACTACGGCCGCAACGATCAGGATGACCTTGAGAGTCCCGCTGCTCTGGGCTGATCCCGATGTGCCCCCAGAGCTCACAGCCACCGGGACCGCGCTCGGAGCCGGCACTTGCGCGAGGTTAGGGGCGCCACACTTGTTACAAAACTTGGTCGCGGGATCGAGAGTCGCGCCGCAGGAATTGCAGAACGCCATAAGTCACCTCTCCGATGCGATGTTAGAAACGGTCGGCGCGAGTATACCGCAGAAGGGCTGGCAAGCAGTGCGATAAAGGCTAAGTCCACGCCCGGGTCGCGTAATCGGACATGGCGAGACCCAGCAGGATCAGCAGAAAAAATAGTGCGGAGATGACGACTAGTTTGGTCAACTTCTCACTCGAACCCTTGATGTGCATAAAAAACAGCGCGACCAGCGTCGCTTTGATTGTGGCGATAACGAGCGCGACGGCGGCATTGAAGCGTCCCAGATCTAAGCCCGAAGCGTATACCGTCAGAGCCGTGCCCACGAGCAAAGCGATCCAGATCGCGACGTAGGTCTTGAGCGACGATGATGTTGAGTGTTCAGACATGCAGACCTCATGGATGACGATCAATCAAATAAAGCAAGGGGAACAGGTATATCCAAATTACGTCCACAAAGTGCCAGTACAAGCCTCCCATTTCAACAGGGGTGTTGTACTCCGGCGTGAATCGCCCCTTCCATGCCATGAACAGGAGCCACACAAAAATGCCGATACCAACAATCATGTGCACCGCGTGCAGACCGGTCATTACAAAGTAGAGAGCAAAGAAAATCTGGGCATGTTGAGAATTCGCGTACTGATCGGGGTGGCCAGGAATCTTTTCCTGGAACTGGAATGAAGCCCCAGGCACGTGATGCTTTTCGAACTTCTCTTTGTATTCGACGCCCTTGATGGCCAGGAAAGCCATTCCCAGGATCAGCGTCAGGGCCAGGTTTCCGACCAACATCATCCGGCGCCCGGTTTGCGCCGCCCAAACCGCCAAGACTACCGTGAGGCTACTGCATATCAGCACGGCTGTATTCGTGGCTCCGAGCTTGACGTCCAAAGTTTTACTGGCCGCGCCGAAGTCTCCGAAATACGTCAGGCGATAAATCAGATAGGCGCAGAACAGGCCGCCGAAGAACATGATTTCGGTGGCCAGGAATGCCCACATCCCCAGGCTGGACGCATCGCGTTGCTGCTGCGGTTCCGCGAAGTGATGCAGCAAAGCAGGATTGTTGACTTCGCCGTGAGCGGCCGCAACTTGGCTATCCGACAACGTGAACCTCCTGCTTGTGGCCGGTATCCAACTCGTCGTAGTTGTAGGCTTCCCAGGTCACTACCGGTTCTTCATCAAAATTAAATGTCGGCGGTGGCGAAGCCGTCTTCCATTCAAGCCCAGCCGCGTTCCACGGATTGTCAGACGCAGGCTTGCCGTATCGCATCGACCACAGGAAGTAGACCATCGGCAGCAGGTAACCAACGCCGAGAATAGTCGCGCCCGCGGTCGAGAGTACGTTCAGCACTTGAAACTCCGGCATGTGGCTGTAGTCGTAATAACGACGCGGCATGCCGAGATATCCCAGGACGAACTGCGGGAAGAACGTGAGATTGAACCCGATGAAGACGATCAACGCAGCAAGTTTCGCCCAGCCTTCGGGGTAGAGTTTGCCGGAGATCTTGGGCCACCAGAAATGCATCCCCCCTAGATATCCCATGACCGCGCCACCCACCATGATGTAGTGAAAGTGCGCCACGACGAAGTAAGTGTCCGTGACGTGCACGTCGATGCCTAACGCAGCAAGGAATAGGCCGGTGAGTCCGCCCATAGTGAATAAGCCGACAAAACCGAAGGCGTAGAGCATGGGCGCATCGTAGTGGATGGAGCCCTTGTAGAGAGTCGCGGTCCAGTTAAACACTTTGACGGCGGACGGTACGGCTACCGCGTAACTCAACAGGGAAAACACCAGCGCGGCGTAGACCGAGATTCCGGCGACGAACATGTGGTGCGCCCACACCAGGAAGCCGAACACCGCGATCGCAATCGACGAAAAGGCCACGAAGCTGTATCCGAAGATGCGCTTGCGCGAGTAGCAGGCAATGATCTCACTGATGATGCCCATCGACGGCAAAATCATGATGTACACGGCCGGATGCGAGTAGAACCAGAACAGATGTTGAAACAATAACGGATCGCCCCCCAACTTCGGGTCGAATATTCCGAGATGTAACGTGCGTTCAACGGCGACCAGCACGGTCGTAATTGCGATGACGGGCGTGCCCAGAAGCTGAATGATGCTGGTGGCGTAGTGCGCCCAAATGAACAGCGGTAGCCGTGACCACGTCATACCCGGAGCCCGCATGCGGTGGATGGTGACCAAGAAATTCAGTCCCGTGAGGATGGACGAGAATCCAACTACAAATATCGACAGCCCTGCCTCAACAATCTTGGTATTGGTGAATGCCGTGCTGAAAGGAGTGTAGAACGTCCAGCCAGTGTCGACGCCGCCGGTCAGCATGCAATGCAGCATCATCACGCCGCCGATGATGTACAGATACCAGCTCAGCAGGTTGATGCGAGGAAAAGCCAGATCCTTCGCCCCAATCATCAACGGAACCAGGAAATTCCCCAGCACTGCCGGGATCGAAGGAATCAGGAAAAAGAAAATCATCACCATGCCATGCATGGTGAATAGCTTGTTGTACGTGTCGGCTTGGACCAAGTCGCCCGCTGGAGTCAGCAATTCCAGCCGGATGAGCAAAGCGAAAAAGCCTCCGATAAAGAAAAAGAATGTGATCGACAGCAGGTAGAGAAGCGCGATGCGCTTATGGTCCGTGGTCAGCAGCCACGAGACTACTCCGTATTCTTTGTTGAGATAATTTTCGCGCCCAACCGTTTGAGCTTGTGCCGTAGCCATACTCATTCCACCTGACTTCCCTTGGCGTGTTGTGCATCCGTACTGGCGCTGGCTTTGCTTGATGTCTGGCCCGGCTTGGCCTCCGACAAAGATTTCACGTAGGCGACCAATGCATTCAACTGCTCTTCGCTAACTAATCCCTGAAACGTGGGCATCACCGGTTTGTAACCGTTCACAATTTTTGCGCCCGGGTCGAGAATTGATTCGCGGATATAATTTTCGTCCGCCGTTACGGTGCGGCCGCCTTCCAGCAGAACCTGTTTGCCAAAGAGTCCCTGAAGATTAGGACCGCGCCCCTGGCTATCATTGCGATGGCAAGTGACACAGCCAAGTTCAGCAAAGATCTTCTCTCCAGACGCGGAGAGCGGCCCGGTCGAGCCGCCGTTCATCCACGTTTCATACTGCGCCGGCTCCTGCACCACAATGGACCCGATCATGCCCGAGTGTTGCGTGCCGCAATATTCCGCACAGAACAAGTGATACGTTCCCGACTTCGTGGCGCGAAACCAGGCCACAGTGTAGCGACCCGGCAACACGTCCTGCTTGATGCGGAATGCAGGAATAAAAAAACTATGAATCACATCCTGCGAGGTCATGATCATCTTTACATCGCGTCCCACCGGAACATGCAATTCGTTGATTTCCCGTTGGCCCTCCGCATGTTCCAGCTTCCACATCCATTGCTTGGCCACCACATAGACTTCTGTTGCATCTGCCGGCGGAGTTCGCTCTTTGAAAAAAACTACAGCACCCCAGAAGAAAATCACCACGAAAACAAAGAGCGGGATGATCGACCAGGTTAGTTCGAGCGGCAGCGAGCCCTCGATCTGTTCGGCCAGCACTCCGGGGCGATAGCGATACCGGGCGGCGAAGTACACCACGCAGGCAAAGATGAGCAGCGTCATCAATCCCGATACGATGAGCAGGAAGATGAAGAGAGCATCGACATTGCCCGCTACCGAGGAAGCCCGCTCCGGCCATAATGGAAAATTGTTGATCATAGCCGGTCTAAGTCGTCGCTCCCCTCGGCGTTCGGCGGGATAACGAGCGCCGGGACAACGAGCGTTCCAGCCGCAGCATGATGAAAATGAATCCGCCCAGAATCAGGACTGTGGCTGCTGCCGCGAGCCGCAGAATGTTGGCGATGACCGCGCCGTACTTTCCGGTCGCCGGATCATAGTGGTAGCAATACAGCAGCACGGCGTCGATGGGATTCCCGATCTTTCCCTGTGAAGCTTCCACCAGGCCCATGCGCAGATCCTTGGGCGGAAAATCGACTCCATAAAAATAACGCGAGATGCGACCTTCAGGCGTCAGCACCATGATGGCGGTAGCGTGCGCGAACTGATTGATCTTCGGGTCGTACTGATACTGAAAGCCCACGGCCTTGGTGAGCGCGTTGACCGACTCGGCCGGCCCAGTCAGAAAATGCCATCCAGTGTCCGCGCCGGAACGGCCGTAGCGTTTTACGTAGTCCTTCTTCTTGGCCGCCGCTATTTCTGGCGTCTCCCGTGGATCGAAGCTGACCGTGACCACCTCGAATTCCTTGCCCACATCGAACTTCACCAAGCGCATCGCGCTGCTGAGTCCGGCCAGCGCCTCTCCGCACAGCATGGTGCAGTTGTAGTAGACGAGGTTCAGAATCAAAGGCTTCTTGCCGAAATAATCGCCCAGCTTCACTGCCCGGCCAGTCTCATCGCGGAAGGGAAGATCCGGAGGCACCTGGCTGTCGAGACGCTGCTCGATGCCAACGTTCTCGAGTCGAGGCGGGCGCACGTTCGCGGGAGGAGACATTATGCCTTTGCTCATCCCCTGACCCCACGCCGAGACTGCAAGCAACATCACGGCCACGAGGGCTAGCGCCTCGGACATCGACTTTTCACTCTGCCTGCTCACTGCTTGCTCCCCTTCTTCTTCTTGTTTCCTGTCGGGGTGGCGGGTGCCTGGGCGGCGGATTCCTGTGTACGCACGGGAAGTCCGCGTTGTGCCACCAACTCCATCGCCCGATCGATTGGGATGCGGACTGTTCCCGCCTTCTGGTCGACCCAGTCGTAGCTGGACAGCTTCTGCTCTTCCGCCAGCCGAATATCGTTCAGTTGATTGCGCTCGTCCTGCTCGAGACGGGGAGTCGGGAAGGCCTTTTCCGGGTACTTGAATGGAATCTGCCGGGTATCAGCCGGCACGTTCGTGATCAACGGATTCACTGGAGCCTGCTGTGCCTTCTCCCGTTTGTCGAGAAAGTCATACAAGCCGGCGAGAAGAAAATGAATGATCAGCGTGGCGACGGCGAGTCCCACAAAGAAATAAATGATGCCGGACGCGCCAATGTCGCGGCGCTCGAAACTGCCATGGCCGTACGCGTTTTTGTTTTTGCCGGTCTCAATGCTCATTTTCTGTAACTCGTTCCGCTACTCGTTCTGTTACTCGTGTGCATGCTCCAAAACTTCGTTAATGGACGGGTCAAATGCCGGAAGCAGCGGCAATGCATTCAGATTATGGAAGAAGTAGGCCAGCCAAAAACCGCCAATGGCGATCGGCACGACTACGTCCGCCCAAGTCAAACTCAAAGTCGTCGAAAAATTTGGTTCGATGATCCAGAACAAGTCGACATAGCGCATCAACATGAGCCAGACCGCAAGCCACACCAGTTTCCGGATGTCGCGCTTGAAGGGCCTGGACAGAAGGATCACGAACGGGATAGCGAAATGGAACAACACGAGAATCAGCCCGACGGATCCCCAGCCGCCGTTAAGCCGCGCCAGATAAAACGTGATTTCCGAGGGCAGATTCCCCGCCCAGATGATGAGCCACTGCGAAAAGTTGAAATAGGCCCACACCATGGTGAATGCCAGCATCCACTTGCCGTGGTCGTGGACAAAATCGGGCTTCAATAGCTCCGACATGGGTTTGTAGTTGAAGAGGATGCGCTCGACGGCGACAGCGAAGCACATGGCCGACAACACCTGGCCGATGAGGATGACAAGACCGAAGATGGTTGAGACCCAGCTCGGATCAAGAGACATCACCCAATCAATCGCTGCGAAAGAAATCGTGAACCCGTAGAGAATCAGTCCCGGTCCACTCACCGCCTTGAAGCGAGGAGTGTTATCAGGCGCGCCAGCTCGGTCCGTTTGTTTGGACCACATCGAGAGCAGGAACGACAGCAGGTTCCAGACGGCGAAGTAAATCACCGCGCGTATGAGAAATCCGTGGAAGTTCAGGTAGCGTTGCGTGATGAAAGGATTCTTCGCGAGATGCTCACGGATGTGTTCGTCGCGCACCGCGTCCAGCGGCATGGCCCACGGATAAATATGCGGAACCGCGAACAGGATGGGAACGAACAATAGTGCCAGCAACGGCAGGGTACGCATGGCCGCGCCCAGGATGCGGCGGATCACCATGCCCCAACCTCCACCGGTCAAGTGGCGAATCATCAGAATCGCCATCGAGCCCAGCGCAACGCCGAGCCATGCCATAAAACCGAGCAGGTACGCGCGATAAAACTGATCGCGGCCGTCAGGGAAGACAAAAATTCCAATGACCGCGATCACAGAGAAAATGATTCCAACGACAAGCGACCGCTGAGATATCTTCTTCACCACCAGCGGCGGCGTCAGATCGAGATGGATTGCGGTCGCCGGAGTCATTTCGCTTCCTCAGGTTTGGAATCGGTCTCAGGCTTGGAATCGCTTTGGGGCGCACTCTCGGGCAGGCTTGCCCCGGTTCCCACGTCGCGGAACTTCGGCGGCTCCGACGGAACTTTCTGTCCGGCAGGTATGTCCGCGGCTGTAGCATTCTGGCTCAGTTGGAGCGCGCGAATGTAGGCCACGATATTCCAGCGGTCCTGCGGAGAAATCTGCGACGCATAATCGGACATGATGCCGAATCCGTTGGTCATTACATCGTAGAAATATCCCAGCGGCGCTTTCTGCAGCCGTTCGATGTGATAGGAGGGCGGCTTACGCGCAAAACCGCGCGAAGGAATGAAGCCGATACCGTCTCCGACGCGCGAGTGGCAGGGCGCGCAGTAAATGTTGTAACGCTCGCGGCCGCGCTCCAGAACTTCCCTGGTCGCAGGGAACGGCAGATAATCGCCGGGACTCGCGCCGACCTTGCCGGTATAGAAATACGTATCGGCGCGCAACTGTCCGCGAGCCACAGTACCCTCCACCGGAGGACGCGCCGAGCGCTGGTCGGCGAAGAAGTCACTGCGGGAAAGCGGGTTCTGCCGCGGCTGCACGTGCATGTCGATGCGGCACGCTGCGGAGAGGGTAATCACGAGCAATGCCGCCATAGCCGATAGACCATCGAGCTTCGCTCGACCGGACGGCCGAGGGCGGCCGTCCCCACATACATGTTTCCAGAGATGCAACATCTTAGCTGGGCACCTCCGAAACCGAGCGCGGAGCAAGGCCTTCCAAGAACTTACGCGTCTGGCTTGGGTCGTATTTCTGGTCGGAAGAAAACACAATCAGGAAAAAACGATCCTTCGAAGCCAGCGCAAACCGGGGCACGTTAAATACCGGGTGATACGGCATGGGCAGGCCGTTCAAGGCCAGCATGCCGAATACAGCGAAGACGCCAGCGAACAGAATTGTCATCTCGAACGTAATCACGATGAATGCCGGCCACGAGTGCGGCGGCTTACCACCGATGTTGAGCGGATAGTCGATCGCCGACATCCAGTACTGCATCACGTAGCCGGTAAGCCCGCCAATGATGCCGCCAATCAGCACCACCAAAGGAACTTCGTCGTGGTGAAAACCAATCTCTTCCGCCAGTCCTTCGATCGGAAACGGACTATAGGCGTCGATCTTCTTATAGCCCGCCTGGCTGGTGCTGCGAGCCGCCTCGACCAGGGCGGTCGGCGAATCGAATTCCGCCATCATGCCGTAGATGGGATCGCGCTTCATTCCGCCTTCACCTCCGCCTCCGGCAAGAGGGTGCGCATTTCAAAGATCGAAATCGCAGGCAGGATGCGCAGGAACAGGAACATGGCCGCCAGGAACAGACCGATCGTGCCGATGTAGGTCATCCAGTCCCAGCGCGTGGGGTAATACATTCCCCAGGAAGACGTCAGGAAATCGCGATGCAGGCTGACCACCACGATGATGAATCGCTCGAGCCACATGCCAACCAGAATCACGCCTGAAACAAAAAATAAGGCCACGGGACTGGTGCGTAATCTGCGAATCCACAGAACCTGCGGGACAAAAATATTGCAAGTCAGCAACGCCCAGTAACATGGGGCATACGGGCCATGCAGCCGATTCCAAAGTGTGAAAGCATCGTATCGGTCGCCGCTGTACCATCCCATAAAACCTTCAATGCCATAGCCGTAAGCCACGATCAACCCCGTGGCCAGCATCACTTTGGCCGAGTTCTGCAGATGGCGTTCTGTGATGAAATCTTCGAGGCCGTAAATCTTGCGGATGGGAATCGCGAGCATCAGCACCATGGCGAATCCGGAATAGATGGCGCCAGCCACAAAATAAGGAGGAAAGATGGTGGTATGCCAGCCCGGAACAATACCGACCGCGAAGTCGAAACTCACCACGGTGTGGACGGAAAGTACAAGGGGTGTGGCCAATCCCGCCAGCAACAGGTATGCCGTCTCATAACGGTGCCAGTGACGCGCCGATCCGCGCCAGCCCATGGAAAGCATGCCGTAGATGATTTTGGAGACAGGATTCTCTGACCGGTCGCGCAAGGTGGCGAGATCGGGAATGAGACCGATGAACCAGAAGAGCAGCGAAATCGTGCCGTAGGTTGAGACCGCAAACACGTCCCACACCAGAGGGCTGCGAAATTGCGGCCACACCTTCATCGTGTTGGGATAAGGCACCAGCCAGTACGCCAGCCACGGACGTCCAACGTGGATGAGCGGAAAAACTCCGGCGGAGGCGACGGCGAAAAGCGTCATCGCTTCGGCAAAGCGGTTGATCGAATTGCGCCACGACTGCCGCAACAGCAAAAGAATTGCGGAGATCAGCGTGCCGGCGTGGCCGATTCCAATCCACCATACGAAGTTAACGATCGCGAAGCCCCATCCGATGGGAATGGTAATGCCCCAAATTCCAGTGCCCTTCAGGAACAGGTAACCGACGGCGAACAGCAACATCATCGTCAGCATGAAAGCGATGCCGAAGCCCACGAACCACCCGTTCGAGGTGGGGCGGGTCAGCACGATGGCGCTGATCTTTTCCGTCACCGTGCCGAAGGTGTGGCCCGGCTCAATGACCGGAGCCCTCTGCGCGTCGACCGTCATCTTGTATTGCTCGTCCATTATTGCGTGTCCATGAATTCCGTCAGGGGCTAAAGCCCGTTTTCTAAACCAGCTCTTGCTGCACGGCTAAAGCCGTGCCCTGATACGAATCTCTTCCCGCCGTAATACGCACGTCGTCTTGCCCTAAGCTAATCTCGACGTGCTTCGATCTTCCACGTTAATAGTTAGCGCCATAGTTGCGTTCGAAACGGTTCGTATCAGGGTATGCCTTCAGGCATACTGCAAGGTCCGCCAATACAGTTTGCGCCTTCAGGCGCTGCGCCTCGCTCACGACTTCAACTCCGGATTAGGATTGCGAATCTCCGCCAGATAAGTCGTCCGTGGACGGGTATTGAGTTCGCCCAGCAAACTATAGTTGCGTGATTCCGCCTTCAACTTCGAGACCTTGCTGTTCGGATCGTTGATATTTCCAAAAATAATTGCGCCCGCCGGACAGGACTGCTGGCAGGCAGTCTGCAATTCATTCTCGTGCGACCCGTCGTTGATCTTTCGATCTTCGCGCTCGGCATCAATGCGGCGCTCGTTGATGCGCTGCACGCAGTACGTACACTTTTCCATGACGCCGCGGCTGCGCACGCTGACGTCGGGGTTGCGCATCATTTTGTATTGCGGCGTCTCCCAGTCCTGGAAGAGCAGGAAGTTGAATCGCCGCACCTTATACGGACAGTTGTTCGAGCAATAGCGCGTGCCCACGCAGCGGTTGTAGACCATATCGTTCAGGCCTTCGCTCGAATGATTGGTAGCGCCCACCGGGCAGACGACCTCGCAGGGAGCGTTCTCGCACTGCATGCAAGGCACGGGCTGAAAGAACGCCTTCGGATTATCGCGGTCGCCCTGATAGTAGGCGTCGACGCGAATCCAGTGCATGTGCCGGCCGATGACGACCTGTTCCTTGCCGACGACCGCGATGTTGTTCTCCGAGTGGCACGCCAGGATGCAGTTGTTGCAGCCCACGCAGGCATTGAGATCGATGGTCATGCCCCAGGCGTAATCCTCCTTCTTATAGTCGTAAGCTGGATAAAGCGTGAGGCCAGGCGCCGGTTCTTCTTCCTTCGCGAAGTTGGGCTCCTTGCGGTACTCCTCAAGCGTACTTTCGCGCACTAGCGGACGATGGCCGCCGTCGGGCGTGTCCATCGACTGGTAGCCTTGGGTGGAGGCGAGTTTGTAGGTTTCTCCGGTCTTGCGGATTTGCAGGCCGGTGGCGATCCACGGGGCTGAACTCGTGCGCAGCGCGTAGGCATCGAAACCTTGCCCAGTTCCTACGCGGCCCGCGCGAGTTCGCCCGTAGCCGAGAAATACTGTGACTGAATTGTCGGGATGTCCTGCCTGAATCCAGACTGGGCCGTTAACTTTTTTTCCGTTCAACTCAAGTTCGACGACATCTTCGGTCTTGATCTGCAGGCGCTCCGCCATCTTGGGGCCGATGAGGATAGCGTTGTCCCAGGTCAGTTTCGTCATTGGCTTGGGCAATTCCTGCAGCCACCCGTTGTTGGAGAATTGTCCGTCGTAGATGGTGGGGTCGCGGCGGAAGTTGAGCTCGATGGACCCGACGTCAGCCGCTTTCGCGGCGGGAATTCCTGCCATCTTTAGGGAAACTTCTTTGGGCGCGAATGTCGTTCCTTCGATCCATCCATCATGCAGCGATTTGCGCCAGAGTTGCTCGAAATCCGCGCCGGTGCGCTGATTCTGCCAATAAGCTCGGACCAGATCGTAACCTGTGGTATCAGATTGACCGGACAGCAACGCAACAAATTCAATAGAGCTCTTGCCCTGATAGAGCGGAGCAATCAGCGGTTGAATGATGCTAACAGTCCCGTCGTAAGCCCGGGCATCGCCCCAGGCTTCGAGTTCATGCGCTTGATTGATGTGCCACTGACAAAGTTCTGCAGTTTCGTTCTGGTAGAGACCGAAATGCGCACGTAGCGGAACTTTGTTGCTCTTCAGAACGTTGGCGAAATCGAGATCGGCGGGTGCGTCGTAGGCTGGATTGCCGCCGAGGATCACGAGCAGATCGACTTTGCCGCCACGCATATCGGCGACTAGATCTTTGATCGAATCAATCTGATTGACAGGATTCGCATCCACGGGGTCGGTATAGAAAACGGTCTTGCCGACATTGCCAAACGTATGATTCAGGGTATGCGCCGCGGCGTGAACTGCAGCGGGCTGATGGTCACCCGCAACCACAATGATGGAACCACGATGATCCCAAAGGTCTTTCCATAGTGCCGCGTAGAATCCGGATGGCCCGGTCGGGCCGGTAACAAAGTGCTCATCGCCGGCGGTCACTCTGGAAAGAGAACCCGCAAATTCCGCAGTCTCTCCGACCCGCATCGGGACTCGATGATCCGCCTTCGCCCCTGTCGCAGTCGGCGTGCTCTCGATCACGTACAGCCGGTTCATCTTGCCATCGGGATTGCGGCGCTGGGCGAAGTCGCGGATGTAGCGCGTGTTGCCGGGGAATCCGGCGGAAAGGAAATCGGCGTCGAGCGAGACGATTACGTCGGCCTTTTCAAAATCGTAACGCGTCTCGACCGGCTGGCCGAAGGCCATTTTCGCGCCTTCGAGAACGTTGTCGCGATTAACAGGCTCATACACGTGCCACTTGGCCTGCGGATAAATCTTCAGGAAATTACGCAGCTGATCGGCTAGCGTGGGCGAAGAGATCGTCGGCGTGAGAATGCGGATGCCCACGCCCTGCAACGACTTTTGCGCGCTGAGCGGCCCGCGAATCGCACTCAGGAATGCCTGCCAGGACCGCTGGTCGCCCATCGACGTCACACTCTGCGACCGGTCCGGATCGTACATGCCGAGAATCGACGCCTGCGTAAAAATATCTGTTCCGCCTAAAGAAGCAGGGTGCAGATCGTTGCCTTCAATCTTCGTCGGGCGCCCCAGGTGACTTTCAACCAGCACCGGGCTGGCGTATCCGCCGAGCGTCACCGCGGTGGCGTAAAACATCGGACGTCCGGGAATCACCTCTTCGGGCTGCCGCACGTAGGGAACGATCGGCTCCAGCGGCAGACGCACGCATCCCGTCATTCCCGCCAGTCCGAGAGACGCGCCCATCACCTTCAAAAAGCCGCGGCGTGAAACCGAATCCACCCACTCGGACGCGCCCTTCGGAAATTCGCGGTGCAGCGCATCCTGAAAGTCGGGACTGCCGGCGAGTTCTTCAAGGCTCCGCCAGTATTCAGGCCCGGTCTTCTGCCCGCTGGCCTGATCCGTCGCCTGTTCAATCTCCGAGCGGACGGAGTCCAGATCCAGCTTGCCCTTCTTGCTCGGGCAAACATCCTCGCGCTTGACGCCGCCGTCTTGTCCTTCAATCTTCATAACGAATCACACATCACCTAACAAAGAAATGTCATCCTGAGCGGAGCAAGAATTCGCGAAGCGAAGTCTTGCGAAGTCGAAGGACCCCTACGACATCGGTAGCGCCACGAAAGCTGCAAGGCATTCTCTCCATGCTCCCGAAAGCAAACTCCGCTCAGGATGACAAGTTTGCATAAAGTCGTCTTCATCGGTGACACGTACTGCAACTCGTAATATCCGACACGCTCCGCTGGCCATCGCTGGTCATCAGTGTTCCCGTGCGGACCTTGTAAGCCTTCGCCAGATAAGCGCCGAGCGATTCCTGATCCAGAAAATTCTTCCCGTCCACCGCGACCGGGCTGCCCGTCGAGGGCGGCTGGTATCGCATGTTAAAAACCTGCTCGCGCGGCCGCAGATTCTTCTCCGGTTCACGGTGGCATCCCAGGCACCATTCCATCTGCAACGATTCCTGCTGATACATGAGCGGCATCTGGTCGACGGGCCCGTGGCAGGTGTTGCATCCCACTCCCTTACTGACGTGAATGCTGTGATTGAAATAGACAAAGTCGGGGAGCTGATTGACCCGCGTCCACTGCAGCGATTCTCCACTGCGATAGCTGGCGCGCACCGGCTCCAGAAGCTGGGCGTTGGTCCATATCTGCGAGTGACAGTTCATGCAGGTCTTGGTCGGAGGAATGCCGGCGAAGCTCGAAGTCTCGACCGACGTATGGCAGTAGCGGCAGTCGATCCCTAACCCGGTGACATGATGCTGGTGACTGAACGGTACCGGCTGCGGTTTCCGCACGCCTGCGTAGGTGAGATAAGGCGAGCGCTGAAACTCCATCGCTACCCACGACAGGGCCGCAACGACGAATACCGCGCCAAAAATTGTGGCTCGAGACAGGGTATTCGTACTGCGATGGAAAATCTGCGACATGCGTATGGAAGCCTAGGATGATTGAGATGTTTCGAAAACTCTGTTAGGTACGGCGTAAAAAGAAAATTATCGACGAGTTTCGGCGATGAATATGAAAACTCAAGATTATAAATAGTTCGCGGAAATTTGTCGCGCGGTTCGTTGAAGAAACTGCAATAGGCTAACGAAGATTCATGACCAGCAGCTTCGGCTCGGTCATTTCCTCGATTGCGTAGCGTAATCCTTCACGACCAAGGCCTGAGTCTTTAACTCCGCCGTAGGGCATGTGGTCGACGCGGAACGACGGAACGTCGCCCGCGATCAATCCTCCAACTTCCAACTCCTCGTAGGCCTGGAACAATAATTTTGCGTCGCGAGTGAACAATCCCGCCTGCAGACCGAACGAAGAATGGTTCACGCGGAGCAGCGCCTCATCGAAATCTCTGTAGGGCTCAACCGTCACCACGGGACCAAAAACTTCCTGGCAATTTACTTTCATGTCGGGTTTCGTGCCAGTAAGAACCGTCGGCTCGACCACCAGGCCCTTGCGGCCACCACCGCACAACAAGCGCGCCCCGCCGCGGACCGCTTCTTCTGTCCAGTTTGTCGTGCGAATTGCATCGCTCTCGCGAATCAGCGGACCCACGTCTGTGGATTCGTCCAGCGGATCGCCCGCCTTCAGTTTCTTGACTCCCTCAACCAGAAGATCGGTGAACTTACCGTAGACCGAATGCTCGACCAGAATTCGTTGGACTGAAATACAAGTCTGCCCGGCGTAGCCGAATCCTCCGGTGACGCAACGGTCGACGGCATACCCGAGATCTGCGTCGTTGTGCACGATGACCGCCGCGTTCCCGCCCAGTTCCAGCACAACTTTTTTCTTTCCCGCGCGGCGCTTGATGTCCCAGCCCACCGGCACACTGCCGGTGAAGCTGATGAGCTTGATACGTTCGTCAGTCACCAGCAGCCCAGCGTCTTCGTTCGACAGTGGCAGCACATTAAAACCGCCGTCGGGCCAGCCGGCCTGCTGCACGCACTCCGCCAGCATCAGCGCACAAAGGGGGGTCTGAGGAGCAGGCTTCAGCACCATGGAGCAGCCCGCCGCGATTGCCGGCGCAACCTTGTGCGCGACCAGGTTCAACGGAAAATTAAATGGAGTTATGCCGGCTACCGGCCCCAAGGGAAAGCGGCGCACAATCGCCCAACGTCCCGCGGTAAATTCCTGCCAGTCGAGCGGGAGGAACTCGCCATAAATACGTGTGCTCTCTTCCGCCGCCACGTTAAAGGTGAAGATGGCGCGATCCACCTCGGTGCGAGCCGCCTTGATCGGTTTCCCGGCTTCCTGAGCCAGCGTGCGCGCGAATTCGTACTTCCGTTCGCCAATGGCCGCCGAGATTTGGCGCAATACGCGCTGCCGCTCAAATGCGGGAAGCCGCCTTGTGGTCCCAAAAGCCTTTACCGCAGCGGCAATGGCGGCCTCGGCATGCTCCCGCCGCGCCTGCACGACCCGTCCGATTATGCTGCCATCGTACGGAGCACGAATCTCGACCAGGTCGCCGTCTTCCATCCAACGGCCATCCATGAAAAATCCATGCGTCGCAACGGGAGTGACCGTCATTTCTGCCATGATTTTTTCAGCCCCCAGATAAAACGGCTGCAGCGATTATAGGACTTTAGGAAAGCGACCGCTCGTCCACAGGTGACAAAACGCTCGCATGGGTTGCCAAGTCACGTGCTCTACAATGAAGCCGCCCGTACCAATGTCGATACCGGAGAGCGTCCGCCAACTTTCGCCACTCCTGCAGCGGAGGGAAATCTCTCCGCTGGAAATTACTCGCATTTGTCTGGATCGGATCGAGACGCTGAATCCCGCCCTCAACGCTTTCATCACGGTCACCGCTGATTCCGCCCTCGCCGAGGCGCGCCGCGCCGAGGTCGAAATCGGTCGCGGCGAATGGCGTGGCCCCCTGCACGGCGTACCAGTGGCGATCAAGGATCTGATCAACACTGCCGGAGTCCGCACCACCGCGGCCAGCGCTCTCAACGCCAACCACATCCCAACCGAGGACGCCGAAGTGCTTCGCCGTCTTAAGGAAGCAGGCGCCGTTATCGTTGGCAAAAACAATTTGCACGAATTTGCCTACGGCGGCAGTTCTCTGATCAGCCATTTTGGGGCCGTTCACAATCCCTGGGCCGTGGATCACATTGCCGGAGGATCGTCTGGCGGATCCG
>WNFG01000601.1_pt1 | contig 37332 bp, 32 predicted proteins | sample 5400431 | NCBI WGS metagenome assembly WNFG01 (sample SAMN13153346, study PRJNA577476) | soil metagenome | isolation source: 120 cm saprolite under Douglas fir tree site 2 hole 3 replicate 2 | place: USA:California | collected 2015-04-18
CGACAAGGACAACACCACCCTGGTCGACGGCGCCGGCCAGAAGCGCGACATCGAGGCGCGTATCAAGCAGATCCGCGCCCAGATTGAGGAGACTACCTCCGACTACGACCGCGAGAAGCTGCAGGAGCGCCTCGCCAAGCTGGCCGGCGGCGTGGCGGTGGTGCAGGTGGGCGCGGCCACCGAGACGGAGATGAAGGAGAAGAAGGCCCGCGTCGAGGACGCGCTGCACGCGACGCGAGCGGCGGTCGAAGAGGGCATCGTGCCGGGCGGCGGCGTGGCGTTCATCCGCGCGCGCAAGGCGCTGGACGCCATCCGCGTCGAGGGCGACGAGCGCGTCGGAGTGAACATCGTCCGCAGGGCCGTCGAGGAGCCGCTGCGGCGCATCGTCGGGAACGCCGGCCTCGAAGGCAGCATCGTGCTGCAGAAGGTCGAGGAGGGGAAGGGCGCGTTCGGCTACAACGCGCGCACCGACGAGTACGAGGATCTGGTGAAGGCCGGCGTGATCGATCCCACCAAGGTGACGCGCACCGCGCTGCAGAACGCCTCCAGCGTGGCCGCGCTGCTCCTCACCACCGAAGCCATGGTCGCCGAAAAGCCGAAGAAGAAGGCCAAGGCCGCCGCGGCCGGCGGGGGCGGCGGAATGGGCGGCATGGGAGGGATGGGCGGTATGGACTACGGCGGCGGCGACGACCTCGACTACTGAAGCAGAGCGAACTGCCGGGCGCGGGACCGGGTGCGTGTACGTTGACGGGTAACGCGGACGTGTACGGTTCACGTACCACGGTCCGTGGGACGTTTCCGTCCCCGTCCCCCTCCCCGTGAACGTGCACGAACCCGGGCCCGAGCCCGGTTCGTAGCCGGTACTCTGTCAAAACTTGCCTCTATCTCTATGACCTTGTAGACGTGAAGCTGCCCTGGAGGCCGCGCGCGCATGCCCAAGAATCTGCTTCTTGCCGACGACTCCAAGACGATCCAGCAAGCGATCAGCATGACGTTCGCGCGCGAGGACGTCACGCTCACCACGGCGAACGACGGCGAGGCGGCACTGCAGCAGGCGCGAGCGAACAAGCCGGACATCATCCTCGCCGACGTGAGCATGCCGCGGCTCGGCGGCTACGAGCTGTGTGAAAAGATCAGGGCGGACGCGGCCCTGAAAAACATTCCCGTGTTGCTGCTCGGAGGCGGGAACCCCGTCGATCCGGCCAGGGCCATGGCGGTGGGCGCGAACGGGCACATGCCCAAGCCGTTCGACTCGGGGAAATTGATCGAACAGGTGAAGCAGATCCTTGCCAACCCGCGCGCCGGGGCGTCGGTTCCGCCGCGCCCCGCGGCGCCGACCGGTCCTCCCAGGCCACCGGCGGTTCCTGGCGCGACGGGCAGCACCATGGTGATGCCTCGCCCGCCCGCCCCCGGCGCTCCGGCGGCCAGGCCGGCATCCGCTCCCCCGCTTGGGGCTCGGCCCCCGGTGCCGGGCGCCAGGCCGGGCGTGTCGGCTCCGCCGCCCGGTTTCAGGCCGTCCGCGCCGCCCGTAGGGGCAAGGCCCGGGGTACCTGCGCCTCCCGGTGCCGCGCGCCCTGGGGCCCCCCCGGCCCGACCTCCGGGCCCCGGCTCGCCGGCGGCCAGGCCGTCCATGCCGCCGGCAGCGGCCGCCAAACCGGCAGCTCCCGCGGCCAGGCCCCCCGCGCCGCAGGCAACGAAGCCGTCCACGGGTCCCCTCCCGCGTCCACCGCCGGCCGCCGCCTCCAGGGCGACCCCTCCAGCGCCCGTCGACGAAGAAGAGATCCCGATGGATGACGTCGAGGAGGTGCCGGCCCATGTGCCCACCCCGCTCCGGTCCGTGCCGTCGCCGGCAGCCGCCAAGCCTTCGCTCAGCGTCGTTCCTCCACAGGGCGCCAAGGCGGCCGCGGGCGACGGCGGCGAGGCCCTGCTGCGCGAGGCGCTCTCCAGGGCCAGTCGCGAGGTGATCGAGAAGATCGCGTGGGAAGTCGTGCCCGAACTCGCGGAGACCATCATCCGCGAGGAGCTGGAACGTCTCATCAAAGAGCGCGGCGCGTAGCACGGCTTGCCAGAGCGTGGTATCAAATCCGCGCCATGAGCGAGGCGGCGGTGGAAGCGCGCGCGCCTGTGAAGGGCGGCGGATCCGGCGGCGGTTCTGACCTGGACAAGGGCTACGAGCCCGCCAAGGTCGAGCCGCGCTGGGCGAAGTGGTGGGAAGAGAAGGGCTTTTTCCGCTCACAGGACGTGAGCGAGAAGCCGCCCTTCTCCATCGTCCTGCCTCCGCCCAACGTCACCGGCGCGCTGCACATGGGCCACGCGCTCACCGCCACCATCGAGGACGCCGTGGTGCGCTTCAAGCGCATGAGCGGCTTCAACGTCTGCTGGATGCCGGGCATCGACCATGCCGGCATCGCCACCCAGATGGTGGTCGAGCGGGAAATCCAGAAGAAAGAAGGCAAGTCGCGCCACGACCTGGGCCGCGAGGAGTTCTTGAAGCGCGTCTGGGCGTGGAAGGAGCAATCTGGCAACCGCATCGCCGTGCAGCACCGCGCGCTGGGCGCTTCGCTCGACTGGGACCGCGAGCGCTTCACCATGGACGAGCAGTCCTCGCGCGCGGTGCGCGAGGCGTTCGTGCAGCTCTACCAGGATGGGCTTCTCTACCGGGCCGAGCGCCTCATCAACTGGTGCGTGAAGGACGGCACGGCGCTCTCCGACCTGGAAGTCGATCACGAAGAGGGCGTGAAGGGCGAATTGTACAAATTCGCCTATCCACTAGCCGATGGCTCGGGGGAGATCGTCGTCGCCACCACGCGCCCGGAGACGATGCTGGGCGACACGGCCGTCGCGGTGCACCCCGACGATCCGCGCTACCAGGCGATGATCGGCAAGAACGTGCGCCATCCGATCCTCGGGCGCGAGTTCCCCATCATCGCCGATGCGGAGCTGGTCGATCCGAAGTTCGGCACCGGCGCGGTGAAAGTCACGCCCGGGCACAGCTTCGAGGACTTCGAGTCCGGCAAGCGGCACGGGCTGCAGCTCATCAACATCCTCAACCTCGACGGCACGCTCAACGCCAACGCCGGGCCGTTCCGGGGCCAGGACCGCATCAAGGTGCGGCCGGCGTTGAAGGAGCGCCTCAAGGAGCTGGGCCTCGAGCGCGGCATCGAGGAGCACACCATGGCACTCGGGCGTTGCCAGCGCTGCGGCAGCATCGTCGAGCCGCTGCTCAGCAAGCAGTGGTTCGTCAAGACGAAGCCTCTGGCGGAGAGGGTCATCGCGGCCGTCGAGGCGGGCCGCATCCGCTTCATCCCCGAGAACTGGCGCGCGGAGTTCTTCCGCTGGATGCGCAACATCCACGACTGGTGCGTCTCGCGCCAGCTGTGGTGGGGACATCAGATCCCCGCCTGGTACTGCGAGTACGGCCACGTCACGGTGGCGCGCGAGACGCCGCGCGAGTGCGTCGAATGCCACTCGGGCCGCCTCAAGCAGGACCCCGACGTGCTCGACACCTGGTTCAGCTCGGGCCTCTGGCCGTTCTCGACTTTCGGCTGGCCCGCGCAGACGAGGGCGCTCCAGACCTTCTACCCGAACTCGCTCTTGGAGACGGGCTTCGACATCCTCTTCTTCTGGGTCGCCCGCATGGCCATGCTGGGCCTGCACTTCATGGGCGACGTGCCTTTCCGCACCGTCTACTTGCACGCCATGGTGCGAGACGAGAAGGGCGAGAAGATGAGCAAGACGCGGGGGAACGTGATCGATCCCCTCGACGTCACGCGGAAGCACGGCGCCGACGCGCTGCGCTTCACCCTCGCGTCGATGGCCGGGCAAGGGCGCGACATCAAGCTGTCGCAGGAGCGCATCGCGGGGCATCGGGCATTTGCAAACAAGATCTGGAATGCCGCCCGCTTCGTGCTCATGAATGCCGAAGGCTACGACCCGCACGCCAGGCCGGCGTCGGTGTACGACCGCTGGATCCTGAGCCGTTTCCAGCGCTGCGCCGACGAAGCGCGGGACGCGATGGAGGAGTATCGCCTCAGCGACGCGACCAATGCTATCTATAAATTCGTCTGGAATGAGCTTTGCGATTGGGCCATCGAATTGGCGAAACCTGCTCTCTACGGCGAGAAGACCCCTGCCGAGCGGGCGGGCGCGCAGGTCGCGCTGCTCACCGCGCTCGAAGGAGCGCTGCGGCTGCTCCATCCCTTCATGCCCTTCGTGACGGAGGAGATCTGGCAGCGGCTCCCCAACAGGCGGGGCGAGACCATCATGCTCGCGCCGTACCCGCCCCACGACCCCAGGCTGCTCGATCCCGAGGCGGAGCGCGAGATGGACCTGGTCGCCCGCGCCATCGACGGAGCGCGGTCGGTGCGCGGCGAAGTCAACCTGCCGCCCAACCAGCGCGTGCCGCTGGTGCTCATCCCCCGCGACGAGGAGGCGCGGGCAGCGCTCGAGATGCATTCGCGCGCCTTCCAGCACCTGGCCAACGCGGCGCCGCTGGCGCTGGAGCACCCCGGGGCCAAGCGGCCGCGGCAGGCCGCCGTGCACGTCGAGCCGGAGGTGGAGGTGCACCTGCCGCTCGCGGGGCTGATCGATTTCGCGGCCGAGAGGGGGCGTGTGGAAAAGGAGCTGGCCCGCCTCGAGCAGGAGCTGGCGGGCATCCGGAAGCGGTTGGACAATGCAGGGTTCGTGGAGCGTGCGCCGGCCGAAGTGGTGGAAAAGGACCGCGCTCGGTCCGAGGAGTTGAAGGGGAAGCGGGAAAAGCTTGCGCGTCATCTGACGCGCATCACCGGTAGGGAGGAAGGCATGGAAGAGAAAAATCCGCAGCATCCGCAGCAAGGGGGCAGCTCGACCAGTCAGGGTCCGGGGCAGCAGATCGGATCGGCGGCCCAATCGGTTGGGCACGCTGTCGAGGAAAAGGCCAAGGAGATGTTCGGGGCGGCCAAGGAGGCGATGGCCCCCATGGAGAGAGTCGCCGAGCAGATCGCCCAGGCGGCCACCAGCGCCGCGGCGGCGGTGGCGGAGAGGGTTTCCGCCGCGGGTCAGTCGATGGCCAAGAGGACGGCCAAGGCGGTGGCGAAGCGCGTCGGGAAGAGGAAAGCGGCGAAGAAGGCGAAGGCGAAAAAGGCCGCCCCGAAAAAGGCCGCCCCGAAGAAGGCCAAGAAGGCCGCGTCCCGGAAGGCCAAAAAGCCCGCCAGGAAGAAGGGCAAGAAGTAAGGGCGATGGCGCGCGGCGGGACGGCGCAGCTCGACCTGGGGCGGCCGGACGATGCAGTGGGCCGCGTCATCGCGCTTGCGCTCGACGAGGACGTGGGGCCGGGCGACCGCACCTCCGAGGCGGTCGTGCCGGCCGAAGCGCGCGGCCGGGGGCTCATCGTCGCCAAGGAAAGCCTGACCGTCTCGGGCGTCTCGGCGGCCGCGCGGGTGTTTCGCGCGCTCGATCCGGACTGTCAGCTGGAAGCGTTGCGCGCCGAGGGCGAGACGGCTGGACCCGGCGACGGGGTGTTGCGCGTGCGCGGGTCGCTGCGCGCGATCCTCGCCGGCGAGCGCACGGCGCTGAACTTCCTCCAGCGCCTGTGCGGAATCGCCACCCTGACGCGCAGGTACGTCGAGGCGCTGCGGGGCACGAAAACGCGCCTCCTCGACACTCGCAAGACCACGCCGGGCCTACGCGAGCTGGAAAAAGCCGCGGTGCGCGCCGGCGGCGGCACCAACCACCGCGGCGCGCTCTTCGACGGCATCCTCGTCAAGGACAACCACGCCGCGGCCGCCGGGGGGATCGGCGAAGCCGTCCGCCGCGCGCGCCTGAAGGCGCACCCGCTCCTGATGGTCGAGGCGGAAGTCTCGACGCCCCAGCAGATCGAGGAAGCCCTCCAGGCCGGCGCCCAGATGCTGCTGCTCGACAACCTCGGCGACGCCGAGCTGAAGGCCGCCGTGCTTCAGGTCAAGGGCCGCGTCCCGCTGGAGGCCAGCGGCGGCATGACGCTCGACAGGCTCCCGCGCGTGGCCGCCGCCGGGGTAGAGTACGTCTCCGTGGGCGCACTGACGCACTCCGCTCCGGCGGCCGACTTGAGCCTCCTCATCGAGGGCGCATAGCGTGCCGTCCTCCCTCGCTCCCCATGGAGGCGGCGAGGGGCATTGGACCGATCTCAACCAGGACTCCATCGTGCTCGGGCTCCTGCTCGAGTGCGCCGACGACTTCGTCAACGGCCAGGTGCTCTGCGACAAGCTGGACGTGCCGCGCGCCGAGCTGCTCAAGCGCATCGACTCGTTGCGGGCGCGCGGGTACGTCATCCAGACCAGCGGCGGCCGCGGCTACCGCCTGGTCGAGGTGCCGGAGACGCTGAACGAAGCGGTCATCGCGCCGCTCCTCTCCACCAACGAGCTGGGCCGCAAGTTGCACAGCTACGCCGAGCTGGAGTCGACCAACGACGAGGCGCACCGTCTCGCCGAGGCAGGGGCGGGACACGGCGAGGTGGTCGTCGCCGATCTACAGACGAAAGGGCGCGGCCGCCGCGGGCGCAGGTGGGTGGCGCCGGCGGGAAAGGCGCTCACGCTCAGCGTCATCCTGCGGCCATCCATCCCACCGGCGCGAGCGCCCGAGCTGACGCTGGCGGCCGCGGTGGCGGTGTGCGAGGCGGCGCGCGAGATGGGAGCGCACCCGGCGCGCATCAAGTGGCCCAACGACGTCGAAGTCCGCGGGAAGAAGCTGGCCGGCCTCCTCACCGAGATGCTCGCCGAGACGGAGCGCGTGCGGCACGTGGTCCTGGGCCTGGGGCTCAACGTGTCGCTCACGGCGCATGACTTCCCCGACGATCTGCGCCAGAACGCCACCAGCCTGCTCATCGAAAAGGGTGAGCGCATCCCGCGGCCGCTGGTGGCGGCCCAGGTCCTCGAGCACCTCGAAGAGTGGCTCACCATGCACGAGACGGAGGGTTTTGGCCCGGTGCGCGACCGCTGGCGCGAGCTTTCCAGCACGCTGGGGCGGCGGGTCCGCATCGACGGAGACGGCGGTCCCCTGGAGGGAGATGCCGTCGATCTGGCCGAGGACGGCGCCCTGATGGTCCGCGGGCCCTCCGGCGAACTGGTGCGGGTGGTGGCGGGAGACGTAGAACATTGCACGGTCTTGTGAGGACAGGTGCGTTTGCGGAACATTGACGCCACATTGAAACAGTCCTGATACTGCGCGCATGCTGCTTGCCATCGACGTCGGCAACACCAACACCGTGCTCGGGGTGTTCGACTTGGCCCCTTCGCGGTCGGTGCTGCGCGATTCGTTTCGCGTGCAGACGGAAAAAGATCGCACCGGCGACGAGTACGGCCTGCAGATCAAGGCGCTCTTCGATTTCGCAAATTTGAAAATGTCGGAGGTGCACGACGTGATCGTCTCGAGCGTCGTGCCGCCGATGGCGTTTCCGCTGGAGCAGATGTCGAAGCGGTTCTTCGGGCGCCGGCCCCTCTTCGTCGGGCCCGGTGTGAAAACTGGCATGCCGGTGCTCTACGACAACCCGCGCGAGGTGGGCGCGGACCGCATCGTCAACGCCGTGGCGGCGTACGAGAAATGGCCGCAGGGTCTGGTCATCGTCGACTTCGGCACCGCCACCACCTTCGACGCGGTGACGCCCAAGGGCGAGTACCTGGGCGGGGCCATCGCGCCCGGCATCTCCATCTCGATGGAGGCGCTCTTCCACCGCGCCTCGAAACTGCCGCGGGTGGCGTTCGAGCGGCCCGAGCGGGTGGTGGGGCGCAACACGGTGGCCTCGATGCAGAGCGGGCTCGTCTACGGCTATGTCGCGCTGGTCGACGGGATCTGCGTGCGCATGAAGGAAGAGCTGGGCTTTTCCCTCAAGGTGATCGCCACCGGGGGCCTGGCGCCGCTGATCGGGAGCGTCTCGAAGCAGATCGAGGTCGTCGACGACCAGCTCACGCTCGACGGACTGCGGATCATCTACCAGCGCAACTCGGGGGAGAAGGACAGAACGTGATGGAGCAGGACGGCGACGACGATCGGAAGTTGCCGCGGGGCGCGACGCCCTCGGAGCTGGACTCGCTGCGCGTGTCCATCAAGGTCGGGACGCGCCCGCACGCGCTGGCCGCGCTGCCCAAGGCCAGCGCGCCGCCGCCGCCGCCGCTCCCTTCCACGCTCATGCACCGCGGGGAGATCGACCGCCTCATCGACGAGGGACGGGCGTTGCTCGAGGCGGACCCCAAGTCGGCTCACGCCGTCTTCGAGAAGGTATGGCGCAAGAACCTCAATGATCCGCGCGTGCTCTCCAACTACGGGCTCACGCTGGTGCTGGTGGAGGGCGATCGCCAGCGCGGCATCCGCTTCTGCGAGGAGGCGGTGCGGCGCGGGATGCTCACCACCGAGGCGTTGGTGAACCTCGCCAAGGCGCTGGTGCAGACGCGCAACAAGGAGCAGGCCATCCGCGCGCTGCGCAGGGCGCAGGAGCTGGCGCCTGACGACCCGCGCGTGAGCCAGGAGTTCATGGCGCTCGGGCTGCGGCGGCCGCCGCCCATCCCCTGGCTGCCGCGCACCTTCTTCCTCAACCGCTGGCTGGGAAAGCTGACCTGGCGGAGGTCGAAGGGCCGCAACCCGCTTGCTTTGGAGTAGACTGGCGCCATGAGCGAAGCTGATCCGGCGCCAGCCGCGCAGGCGCCCGCTTGCCCGCTGCCCCTCTCGGCGGTGCCACCGAACTTCCAGAAGCACGTCGATCCCGCGGCGCCGGTGCCGCTGCGGATGATGGGCGCCAAGGCCCTGGTGCCGATGGGGCCCAAGGAGATGTGCACCGCGCTCTACATGCTGACCTTCGACGCCGACGCGGGGGTGCGCGAGACGGCGGCCAAGAGCGCCACCGGCCTTCAAGATCGCATCCTCTCCGTCGCGCTGCGCGACGAGACGATGGACGCGCCCGTGCTCGACTATTACTCGGGCCTGCTGGCGGGCAAGGCCGAGTACATCGAGATGCTCGTCCTCAACGCCGCCACGCCCGACACCACGGTGCAGCGGATCACCGAAGGCGCGGGCGAGAGAATCGTCGAGATCGTCGCGCAGAACCAGCTGCGCATGCTTCGCCATGGCGACATCGTGCGGGCCCTGGTCAACAACAAGGCGACGCGGCCCTCGACCATCGACAACGTGTGCGACTTCTGCGTGCGCTCCGGCCTGGTGTTGGAAGACTTGCCGGCGTTCCGCGCGGCGCGCAGGCGCATCCTCGGCGGGGCGGCCGAGGACGAGGAGCTGGCGAAGAAGGCCGCCGCGCAGCGCGAGATCGAGCAGGCCGAGGCCGAGGCCGCGCTGGAGCAGATGGGCGTGGCCGGCCCCGATCAAGCCGCCGAGGAGGAACCGGTCCCGCCCGGCAGCGCCGAGGAGAAAGAGCTGGAGCAGAAGCACCTCACCATCACGCAGCAGATCATGCGGCTCGGCGTGGCCAAGAAAGTCGAGTGGGCCCACAAGAAGGGGAACAGGGAAGTGCGCAGCTTGCTGCTGCGCGACCCCAACAAGCTGGTTCAGCTCGCGGTCATCCAGAGCCCGCGCATCACCGAGGGGGAGATCGCCAAGGCAGCGATGAGCCGCACGTCGCCCAACGAGGTCTTGCAACACATTTATAACAACCGCCATCTGATGAAGAATTACCAAATCAAGCTGAACATCATCGGCAATCCCAAGGTGCCGGTCGGAGTGACGATGCGCTTCCTCTCCACGCTGCGGCTGGCGGAGGTGAAGGCGCTCGCCAAGAACAAGAACGTCCCGCAGGGCCTGGCGAACGCCGCCAAGAAGATGATGGAGAAGAAGACAGGGGTGGACTAGCGCGAGGCTCAGTTGCACTGAGCCTCGCAGGCGTCGGGCCTCAGGCTTCGAGCCTCGGGCAATGCCTGAAGAGTTCGTTTTTCCCGAGGCCTGAGGTCCGAGGTCTGAGGCCCAGCGCAAGCGGAGCGCGCGCTAGGCCGACTGCTTCTGCTCGGCGGCCTCGTCGGAGTCGCCGTTTTCCTCGAGGAGCTGGAGGGCGATCTGCAGCGCCTTGCGCGTCCTCTCGCGCAGCTTCTCGTCCTTCTTGATCTTCTGGTAGGCCTTGACGGCTCGGTCCTCGTTCTGCGCCGAGGTGACCTGCGCCTCTTCGAGCTGCTTCTTCAGATCGTCGCGTTCCTCGGCGAGCTGGTCCCGTTCTCCCTCGAGCTTGTGCTGCAGCTTCTCCAGCCCGTTGTTCTTCTTCTTCAGCTCCTCTAGCGCCTTCTCCACCTCGGCCAGCTTGCCGGGTGCGCCGGTTTTCTTCGCCGCTGCCGCCAGCGCGTCGGCCCGCTGGTGGAGGGCCTTGGCCGCCGCCTCGCGCTTCACCGCGTCGTCCTTGAGCTCCTGCGCCTGCGACTCGAGGTTGGTCTGCTGCTCCTGGACCTCGAGCAGCTCCTTCTCCTTGGCGTTGAGTTCCTCCTTGAGCCGGAGGACCTCCTTTTCGGCCCGGTTCTTGGCTTCCTTGAGCTTGAACAGCTCGCCCGCCGAGCGGGGGCCCTTGCGGGCCGACTCCAGCAACGCCTCGCGCTCGGCCAGCGCCTGCTCCAACTCGGCCACACGCGCCTCGAGCTGCGAGCTCCCTTCGTCGTCGCTCGACACCTCGAGCAGCGGGACATCGGCCCCCGCCTCCTGCAGGCCGCTCAGCACCGCGTCGTCGTCGGGCGCGCTCAGCTCGGTCGGCTGGTGCTCTTCCTCGGCGACGGGTGCCAGCGTGAGGCGTATCGTCCCGCCCGGCTCCTCTGGCTTGACCCCCCCGCCGAGCGAATCGAACGCCTTGTCGAACATCTCCAGCTCGTCGTCGGCCCCGTTCTGCTGGGCTTCCTCCTGCAGCTGGACCACCTCTTCCACCTCCTCGACCACCACCGCCTCTTCCGGCGCGCCTGAGCGCGCCGCGGTAGCGTCATGCTCCGAGAGCGAGATGGGCTCGTCCTCGCCATCCACCAGATCGCTCAGGCCCAGCGGCTCGTCCTCCACCGAGAGGATCTGCTCCTCCTCTTCCTCGGGCGGGAGCCGCACGCCCAGGAGCGCCGAGGCCTTCTGCAACATGACCTGCGGCGCGAAAGGCTTGATGAGGTACTCCTCGGCGCGGGTCTTGAGCTTCTTGTGCTTCTCGAACGAGTCGAGCGTGGCGTTGGCGCTGGTGAGGATGACGGGGATGTCCTTGAGCTGGTCGTCCTTCTTGAGCCGGGTGCAGAGCATGTAGCCGTTGGTCGGCTGCGCCTCGACGCAAATGACTATCAGGTCCGGGTTCTCCGACTTGGCCATCGTCATGCCCTGCTCGCTGTTCGCGGCCGTGGTGACGGCGAAGCCGCGGGCGTTCATGGCGCTGGAAAGGCCCTGCGCGAAGGCCTCGTCCGAATCGATGAGAAGGATCTTCTTGGACAAACGGGGACCCTGGTATGTGAATACTTACTAAAAGCTTACGGGCGCGACACAAGAAGTGTCAACGAAACACGAGGGGTTTTCGTCGGGTAGGTACGCGACCTACCGCATTTCCGCTGACTGCACCAGCGCGAGCACGTCCTGCTCATCCAAGTCGGAGATGAGCGAGTAGACGATCTCGTCGTTGCGCCACGAGGCCACGTTGAAGCCGCGCGCGCGAGACATCCACACCTCGCGATCGGCGATGCGCCGCGCGTTGCCCGCCAGCTTGGGCTCGGGGTCGTCGACGATGAGCAGCGAGACGCGCCGCCCGTCGTCCTGGGGGAGGGTATAGGTCACCACCGCCGCCTGTCGCGAATGCAGGCTGGAGAGGCGGACGCCCTGCAGCCGCGTGCCGCGCGCGAAACGCGGCAGCCGCACGCCGAAGTCGAGGCGGCCGGAAAGCCACTGCTGCGCCGAGGAGACGTCCGAGGCCGCGTAGTCGAGCGGCAGCGCGCGCGTGTGCAGCGCCACGCCGTCCTCGGTGAGCGAATAGGGCTGGGTCTGCCAGACAGGGTGTTGCAGCCCGCCGGCCAGGAACCATGCCGCCGCGCCTACCGCCGCCGCGGCGATACCGACGGCGCGGGGATCGCGAAAGGCGCGCGCCCATCGCCCCTGCGTCTCGGCGGCGAGGCCGGTGCGGACGGAGTCGTGCAGCGAGTGTGGAGCGGTCACGGCCACGCGCGCCAAGGCGCCCTTGAAGCTCTGGTGGAGGTGGACGGCGCGCGAGCAGGCGGCGCAGCCCGCCAGGTGCACCCGCACCTCGGCGCATTCCTCGGGCGAGAACTCGCCGTCCACGTATGCGTGGAGAAGGGTTTCTTCCAGCTGGCGGCATTCGAGGGGCATGGCTCAGGCCCGGCGCTTGAATTCGAGCACGCCGGCGGTTTCCTCCGCCTGCGCGCCCAGTTCCATCGCCTCGCCCGGGCTGACGACGCCTTCGGCGACGGCGAACCCGAGCAGGTTCTTCTGCAGCAGCTTGCGGCCGCGGTAGAGGCGGCTCATCACCGTGCCCACCGGGCAGTCGAGGACCTCGGCGATCTCCTTGTAGGAGAACTCCTGCAGGTCGGCGAGGATCACCACGAGACGAAAGTCGATGGGCAGCTGGTCGATGCTGCGGATCACGTCGTCAGAGAGCAGCTTGTCGAAGAAGTACTGCTCGGGATCGGCGGAGCTCTCGGTCGGCTCGCGCGTGACGAAGCGCTCGTTACCGCTCTCGCGCGCCGCGCCCTCGATGACGGTGCGCTCCTTCACGCGGCGGCGGTACTTGTTGATGAAGGTGTTGGTGAGGATCTTGAACAACCACGCCTTCATGTTGGTGCCGCGCTCGAACTTGTCGAAGAAGCGGAAGGCGCGCAGGAAGGTGTCCTGCACCAGATCCTCGGCGTCGCGCTCGTTCTTGGTGAGGCGCAGGCCGGCGGAGTAGAGCGCGTCGAGGTGGGCGAGCGAGAGGCTTTCGAACTCGCGGCGCGTTCTGTCGGTGTGCTTGAAGTCCAGCATCCCTCTCCCGTCCCGCGTGCCTGAACGTACCAAGAATGTAACTGCTCGGGACGCAAGTGGAACCGTGGGTAACACCTGACCATTCCGGCGCGCCAAGCGCCCGCCCGCCCTACAAGCACTCCCGCCCGAAAATGCAAGTAAAATTGCAGGCTTAGTTCTTTGCAATCGATCCCTTACTTCTTGATCGATCCCTTACTTCTTGCTGGGGAGCGCTTTTTCCAGCGGGGTGTATTCGAGGTCGTGGGCTTCCGCGACGGCCTTGTAGGTGCAGAAGCCGTTGAAGGTGTTGACGCCCAGGGAGAGCGCGCGGTCGCGCTTGACCGCGTCGACCACGCCCAGATCGGCCAGCTTGAGGCCGTAGCCGATGGTGGCGTTGGTGAGCGCGAAGGTCGAAGTCTGCGCCACCGCGCCGGGCATGTTGGCCACGCAGTAGTGGACCACGCCGTGCACGACGTAGGTGGGGTGATCATGCGTCGTCGGGTGGCAGGTCTCGATGCAGCCGCCCTGGTCGACCGCCACGTCGACCACCACCGATCCCTCCTGCATCTCGCTGATGAGCTTCTCGCTCACTAGCTTGGGCGCCTTGGCGCCGGGGATGAGCACGCCGCCGACGACCAGGTCCGCCTCGCGCACGTATTTGGCGATCTGCGCCGGGTCGGAGAAGACCGGCGTGATCCGCGAGCCGAACACGTCGTCGAGGTACGCCAGCCGGTTGAGATTCACGTCGAGGATCACCGTGTCGGCCCCCATGCCCGTCGCGAGCTTGGCGGAGTTGGTGCCCACCACGCCCCCGCCGAGGATGACCACTTTCCCGCGCCGCACGCCCGGCACGCCCGAGAGGAGGATGCCCTTGCCGCCGTTCTCCTTCTCGAGGTGGACCGCGCCCACCTGGACTGCCATGCGGCCCGCCACTTCGCTCATCGGCTTGAGCAGCGGGAGCTGGCCGTCGTCGGTCTGGATGGTCTCGTAGGCCACCGAGGCGATCTTTTTCTCCAGCAGCGCCTTGCTCAGAGGCTTGTCGGCGGCGAGGTGGAAGTACGTGTAGATGGTCTGGCCTTCCTTCATCAGGCCGTACTCGGAAGGGATGGGCTCCTTGACCTTGACGATCATCTCGGCGCGCTTCCACACGTCGGCGGCCCGCTCGACGATCTCCGCTCCCACGGACTCGTACGCGGAGTCGCTGAGGCCGCTGCCCAGGCCCGCGCCTTTCTCGATCAACACCGAGTGGCCGCGCGCCAGAAGCGCGGCCGCGCCGCCGGGGACCAGGCCCACGCGGTACTCGCGCGTTTTGATTTCCCTGGGGACTCCAACGATCATTGCCCCGCTCCGTTCCACTTGCGAAAAAGGGTCGCGGAAGATAGCAGGGAGCGCCAATCTTTCAAGCTGCGAAGTGTCGAACGAATGCTGAAGCTAATTTTTGCCGACGAGACGGGCCGCGTCTACGAGCACCCAGAGCTCCTGGCGCTGGTTTCCTCCGGACTTCCGCTCGAGACGCCCGCGCCGCTCCCGCCGCACGCGACGCTGGCCGCGCTGCCGGGACGCAGACCGCTGGGGTTCGATCCCGCTACCGGCGCCGAGGTGGAGCTGCGCGAGGCGCGCATCGGCCGGTGCACCATCAAAGCGAGGGCCGTGGCGGCCGTGCTGCCTCCTGGGTGGACGCGGAGCGAGCTGCCGGCCTTCCGCAAGAGCGCCATCGCGCCGCTCCTCCCGCAGTGGGCGTACACGGCGGCGGCCTGGGATTCCCAGGAGCGCCGGCACGTCGCGTGGGCCTTGCACACCGACACGCGCGGCCACTGGGATCCGGCGACGCACTCGACGCCCGAGCTGCCGCGTCTCGTCGAGGCGCGCCTGGCGCGCGACGACAACCCGCTCTTGCGGCAGGTGGCGAAGTGCGCCCTCGAGTACCGCTGCTTCACCGCGCAGAACACGTTCTACCAGCGCGACGAAGGGGCCATCCCCGCCAGCTCGGGGTGCAACGCGCGCTGCGTGGGCTGCATCTCCGAGCAGCCCGAGGAAGGCCCGCCCGCGTCGCACCAGCGCATCGATCGCCCTCCGGAGGCGGCCCACATGGCGCGCATCGGCATCGCGCATCTCGCCACGGCGCCGGGCCGCACCATGGTGTCGTTCGGGCAGGGCTGCGAGGGCGAGCCGCTCACCCGCGCGCGGGAGATCGCTCACGCCATCCGCCTCATGCGCCGCGACACTACCCGCGGGTCGATCAACATCAACAGCAACGGCTCGCTCCCGGAAAATCTCGCCCAGCTCATCGACGCCGGGCTCGACGCGTGCCGCATCAGCCTCAACAGCGCGCACAAGCCGCTCTACCAGGCGTACTACCAGCCCACCAACTACGGCTGGGAGCAGGTGGAGGAATCGATCCGCCTGGCCAAGCGCCGCGGGGTGTACACGGCGATCAACCTGCTCACCTTCCCCGGCGTCACCGATCAAGAAGGTGAGGCCGACAAGCTCTGCCGGCTCGTTTCGTCGGCGCGAATCGATCAGGTGCAGGTGCGCAGCCTGGCCATCGATCCTGATCAGTACCGGCAAGTTGCCATGGGCCGGAGCGCGGGTGGGCCTCGGCTGGGCATGCGCGAATTGCTGCGGCGGCTGCGCGGCGCGCGAAAAGGCCTCGTCATCGGCAACTTCGCGCGTGGCCTGCGCGAGCGCGGCGCCGCGACATCGCCGGCGTGACGGCGGTCACGCGACGCGCCACAGGCGCGCGTCACGAAAGAAGTCGCTTGGAGGCATGCCTGTTGCGTAGTGTGAAGGCATGAACCGCATCGCGCTCGCTGCACTACTCGTCGCCTCTCCGGTCTTCGCGCAGGGCAGGGCGGAGGCCATCGTCGTCCTCGCGGACGATGGCGCTCTCGACGCGCCCGCCGTCCGCGCCATCCAGTCCGTCGCCGCCAGCGAGCTGCGCAAGCGCGGCGTCAGCGTCTCGGACGACCGCCGCACCGGGCAGTTGCGCGGCGTCGACGATAAAGTCTCCACGCTGGTCATCGAGCTGGGCGCGCGCCGCGTCTTCGCGCTGCGCGTAGGCGGCCGGCTCGGACAGAAGATCCCGCTCAGCTTCGAGGAGCTGTCGCCCGGCTCGCTGACGCCCGTCTATTCCGCCTCGCTCACCGCCGTCGGCCTGGAGGAATGCGACGTGGTCACCGCGCGGCTCGTCGACGCCGTCCTCGATCGCCGCAGCGCGGAGAGCACGGCCGAGATGGGGACTGTCACGGCGATGGAATCGAAGCCCTTCGCCAAGAAGCCGGGCGAGCGCTTCTGGTTCATCGGCCTGCCCGTTGCGCTCTTCAACGCCGACAAGGGCAACAACCCCTTCGGGTTCACCATCGGGTACGGCTACGAGGCGGAGAGCTTCCGGGTCTCGGCGAGCGCGGGCGGATATGGGCGCGCCAGCCAGGGCGTCGGGTATCTGGTGCTCGAGGCAGCATGGATTCCTTTGCAGGGAGAATTCTCGCCGTACCTCGGCGGGGGGCTCGGTTACATGGGCGCGAACAACAGCGGCGGGATGGGCGCCATCGTCGAGGGCGGGATCGAGGCGTTCCGGCTGCACGGCGTGCGCGGCCTGCTCGGGGTCGAAGTGGCCATTCCATTCTTCAGCGGCACGTACAACACGTACAACTCGACGACGCTGCCCTCGCGCAGCGTATTGCCCGCTGCGTTCGCGCGATTGGCTTTCTAGCTGCCCACGCAATTTCCGCGGCGCCATCCGCGCGCGGTGGTAGTTACGGTAGGGTGCGCGGCGGCGATCGGCCTGCCCGGCGCGCCGGAGAGCAATCGTGCAAGCGGTGAAGCTCGAGCTGCAGAAGGATCTCGCGCGCCATCTGCGCGGCGGCCATCCGTGGGTCTACAAGCGCGCCATCGAGCGGCCCCCGCAAGACGTGCCGGCCGGGGCCGTGGTCGACGTGGTGGAGAGGGGGAAGTTCGTCGCGCGCGGCTACTTCGATCCGTTCAGCGCCATCCGCGTGCGCGTGCTCACGCGCGACCCCGCCGAGGCGGTCGGGCCGCTCTTCTGGCGCCGGCGCATCGCGCGGGCGGTCGCGCTGCGGCGGGCCTACGTGCCCTTCACCGACGCGACCAACTGCGTGCGGCTGGTGCACGGCGAGGGCGACGGGCTGCCCGGCGTCGTCATCGATCTGTACGGCCAGTGGGCCGTCCTCAAGCTCTACAGCGCGGGGCTGACGCCGCATCGCGAGCAGATCCTCGAGGCGCTGCGCGGCGAAGTTCCCCTCGAAGGCATCTACGGCCGCGACGACGAGGCCGCCTCTCGCTCGCGCGAGGATGAGGACGAGGCGCCCGACGACGAGGGCGCCCCTTCCGCGAAAGGCCAGGTGCTCTGGGGCGCGGAACCGCCCGACCCGATCATCGTGCGCGAGAACAGCATGTTCATCGCGGTCGACGTCCGCCACGGGCAGAAGACGGGCTACTTCCTCGACCAGCGCGACAACCGCTTCGCCTTGCGCAAGTACGCCAAGGGCCGCGCCCGCGCGCTGAACTGCTTCTCGTACACGGGGGGATTTTCCCTCTCCGCGGCACTGGGCGGGTCGCGCGAGGTGGTCTCGGTCGATCGCGACGCGGCCGCCATCGCGCTGGCGCGCCGCAACTTCGAGTTGAACGGCCTCGATCCGGCGAAGCACGGCTTCGAGGCGGGCGACGTGCCCGACTACCTCGCGGCGCGAAAAGCCGAGGGCGCGCGCTTCGATCTGATCATCCTCGACCCGCCCGCGTACGCCAAGTCGCAGAAAGCAGTGCCGGCCGCGCTCGACGGCTACGCCTCGCTGCATCGCGCGGCACTCCAGATCCTCGCCCCCGGCGGGATTCTCGCCACGGCGTCGTGCTCGGCGCGCATCACGCCCGAGGATTTCGTCGGAGCGGTGCGCGAGGCGGCGGTCAAGACGCACGCCGATCTCCAGCTTCTCGAGGAGCGCCGTCAGCCACCCGACCATCCCGTGCTGCTGGCGTTTCCCGAGGGGCGCTATCTCAAGTTCTTCGTCTTCCGCAGGGGAGAGTGATGGTCCTCGCCGGGCAGTACCTCGAGCGCAGCGTGGTGGCGCGGTCGGGCGAGATTTCGCTCGACGCGCTCTACCACCGGGGGACGCGCGAGCCCCCCTGCCTGATGGCGTCGCCGCATCCCGCGCTGGGCGGGAGCATGACCGCGCCGGTCATCGCCGAGCTGGCCTGGGCGCTCACGCGCTCCGGGCACGCGACGATGCGCTTCGATTACCGCGGCGTGGGAGCGTCGCAGGGGACCTCGCGCCACGCCGCGGGCAGCCTCGCGCCGGGCGCGCGCCTCGGCGCCGAAGATCTGCGCGACGAGAAGGAAGACTTCCTCGCCGTAGCCGACCAGCTCTGCGCGACGACGCAGGCAAAGTCGGTCTGCGCCGTCGGGTATTCATTCGGGGCCTCCGTGGCGCTGGCGGCGGCGGAGGACGCGCGCATTTCGCACCTGGTATTGGTTGCGCCGCCGACGGCCATCGCGGACTTCTCGCCGGTCTCGCGCGTCGGCAAGCCTCTCTTCGTCGTCTGCGCCCACCACGACAACCTCTGCGATCGCGCCGCGCTGCAGGCGCTTTTGCCGAGGACGGCGAAGCTCGAGGTGCTTCCGCACGCGGATCACTATTTCCTGCGCGGCCTCACCGAACTGGGAAAGACCGTCGCGGCGTGGCTGCGCGGCGACCGCCCCGAGTACATCGCGCCCGCCGACTCGCCGGACGAACAGGCGCCCGAGCCGCGCGAGCTGGAGCTGGAAGAGGGCGAACGGCTGGAACTCGACGACAAGTCGAAAACCTGACCGAAAACGACAAACGAAAACCACAAACGAAAACGAGAACGAGAACCTGTGCTCGTTCTAGTTCTCGTTCTGGGTTTTCGTTCTGGGAAGATCCGAAGGCGGAGGCGCGCGTTACCCCTGAAATGCGCGGCGCCTTGTCGCGTATGTCAGAGCGGGGCGCTATGCTTCCCACCGCAAGGGGAAAAGTGATGTCCTCCAGCACGCTTTCCGCGCGACCAGCCCTCGGCGAACGACTCGTCGTGGCGCTCCTCGCGCTGGCGGCGCTGCTCATGCTCGGCGTGGTGGGTTGCTCGGGGCGGCCGGCGCCGGTGATGCAGATCACCGAGGATTCGATCCCCGGCCTCATCGAGGTGGAACTGCGCGCGCCGGCCGCGCTGCCCGGAAAGGTGCTCGATCAGGAGGAGGTCGAGGACGACGAGTGGGGCGACTCGTTCTCCCGCGAGACCGACGTCGAGTTGGAAGTCGATCCGGCGCAAGAGGCGGACATCCTGGCGCAGTTGCGCGCGCGCGCCGACGTCGTCTGGGCCGAGCCGGTGACGCGCATGCAGGCGCTCTGGTTGCCGAACGATCCCGACTTCGAGAAGCAGTGGCACCTCAAGGCGGTTGGCGCGCCGGCGGCGTGGGACACGACGCGCGGCGAGGGCGTCACAGTCGCCGTCATCGACACCGGGATTTATCCGGTCGACGATCTCGATTCTGCCCGCATCGTGCGCGGGCACAACTTCATCGCGCGCAGCGACGATGCCAAAGACGACCACGGCCACGGCACGCACGTCGCGGGCACCGTCGCGCAGAGCACCGGCAACGGCAAGGGCGTGGCGGGCATGGCGCCGCAGGCGCGGCTCATGCCGGTGAAAGTGCTCTCGGCGTTCGGCGGCGGAACTTCGCACGACATCGCGGAAGGGATCCGCTGGGCGGTCGATCACGGCGCGCGGGTCCTCAACCTCTCCCTCGGCGGAGGCGGCCGCTCGCTGGCGATGGAGTCGGCGGTCGCTTATGCGCGCCGCCGCGGGGCCGTCGTCGTCTGCGCCGCGGGCAACTCTGGCCACCGAGGAGTCTCGTTCCCCGCCGCTTATCGCGGGGCGTTCGCGGTGAGCGCGGTCGGCCCCAAGGGCTTCCCCGCGCCGTACACGTCCTACGGGCCCGAGGTGCGCATCGCCGCGCCCGGCGGAGACAAGTCGCTGGGCGAGGAAGCCGGCGTTCTCCAACAGACCCTCGCCGAAGGCAGCACCGACGAGGCGGCGTACCGCTGGTTCCAGGGGACGAGCATGGCCGCGCCGCATGTGGCGGGCGCGGCCGCGTTGGTCATGTCGCTGGGCGTGACGGCGCCGGGCGCGGTCGAGCGCGTGCTCGAGAGCACTGCTTCGTCGCCGCCGTAGCGCGACGCCGAGAAGTACGGCGCAGGCCTGCTCGACGCCGCGGCGGCGGTGCGGCGCGCGACGTTCTGGTGGGGTCTGTGGCGGCTGCTCTTCGCAGTGGGCGGCGCGTTCGTCGCGCTGAGGCACGCGCGCCACCTGGGTCAGCTGCGCGCCAGCGAGCGCGCGGGCCCGCTCTTCTGGGCGGGACTCGGGCTCGGCGCGGGCGCGCTGGCGTTGCTCGCGCCGGTCGGAGCGGAGCGGCTGCCGTTCCTTTCCTTCCTGGCGCTCCCGCCGGCGGGGATGGCGGCCAGGTTCGTCGGCATTCCAGGAGCGTCCGCTTTGGCGACGGCCGCCGGATACATCGGCTGGAGCGCGCTGGTGCCGTTCGCTCTCGCGCTTCCGGCGCGCCTCTCGTCCGCGCCTTTGCGAAACAGGTTCGGCGCGCTGGCGGCGGGCCTCGCCTTCGGCTGGGCGGGCATGCTGTTGCAGGCTGCCCTCTTCCGCACCGTCGCGCTGCCATACATGCCGGCGCTGTTGATGCCGTTCTGGCTGTTGGTGAGCGCGGCCACGGCCTGGACGGTGGGGCGCGGTCTTCTGGCGCGGGAGTCGATCCGATGAAAGTGACTGGCCGAATCGAGCACCGCGATCTCGAGGGTGGCATCTGGCAACTCGTCGGCGACGACGGCAAGCGCTACACGCTGCTCGGCTCGAGAAGCGACCTCAAAGCCGCCCAGGGAGCGCGCGCCGAAGTCGAGGGCACGGTCGAGGAAGGATTCGGAATCGCAATGGCGGGCCCGCAGCTGCGCGTGGAGAAGATTCGCAAGCTCTAACGAGCACGAGAACCAGAACGAGAACTAGAACCCAAACTAAAACCCAAACGAAAACTAAAACCCAGAACGAAAACGCGTTTACGTTTTCGTTTACGTTTTTGGTTTTCGTTTGGGGTTTTCGTTTAGCTTTGCCGCCCTCAGCGCACGACTTGAGCTGCGACCAGCGCCGCGACCCACAGCGCGGTGAGCGCGACAGCGCGCCCCATTCCGAATGAGCTCGGCTCCTCGACCGCCGGCGCCGGGCTCGGTCTGCGCAACAGGCGCACCAGCAGCACCAGCCCCGCGACGAACAAAGCAGCGCCCGCCGCCATCACCCACGCCGGCGGCGGCGCCTCGGGGTCCTCCAGCTTGAGCAAGAAAGCTCCTCCGGCGAACCCGTTGTTGACTGCGTGACCGACCACGGCCGGCCAGAGCGAGCCGCTCCAGTGTCGAAGGGCCGCCAGCAGGATCCCGATCTCCATCAGCCCGACGAACCCGATGGGATCGCCGTGCATGGCCGAGAACATCGCCCCGCTCGCGACCACCGCCGCGACGAGCCCCCAACTCTTCTGCAGCGCGGGAAAGGCGAACCCCCGGAAGAACAGCTCCTCTCCAAAGGGCGCAGCGATGACCACCGTCACCAGCATCGGCACGCCCTGCGCCGCGAAAATGGAGTCGAACATCTTCTGCTTGGCATCGAAATCCGCCACCCACGCGCGGGGAAGGTTCTGGTGCGCGATCCAGGTGAGGAACGACACCACGGGCTGGTTCAACCCCGACGCCACGGCCGCGACGGCGAGTTGCTTCCACGAGACGGCGCGCAGTCCGAGATACGGGGCGAACCGGACCCCCGCCCAGGCGAGCGCGACGGCCGCCGGCAGGGCGATGGCCAGCGCTTCCGTCACCCACAGGCCCGAGACGATCCCCCGCATCTGGGCCGGGACGCCGATGAACACCATTCCCACCCAGAGCGCGCCGTACCCGAGGAGCGCGGCCCACCAACCCAGCTTTCCCGGCGCAGGCATGAGCCGGGCGGAATAACACAGGGCAGCGCCACCTGTACTGATGCGCTGAGAAACCGCTCCGATTACGCTCACGTCGCAGATGCCAGACGACGATCATGTTCCTGCCGGCCGCTTCCGCAGGCTGAGCAGGCTCGCTTACCTGACTGCGCGCACCACCGGCGATCTGTTGGCGTCGCAGGCGCGGCGCAAGCTGTCCGGCGAGGGATTGCCGCACGACGATCTGCGCAAGGCGGGCGAGCGCATCCTCGCCACTTTGGGCGAGCTGAAGGGAGCGGCGCTCAAGCTCGGCCAGGCGCTGGCGATGGACCCCGACGCGCTGCCCGAGGAAGCGCGCAGCGTGGTGGCGAAGCTGCTTTCGCAGGCGCCGCAGCGGATGGATTTCCACCAAGTCTCGGAGGTGATCCGCGCCGAGTTGGGGGACTCGCCGGAAAAGCTCTTCGCCGAGTTCTCGCCCGAGCCGATGGCTGCCGCCTCGCTGGGCCAGGTGCACGCGGCGCGGCTGCACGGCGGGCGCGAGGTGGTGGTCAAGGTGCAATACCCCGGCGTCGACAAGGCGCTGCGGAGCGACCTGGCCAACGCCGCCGTGCTGGTGCACGGCTTCGCCCTCACGGGCGAGGCGCTCGACGGCCGCCCCTACTATGACGAGATGCGCGCTGCGCTCCTGCGCGAGCTGGATTACCGGCAGGAAGCGGCGCAGGCCGCGGCCTACGCGCGGGCCGCGGAACGCTATCCCGAGCTGGTGGTGCCGCGCGTCGTGGCGGAGCGCAGCGCCGCCAAAGTGCTCTGCCTCGAGCGGCTGCGCGGGCCTGCGCTGCTCGACGTCATCGAGTCGCACGCCTCGGAGGCGGAGCGCTTTCGTGTCGCGAGGCTGTTGCTCCTCGCCATCTGGGGACCGTTCTACGCCACGCGCCTCATCCACGCCGACCCGCACCCGGGAAATTTTCTCATCCTCGAAAACGGGAAGCTAGGCGTGCTCGACTTCGGCGCCACCAAGCTGCTCTCCCAGCGCTTCGCGTCGGTGTATCGCGTGTTCCTCGAAGAGAACGCCAACGGCCGGGCGCACCCCGACGTGGGACCCATGCTGAAGAAGGCCGGCTTTCGTTTCCTCGGCGACGACGAGGAGGAGGCCTTCGACTTCTGCCAGAAACTCGCCGACATCGTGCAGCGTCCCATCATCGACGAGAGCTTCGATTTCGGCGGCGACTCTCTAGTGCAGGACGTCCGCCGCGAGTTCCGCTCCCAGCCGCGGCTCGCGCTCTCCATCAAGCCGCCTCCCGAGGCGCTCCTCTTCTATCGCTCGGCGGCGGGCCTCGCGCAGGACCTGCGGCTGCTCAAGGCGCGCGGGCCGTTCCGCGCGGTGCTGAAGGAGATCGAGCAACGGGGTAAGGTCGAGTGATGGCTCGGGCGCAGCATCTCGTGCAGGACGCCGCGCTGCTCGATCGCTGCGTCGAAGCGGTGCGGGCCAGCGAGCGCATCGGGCTCGACACCGAGTCGAACGGCTTCCACGCTTATTACGAGAAGGTGTGCCTGCTGCAGATCGCCACGCCCGATGCGGACTGGGTGGTCGATGCGCTCGCGCTCCGGCTCGATCCGCTCGTTCCGCTGCTGGGCGATCCGGCGCGGGAGACCATCCTGCACGCCGCCGAGTACGACGTCCTCTGCATGAAGCGCGATTACGGATTGACATTCGGCCGCATCTTCGACACGCACGCGGCCGCCAAGACGCTCGGCATCGAAAAGGTGGGGCTGCACGACCTGCTCGCCGATCAGCTCGGCGTGCAGCTCTCCATCGACGAGCAGCGCAGCGACTGGGGGCGAAGGCCGCTCACGCCGCGGCAGCTCGAGTACGCCTTTGCCGACGTGCGCTGGCTCCTGCCGATGCGCGAGAAGCTGGGCGAGCAACTGGTGGCGCGCGGGCTCGCCGCCGAGGCGGAGGCGGAGTTCGCCCGGCTCATTTCCAAGGAGCCGCGGGCGCGCGAGTTCGATCCCGAGGGCTGGCAGAAGATCAAGGCCGCGCGCACGCTCGACGGGCGCGGCCGCGCCGTGCTGCGCGAGCTGTTCCTCCTTCGCGACCGGCGGGCGCGGGAGCTGGACCGGCCCGCGTTCAAGGTGCTCTCCGAGCTGTTTCTCGCCGAGGCGGCGCGGCGGCTTCCCAAAAGCGAAGAGGAGCTCTCTCGCGTGCCGGGCACGTCGCCGCAGGCGCTGCGCAAGGTGAGCGAGATGGTGCTGGAGTCGGTGCGCAAAGGGCTTGCGTCCGAGCCGATCGCGCGGCCGCAGCCGGGGAACGGCGCCCCGGGCAAGTTCCGCCGCGGCGGCCCCGCCGCGCCGCCGCCCGAGGTTGAGGACCGCTACCAGCGGCTGCGGGCGTGGCGCAAAGCGCGAGCAGCGATGCGCAAGGTGGAGGTGCAGGTCATCGCGCCCAACGCGGTGCTCTGGGCCATCGCCCGATCGGACCCCCAGGACCTCGACGCGCTCGCCCGCGTCGACGGCATGGACTCCTTCCGCCTCTCTCAATACGGCCCGGAAATCCTCGCCGCCCTTCAACCAGAACAACGGAAACTGCTCTGAGGCCGCGGAAGAGGTTCGCCGTCAGAAGTTTGCCCCCATTTTGGGCGCGGGGACTACGTCGGAGAGCTGCGGGGGTGGCCCGCCGGCGAGGATGCGATAGGCGCTCCACGCGCCCACCACGGTCTTCACGTATCTGCGAGTCTCCCGGTACGGGATGTCTTCGACCCATTCGTCGACCTGCTTCCCCGCGCCGTGCATCGCCCACGGCGCCGCCACGCGCGGCCCCGCGTTGTATGCCGCGAGCGCCGTGCACGGATTGCCAAAGCGGCCGACCAGCTCGGAGAGGTACCAGGCGCCCAGGTCGATGGCCGTCGCCGGAATGACGAGCTGCTCGTCGCGCAGTGGCGGCCGGCCCAGGACCATCGCGGCCCGCCGCGCCGTGGCCGGGAGGAGCTGCAACAGGCCCACCGCCCCCGCCACGCTGCGCGTGTCGGGCTTGAAAAGACTCTCGCGCCGCATGACCGAGAGCAACAGGTAGGGGTCGACCCCCACCAGCCGAGCGCTGCTCTCCACCTGGGCGGGAAATGCCGCGGGATATGCTGCCGCCAGCAACGCGCGCGGCGCGCTGGCCCCGCGCGCGCCGAGCAGGCCCTCAGCCAGGGTGACCGAGCGATCGTACTTTCCCGCTCGCTCGTAGACCGGCAGCGCGATCGCCGACGCATCGCCGGCATGCCGATGCACGAACCAGTCTGCCTCGGCGGCCGCTTCGGCCAGAAGGCCGAGCGAGACCAGCTCCATCGCCAGCGCCAGCCGCGGCGGCAAGGTGGCGGCGTCCACCGGCGCGCTTCGAGGAGGGAAGGGCGCGGCGCCGGAGCTGGTCTCACCGAGCTGCGCCCGGGCGAGGAGCCCGTACCAGCCGAGCGCGTCCAGATCCGCGGCACGCCGGAAGAGGGCCGGTGCGTCGTTGGCCTTTCCCGAGCGGGCCTGCCAGTAGATACCCTGGGCGCGCTCCGCGTCGGTGGCTGCGCTGGCAGCGAACTCGGCAAATCGCTCGACGGCGTCGCGCAGCCCATCCTGCCGGGACATCCACGCCAGCTGCCAGCGCGCGGCCGAGGCGTTGGCGCCGTTCCGCTTCGCCGCCAGCGGAGCCAGCCGCGCGCGCGCCTTGCCACGGCGGCCCGCATCCATCTCGAGGCGCGCTGCGAAGAGCACGCTCTCCTCCGCCTCGGGCGCCAAGGGAAACTTGCGCGCGACCTGTATCGCGATGCGGATCGCCTCGGGATCGCGCCCGCGCCGGGCCCGGTCGCGCGCCAGCAGCATGCCGGCCTGCGCGGCGATGTGGGGCCCACCGCGCGACCACGCCTCCTCCAGGGCCGGCCCCGCGTCGGTGCGGCGGCCATCGGCGGCGAGGGCGCGCGCATGCAGCAGCTGGGCCTCGCCCCGATCCTCTCCCTCGAGCTGGTCGACCGCCGCCTCCGCCTGCGCCACCGCCGCGGCAGGTTGTCCTGCGGCCAAAAGTCGCGAGGCCCGCGCCAGAAGCTCGCGTCCCGTCGGCGGCGGAAGATGCGCCAGCGCCCGCTCGACCGCGCGCGCTTCTTCCGCCGCGGGATGGTCGGGGTGCTGCAGCCAGAAATTCCGCATCGCCTCCGCGGCGAGCCTCGCGTCCGGCGGCGATGCGGCCATCGCCTCCGCCGCGTCCCAGGCCATGGCCGCGCGCACCTCCGGCGGCTGGCCCGGCAACGACCCCGCGTGCTCGGCCTGGCGGCGCGCCTCGGCAAAATCGTCGCCCGCGAGCAGCGCATCGGCTAGCAGAGCGGAGCTGCGCAGGCCGGGCGGCCCGTCAGGATCGCGAGCGATCGCGTCGCGCAGTGGTTCCAATGCCTCGCGCGCCCGCCCCGCCAGCAGGAGCGCTTCGCCCTCCAGCCGCGCGGCGTGGGCCTCCAGCGGCCCGATACGCGCCGCATGCGCCGCCGCAGCGGCTTCGACCGTCCTCCCCAGGCCGAAGAGCGCCCGGGCGAGCACCAGGGCGCACGTCGGCTCGGCGCATGAGCGCGCCGCCTCGGCCGCTTCGTGAACCTTGCCCGCCGCGAGGAAAGCTCCGGCGCGCGCTGCTCCCTCTCCCGCCGCCCATGCCGGATGTCCGAGGGATGCCACCAGCGCCAAACCTACCGCCAAAACACGCGTTTTCACCCTTGGATCCTTCCGCTTGCAAAACTGTCCACCGCTCCTCACATTCCGCCGTCCCGGGTGCCGGGCTGGCATTGATTGACGCGTTCTGTTATATGCCCGCGCCTCGTCAGGAGGTCCGACCTGCATGGCTCTGATGGCTAAGCCGTTCCCGACGGAAATGACGACCCCGATCAACCTCGAGGGCAACAAAAAGATGTCTGTCGAGGCGCATCGGAACCTGTTCTGTACCTCGTACGACGAGTGCCTCGATGAGGCCGTCAAGCGCGGCTGGAACAGCTTCACTTGCGTGCGCTGCCCCAATTACACCATCACGCACGCTTCGCCCGAGAATTCCATCGAGGCCTTCGCCACGCAGCGCAAGTCCGCCTAGCAGGCTCACCTCCCGTACAGCAGCACGACCCACAGCCGGCCCGGCCCGTAGGTCTTCGAACTGGCGTAGATGGCGCCCACGCCCAGCCGCTTCCAGCGCGGCTCGGCGAGGTTCTTCGAAGTGGCCGCCTCGTCGGGCGCGCCCAGCACGAGGATCTCCGCCGCGACGCGCTCGAGCTCCGGCTCCTGCTCGATCGCCCGGCCTGGCACGTCGTCACGGAGCTGGATGGGTCCATCCTTCAGCGCCACCGAGCGCACCTCGTGGCTGGCGAGCGAGTCGAGCGTCGCGTCGCGCTGCAGCGGCGGCAGACCTTTTTTCTTCCGCTCCGCGAAGAGCAAGCGCCAAACCTCTCCGGCGGGATCGGCGCTCCCCACCACGGGCGCGGCCAGCACTTCGGTGAGATACATGCCGTCGCCGCCCTCGGTGGTTGGGCCTTTCGCCGCGCCCAGGCCGAGCCGGCGGTGGCGCGGGTCGAGGAGGTTGGCAAGATGGGCCGGCGAGCCGACGATGGCCTCGTGCGCCGTGGTCACGTCGACCGAGAGGCCGATGTTCTCGCCGGCGCTGCGGTACGCGTAGCCCTTGTTGCGCAGGCGATCGCTCAGGTTCCCGTCGGTGGGGAGGATGTGCGCGAACGTCTTGAGGCGCACCATCTCGACACTGTGACCCTCGGCGACCAGGTCGAGCTCCGCGTCGCGCTCGAGCGGCGGCAGCCCGCGCGAGGCGCGCAGCTTGGCGATGGCCGCCTCGACGCCCGCGAGGCCCGCTCCCGCGGCCACGGCTTCGGGCGGAGGGCGCGTGGGCGGAGCGACGCCGGCGAAGACGCGCCGGACCGCCACCACCTGCGGCCCGCCGGGGCTGTCGGCCAGCACCTCCAGCGAATGCTCCCCTCGCTGGCGTATCTCCACCCTGCCCGAAAAAGTGGCGCCCGAGACGGAGAGCTTCAGCTCCTCGACGGCGCCCCCTGGCCGTGTGACGAAGAGACGCGGTAGCGTGAGCCCCGCGGGCAGCCGCCCCGATACGTCGACCGAGCCGCCCGGCTCGACGCGGCCGGGAATGCGCTTGAGGTCCGTGGTGTGGTCGGCCGTCAGCGCGCACACGACGGCGCCCACGCCGGTCACTTCGGCCGCCGCCGCTCCGACCCGGTTGAAAAGGCACGAGCGCGGAAAGAGCTCGCCTACGGCGCGGTCGGCATTCGAGGGCGGGTTGACCGTCGCGATGCCCGCCACCGGAGACGGCTCGACCGATTCGAGCGAAGCGTAGAACGAGACCGCATCGCCGCTGACCGGCGCGGCGCCTTGGTGGGCGGCGTCCGCCCACGCGCGGCAGGCCTTCGTCAGGTCGGCGTCGATGGCGACCTTACGGCGCGGGCACGAGGCGGCGATCGCTTCCAGCAGCGAAGATTCGAGCTGGCGTTGCGAGGGCAACGCATCGGCGAGCAGCAGGAGCGCGAGCAGCAGCACGCGGCGAGCGTAGCGGAAGACTGGCCGCGGCGCGCAGAAAATGTCGTGGCCGCGACACTGTGTCGTCCGTCACGAAAATCCGATGCAAGAGGCCGGATTGCGGATCGACCGCGCGGAGGACATCTTCCAGCTTCCTTCGCGCACCCGAAAACGATCCAGAAAGGAGATGCACCGCATGATTCGGTCGGCTCCGGCGCTCTTCGTCGCCATCCTCCTTGCCGCGTGTGGCAAGGGAGGTAAATCGACCGACAACGGCCGACCTGGCGCGACGGTCTGCAGCAGCGCCCTCGACTGCGCGGGCAACCAGCTGTGCGTCAACTCCAGCTGCGTTCCCAGCTGTCATTCCAACGCCGAATGCGCCCCCACCGGGCTCGTCTGCGACGACGGCGTTTGCCTTTCGCCCGCGTGCGGCAACGACGGGCAGTGCGCCAGCGGACAAGTCTGCGCCAACGGCGCGTGCAGCACCGCGCCGGCCGCCAGCCAGGTCGCGTCCTGCCTCATCGCGCCCGACCCGGCGGTAGTGCGCGCCGGCGCGTCGAACGGCATCCAGCTCAAGGATCAGGTCGACTATCTCGCGTCCGCGACGGGGACGGCGATGCTGTTCACCGACCGCGCGTTCCTCGCGCTTCCCGCTGCCAACTCCGTCACGGTGCAGAAGACTTCGCGGCAGGTGACCATCAATAGCGATGCCGATGCGCACCCGCCGACGATCTACCGGTTCGATCTGGAGAACCACGCGCGGCTCAACTGGAACATCTGGATGGGCCCGGTGGGCTCGGACAGGGCGCATATCGTGCAGCTGCCCGACCCGTCGACGGTTGACTCGTCTCTCGTCGACCCCTTCCAGGACGCCATGGGCGACGACGGCAAGATGCTCGGGCCGCAGGCCCGGCTGCTCGCGCTGCAGCTGACCGGCGCACAGACCCCGGCGGGCCTGGAGACCTTCTCGAACCTGACCCTCGACAACTTGGGGACGAGCCTGGCCGCGTTCACCGCGCTGCAGCTACCCATCCAGTAGCTTTTCGCGGCGGTCTACGGCAAAGTTTCTCTTTCGCGGCGGCCGGTTTGCGCTTACAAGACCGGCTGGAGGCGTCTATGCGGCTCGGTTTCGGCGAAATCCTGGTCATCCTTGCGCTCGCGTTGCTCTTTTTCGGGCCCTCGAAGCTGCCTCAGCTGGGGGCGAGCCTGGGCGAAGCCATCCGTGGCTTCAAGAAGGGCCTGAGCAGCAACGACGAGGACACCACCCAGAAGCTGCCGCCGCCGCCGCAAGCGTAAGAGAAGGAGCGGCCGCGCATGTCGCTGCGGCTGCAGCTCGTCCTCCTCTTCACGGCGGTGCTCGCCGGCACGCTCCTGGCCGCGACCGCGGTGGGCCTGCGCGTCGGCCAGCGCTCGGTTGAAGAGGAGATCCGCAAGCGCACCAGCGAACTGGCCAGCGCCACCACGCTGGCCCTCAAGAAGGCCGGCAGCGACGACGATCAGCTCTCCGAAGAGCTGGCGGCGACGATGCGCATGCACCGCGGGCTGTTGCGCGTCGAGCTGGCCCGGCAGGCTGCGCCGGGCGAGGTGATCGACGATCCCGACTCGGGCCGCGCCCTGCGCGTCGTCGCTCCCTTCAACGACGGGCGCGGCGCCAAGGCGCGGCTGGTCTTGCTCGCCTCGCTGGCCGAGGCGGAACGGCTGGTGGCGGCGGAGCGCAAGCCGCTGCTCGTGGTGGCGGTGGGAGCGTCGCTCTTCCTCCTGGTAGCGTTCTGGATCCTGCTCGGGCGCATCCTCGTCCGGCGCGTCTCGGCGCTGGAGGGAGCGATGCGCGCCGTCGAGGGCGGCCAGCTCGACGTCACCGCGCCGGGCCCCCGCGAGGGAGGCGACGAGCTGGCGTACCTGGCGCGCGGCTTCAACCGCATGCTGGCCCAGATCCGCGGCTTCAATGCCGAGCTGACGCGGAAGATCGAGGAAGCCACCGCCGAGCTGACGCGCAAGAACCGCGACCTGGAGGAGCTGAATGAGCTGTTGGTGGCGGCGCGACGCGATCTCACCTCCAGCGAGCGCCTCGCCGCGCTGGGGCAGCTCGCCGGGACCATCGCGCACGAGCTGGGCAACCCGCTCAACGCGCTCAACGGCCATCTGCAGCTCCTCGCGCGGCGTCCCGATCTGAGCGAGCAATCCAAGGGGCAGGTCGGACTTCTACTAGCCGAGGTGCAGCGGATGACGCAGATCATCCGCCGCTTCCTCGATCAGACCCGGGGTTTCACCCCCTCGGCCGAGACGGTGTTGCTCGCCCCGCTCGTCGAGGAGGCGCTGGACCTCACGCTGGGCTCTGACGCGCGCGCCAAGATCCAGGTGGCGCGCGAGGTGGAGGGAGGTTCGGTGCGAACCGACCCCGGCCTGGTCCGGCATCTGCTCACGAATCTAGTAGCCAACGCCGTCGACGCCATGCCCAACGGCGGCCGCCTCGAGGTGCAGGCGCGGCAGGACGGGCGCGAGCTGGTGCTGCGCGTGACGGACACGGGCTCCGGCATGTCTCCCGAGGTGAAACGGCACATCTTCGAGCCCTTCTTCACCACCAAGCCGAACGGGAAGGGCACCGGGCTGGGCCTCGCCATCTGCAAGGAGATCGCGCGGGCGCTGAAGGGCCGCATCGACGTGGAGAGCGAGCTCGGCAAGGGCTCGGCGTTCACGGTGCGATTTCCGGAGGCGCAGTCGGGGTAGGCTGCCGCAGTGTTAAAATCCCGATCATGACGGAAGCCGCGCGCATCCTGGTCATCGACGACGACATGGCCTCGCGCGGTCTGATGGAGCAGATCCTCGCCGAGGACGGGCATGCAGTGACCCCCTGCGCCGATGGGGCTGAAGCCATCAAGCTCCTGGAGGAGGAGCGCTCGCGCAGCGGCGACGGCTACGACGCGGTGGTGAGCGACATCCGCATGGTGCAGGCCGACGGCCTGGAAGTGCTCGACTGGGCGCAGAAGAACGCCCCCGAGACGCCCGTCCTGCTCGTCACGGCCTTCGGGAACGTCGACGGCGCCGTCGACGCCATCCGCCGCGGCGCCTACGACTACATCTCCAAGCCCTACGACGTGAACGCCATCAAGCTGGTCGTCGACCGCGCCCTGCGGCACCGGCGGCTCGCCGCCGAGAACCGCCGACTCAAGAGGGAGATCCGCGAAAAGTACTCGCTGCAGAACGTGGTCGGCCGCAGCGAGGGAATGCTGCAGGTCTACAAGACGGCGGCGCGGGTCGCCTCGACCGACGCGACGGTGCTGGTGGTGGGAGAGAGCGGGACGGGCAAGGAGCTCGTCGCGCGCGCCATCCACTCCGCCTCGGCGCGCAGCGCGGGGCCCTTCATCGCGGTCGACTGCGGCTCCATCGCCGAAGGCGTGCTGGAGAGCGAGCTGTTCGGGCACGCGCGGGGATCGTTCACCGGCGCGACCGGCGCGAGGCGCGGCGTATTCGAGGAAGCGGCGGGCGGCACGCTCTTCCTCGACGAGATCGGCGACATCGGCCCGCGCGTCCAGGGGCAGCTCCTGCGCGTCCTGCAAGAAGGAGAGATCCGCCGGGTGGGCGAGTCGACCGCCGTGCGCGTCGACACGCGCGTCGTGGCCGCGACGAACAAGGACCTGGTCGAGGCGGTCAAGGCCGGCCGCTTCCGCGAGGACCTGTATTACCGCCTCAACGTGGTGGCCATCCCCATCCCACCTCTGCGCGATCGGCGCGAGGACATCCCGCTGCTCGCCGAGCACTTCGCTTCTCGTCATGCGGGAGCGCGGGGGGCGACCATCACCACCGAGGCGCGCGAGGCGCTCGTCGGCTACGACTGGCCGGGCAACGTGCGGGAATTGGAAAACGCCGTGGCGCGGGCGCTGGCGCTCAACCCAGGCGGGACGATCCTCCCCGAAGATCTCCCCGAGGGTGTGCGAGAGAAGCACTCGGCGCGGAAGGGCGCGGGGAAGGCCGTGCCTTCCTCGGCGCCGCCGGCCATCGTTGCGCCGCAGCCCGATCCGCTCTTCGCCGACCGGCCCTCTCTCGACGAGCTGAATCGCCGCTACGCCGAGCGCATGCTGCGCGAGCTAGGCGGCAACAAGACGCGTGCCGCGGAAGCGCTGGGCATCGACCGCAAGACGCTGTCGCGCTTGCTGCGCGAGGAGTAGGCGTCAGACCTACATCCGGTATTTTTCCAATCCACGGAACTGGCCTTCTGAAAAACTGTCGGACTGGAGTGTCTGTCGCCGGACGGATCAGGTCATATCAAGCAGGTACGACTCCGACCCACACGTGTGATATCAATCTGTTGTGCTCGATAACGACTTGGCCGGGTGCATGCATCCGCATGTAGGCAACCCGGAGGACACAATGCAGCGTCCACAGCCCCGCGGCGGCCAGGAGCGACTGAAGAGGATCCAGCTCATCGGCCGCGTGCAACTCGCATACGAGCAGCTCAAGGAAACGATGCAGCGGTATCACGACGATTCGCCGCGCGCCCGCGCCGCGATCGCTTCGGCGAAGCGGCGGCTCCAGCTCCTCAACCGCGCTCTCGCAATGCTCGCGCTCCAGGTGGCGCAGGAACTGCCGGCCTGATTGGCGGATCGTCAATAAAGGCTCATCGTCACCCCCGCGCCGATCTCCCCGTGCCAATAGCGCGCCGGCCAGAGGTGGCCGGCCCCGCCGTCGACGCGGAGCTTCACCGGCCCGACCCGCAGCTCGACGACGAGCGACGCGCGCGCCTCGAACGCGCCGGCCTGGGGCGGCTCCGATATGCTGACGGCCGGTGTGAGCGAGAGGCCGAAGAACTCGCGCGTCGCCCACGCGCCTGCCTCCCAGCGCTGGCCCCAGTCGAGCGTGGCCGCGCCCCACGCCGCCCACGGATCGGCCGATCGAGGCGCGTCGAGCCACAACGCCCATCCGGAAACGCTCGCGCCAGCGCGAATGCCTTCGAGCGGTTCTCCCTCCAACTCGAAGCGCGCCCCGATTCCGTTCATGCTCGTCCGCCCGAGCGAGGCGGCGCGCCCGCCCAAAACGAGACTCCAGGTCTCGAAATGGACAGCCAATTCGCCCGCGCCGCGCGTCAGTCCCGCCGAGCCCGGCACCACGCGCAGCTCGCCTCGCCACGCCGGCGATTCGAACCCGAGCAGCAGTTCCTCACGCTCCGGCGACTGCGGTCCGGCGCTCTGGGCGGCACCTAAAACCATCGAGATTCCCTCGGCGCCGGCACGCGCCGACAGCTCGGCGCGCCGCTCGCCGCGCATGCCCAGCCCGGCCTGGAGCGAAGCCTCGGCGATGCGCGCTTCGTCTGAAACTTCGGCCGCGATCAGCCCGGCGATGAGCAGCAGCATGCGCCGCGCTGGAGCAAGCGCTGTGCCGGTTCAGACCTCGGGCCTCAGGCGGTGAGGCCTGACGCCTGGAAGCTCCGGACCGCTTCGGCGGCGTCGTGCAGCGCGGTGAACGGCGTGTGGGGCAGGGCGCGCTCGACGCAGTAGCGATGCAGGTAGCTGCCCTCGCGCGCGAAGGTCCGATCGGCGCATTGCACCAGGCAGCGGTCGGCGAATCCATCGCCGATGCCGATCACGAACGCCGCGCCGCCGCGCCGCGCCTCGGCCACCGAGACGCGCTTGCACGAGCCGCAAACCTCGCAGCCGGCCCGGCGCGATTCCTCGTCGCCGGGAAAACCGACGCGCAGTCCGCCGGGGCCGAAGATGCCTTCGTTGGCGCGCAAGCGCACCCAGTCGCGCAGCTCGGGCGGAAGGTGCTTTTCGAGCACCGCCTCGATGTATTGCCGCAGGCCGCCCGAGGCGAGATAGAAGGGCGCGCCGCGCTCGCGGCACGCGGCGATCAACTCCGAGAATCCCGGCCGCAGCCTCGCCGCCTGCACCGCGAACGCGCGCACCTCGGACTCGGGCGCGACCACGTGCGTGTAGATGGCCTCGATGATCCCGCGCGTCGTCAGGTCTCCCCGGTGGAAGCGCGCGCTCGCGGCCTTCCACTGGGCCGCTCCGCCGAGGCGCTTGCTGATCTCGTCGCCGATGTCGAGGAGCGTGGCGGTCCCGTCGAAGTCGCAGACCACGGCCAGGGGTGAAGTCACTGCGCGCTTGTAAGGGGCGCAAAGGGGAGCGCGCAAGCACATGTTGACGTGAGCGCATGGCGCAAGAGGCGCTCGCCTCGGCAAGAAGGTAGACTTGGGGCCGTGAACCCCGCGCCGCCAAAGCCGCTGACCGACGCGGAGCTGTTCGAGGAGGCGGCGCGACGCTCGGCGGCGCGCGAGCCGTTCGTGCTCTGCACGGTGACGGCGACGGCGCGCTCGGCCCCGCGCGATGCCGGGGCGAAGATGCTGGTGGCGCCAGACGGCAACATCGCCGGCACCGTCGGGGGCGGGCCGCTCGAGGCGGTGGTCATCGCCCAGGCGATGCAGCTCCTCGAGACGGACACCACCTCGCGCGAGCAGAGGTTCATGCTCACAACGGCCGGCGATGCCGCCGAGCCGCTGCCGCGCAACGCTCCCCCGATGTCCGACGAGCTGGGCATGAAATGCGGCGGAGAAGTGACCGTCTTCCTCGACGTGGTGCGGCCCGCGGCGCGCCTCTTGCTCTTCGGCGCGGGTCACGTCGGGGAGCGCGTGGCCTCCATCGCCGGAGAGATCGGCCTCTCCGCGGTAGTGATCGACGATCGACCCGATTTCGCCACGCGCGATCGCTTTCCCAAGGCGGCCGAGGTGCGCTGCGTGGACCTGTCGAGCGCGCCCATGGGCGGCCTCGAGCCGGGCCCGGCCGACTTCATCGTCATCCTCACCCGCTGCCACGCGCTCGACGAGGGCGTGCTCGAGGCGGCGCTTGCCACGCGCGCGCGCTACGTCGGGCTCATCGGCAGCAAGCGCAAGGTGGCGGTCATCCTGCGCAGCATCGCGCGGCGCATCGGGCGCGACCCGCGCGACGACCCGCGCCTGCACGCGCCCATCGGCCTCAAGCTGGGCGACAAGACGCCGGGGGAGATCGCTATCTCCATCCTCGCCGAGTTGCTGCTCATCAAGAGCGGCGGCGAGCTGGCCCATTCGCGGCTGCCCGCGGCAACGGCGGCGCGCGCGGCGCGCTGAACATCTTTACAGCGGTACGCCGGTTCAGTACTGTAGGGCGATGCCGCCTTCCGAGACCGCGCTTGCCCGGCAGGAACCCCAAGCCGTCCGCCGCTACGCGCTCAAGACGAACGCGCCGCCGCGCAAGGGGCTGGTCGACTACCATCGCGATCTGTCCGACGAGCAGCGCGCCGTCGCGCTCTGCGACCCCCTGCCCACGCTGGTGGTCGCGGGGGCCGGCTCGGGCAAGACGCGAGCGCTCACCTATCGCGTCGCGCACCTGCTCGAGACGGGCACGCCGCCCGAGCGGGTCCTGCTCCTCACCTTCACCAACAAGTCAGCGCGGGAGATGATGACCCGCGTCGGGCAACTGTGCCGGGTGGACACGCGGAGGATGTGGGGCGGCACGTTCCACCACGTCGCGCACGCGCTCTTGCGGGAGCACGCGCCGCGGCTCGGGTATGCGGATCGATTTGGGCTGCTCGATCGCGAGGACGCAAAGGAGGTCATGGCGTCAGCGACGGCCGACCTGGGGTACGGCGTGGGGCAGCGGCGGTTTCCGCGCGCCGACGCGATGATCGATCTCTACTCGACGGCCGTGAACACGCAGCGGCCGCTGGCGGAGGTGCTCGCCTCGGACGCGCCGCAGTTCGTCGCGCTGGAGGCCGAAATCCTGAAGGTCGCGCGCCGCTTCGCCGAGCGCAAGGCGCAGATGAACGCGATGGACTTCGACGATCTCCTGCTCAACTGGAAGCGGCTCTTGCACGACCTGCCGCCCGACTCGCTGCAGAAGCGCTTCTCGGCGGTGCTGGTCGACGAGTACCAGGACACCAACAAGCTGCAGGGGGAGATCATCGACGCCATGGCCACGACGCACGGCAACGTGCTGGTGGTGGGGGACGATGCGCAGAGCATCTACGCGTTTCGCGGCGCGCATTTCGATAACATCCTCAAATTTCCCGAGCGCTATCCGCACTGCCAGCAGTTCACATTGATCACCAACTATCGGAGCACGCCGCCCATTCTCGCTCTGGCCAACGCCTCCATCGCCTGCAACCGCAAACAATTTCACAAGGAATTGCGCGCGCACCGCGAGGGCGGGGTGTTGCCGGCGTTGGTGCCGCTACGCGACGTGCACCAGCAGGCCGAGTTCGTCGCGCAGCGCCTGCTCGAGCTGCGTGAGGAGGGCATTCCGCTGCGGGAGATGGCGGTGCTCTACCGCGCCCACACGCACTCGATGGAGCTGCAGATGGAGCTGGCGCGGCGCGGAATTCCTTTCATCGTGCGCGCCGGGGTGCGGTTCTTCGAGCAGGCGCACATCAAGGACGTGCTGGCGCACCTGCGCTTCGTGCAGAACCCGCTCGACGAGCTGTCGTTCAAGAGGGTGGTCAAGCTCGCGCCCGGCATCGGCGCCGCGAGCGCCGATGCGCTGTGGTCCCAGCTGCAGGCCTGGGCGGAGCAGGGACGGGACCCGCGGATGGAGATTTCGCGGCCGGAGCTGGACCAGCTCGTTCCGCCCAAGGCGCGGCCGGGCCTGAAGAAGCTGCGCGGGGCGCTCACGCAGCTCGCCGCGCCCTCGATGCTCTCGCAGCCTTCGGAGATGGTCCGCTTCGTGCTGGACGAGGCCGGCTACCGAGACGCGCTGAAGATCCGCTACTCGAACTTCCAGGCGCGCGAGGATGACGTCCGGCAGCTCGCTGACTATGCGCTGCAGGCCAAGTCGCTCGAGCATCTCCTGGGCGATCTGTCGCTGCTCGATTCGCTGGAAGGCGAGGACGTCATCGAGGGGTCCGACCCGGACGAGCGGCTCGTGCTCTCCAGCGTCCACCAGGCG
>WNFG01000428.1_pt1 | contig 37328 bp, 31 predicted proteins | sample 5400431 | NCBI WGS metagenome assembly WNFG01 (sample SAMN13153346, study PRJNA577476) | soil metagenome | isolation source: 120 cm saprolite under Douglas fir tree site 2 hole 3 replicate 2 | place: USA:California | collected 2015-04-18
CTGAGCGAAGCGAAGGATCTCGAGCTCTCAGCTTTCAGCCGTCAGCTAATCCACGTAGGGACAGCCGCCTCGGCTGTCCGCCGAGCGAAAGCTTGGCGATTTTGTCTTGCAGATAAATACTATGTCCAATTTCGTCAAACTCACCACCCAATCCGAACTCCCACCCGAAGGCGAAGCCAAAGAATTTCCGTGCGCCGACAAAACCATCTGCGTCGCCAATGTGAACGGCACGATCTCGGCCATGGATAATGTTTGCCTCCATCGTGGCGGACCGCTGGGGCAGGGAATGATCGAAGGCAACAAACTCGTGTGCCCGTGGCACGGCTGGCAGTGGGATCCGAAGACGGGCGAGGCAGCTCACAATCCCGCCGCGAAAGTTGCTGTCTATCCGCTGAAGATCGAAAACGGCGATGTGCTGATTGAGATGTAAGCTAGACAAACCTCATGAGCCCGGTCACGCACTTCCTGAGCGGATGGGTACTATCAAACTGCGCACGGTTGGACCAGAAGGATCGCGCGCTGGTGACGTTGGCATGCGTAATCCCGGATATCGATGGTCTGGGCATCATTCCTGAGATACTGACCCGCAACTCGGCACACCCCTTGTTGTGGTTCACGCTACCCCATTCACTTCATAATTTAGCGTTCGCCCTGGTCGTCTCCGCTGTGGCATTTGTAACGGCAACACGGAAGTGGGCGACGGCTCTACTCGCCCTTGTGAGCTTCCACCTGCATCTGTTCGAAGATATACTTGGTTCGCGTGGCCCGGACGGCTATCAGTGGCCGATTCCGTATCTGCAGCCATTCTCCTCCTCGCTCCAATTCGCTTGGCGTGGACAGTGGGGTTTGAACGCTTGGCCGAATGTGGCGCTTACCATTGCACTATTGTTCTTCACGCTCTGGCTGGCGTGGCGCCGGGGCTTCTCTCCCCTGGAAATGGCGTCCGCGAAAGCGGATGCGTCCCTGGTAACAGCACTCCGTCAACGCTTTCAGCCACAGCCTAGACTTGACGGCTAACAGACCTTGGCGTGAACCCAATGGCGTGATACGCCATCTTGCGGACGATGTCGACGACTTCTTCGAATGCCCTTCCACTTCCCGCCAAAGCGTCAAACGTTTCGAAGCTGGTCAACATGTGCAACGTGTCGATTGCCACCGGCACCTGAAGCGCCGTAAGCGGAGGATAGCTTCTGCAATAGCGGTCGACGATCACTCGCAAGCCATTGCGCCGTCGTTCATTTCGCGCATGTATTCCCTGCGCAATCTGAGCATCGATTGCCGCCAGCGCATGCAATCGCCGGATGACATTCCGGTCTGAAGCCCAAAACTCCGCAAATACTTTCATAAAGTCAATCAGAGTTCTGAGCGGATCGTTGCCCTGCTGAAAAATTTCGGGCAGGCGCTCCATGTGGCCACGCTTGGCAATAAAGTCGTAGAGCGCTTCGAGTAGCCCCACCTTCGATTCGAACTGATAATAGACCGTGAGCCGTGAAACGTCGGCTTTCCGGGCCACAGCGTCCATCGTGAATTCGGAGAAGTCTTCGCTGGCCAGCAAGTCACGAGCGGCGCTCAGGATTCTATCTCTGGTCTGGGCGGCTGCAGCATCCCTCGTTTCCATTCGGTATGTGCGTGGAGACAAATGAGTAATCCTCTTGCTTAATAATTACATATATAGTATGTTTAATTAAATAGCAACGATTTTCTTTTTCGCGATTTCAAGGAGTACGAAGTTATGAAAAGAAATGCGGTCTATTCCGATCTTTCCGGCAAAGTGTGCGTGGTCACAGGAGGTTCGCGTGGCATCGGCGCTGCCACTTGCCTTCATTTTGCCGGCAACGGCGCCAAAGTTGTGGTGAATGGCCGCGATTTGACGGCTATCGAGTCGCTTGTCAGTTCCATGCGTGCGCAAGGTGGCCAGGCTGTCGGAGTCGCCGCCGATTGCACTGACCCGGTCGCGGTCGGACATTTACGGCGACGGTCCGAGGAAGAGTTCGGTCCAGTGGACATACTCGTTGCCTTCGCAGGAGGGTCCGGAGAACCCATCCCCGTCGAACAGATCACGCTGGAAAAGTGGCGTGCCGTCGTGGACGCAAACTTGACCGCCACATTTCTAACCGTGAAGGAATTCCTGCCAGGAATGATCGAGCGCAAGCGGGGAGTGATCCTCACCATGGCTTCGAGCGCAGGCCGATTGCCGAGCGGAGCCTCCGCGCCGTATGCAGCAGCCAAGGCTGGGATCGTCATGTTCTCGAAGCACGTGGCGCAGGAAGTTGGCCGGCATGGGATACGCGTCAACTGCATAGCGCCCTCGGCGATTCTGACCGATCGCATAAAGAAGCTCATGCCGGAGGAAGCGCAGCAGAAACTGGCCGCGAGTTTTCCCCTGGGAAGAATTGGCCGGCCTGATGACGTGGCAATGGCTGCACTCTTTCTGAGTTCAGAGAGTTCTGCGTGGCTTACCGGAACTACTCTTGATGTCGCCGGTGGGCGAATCATGCTCTGACAAATCATGGTTTACCGAATCATGTTTTGACGAAATGTGTCTTGGTGGTTTGGGGCATAGAAGATAGAGAAGAAGTTATGACACAGAGGCGGACAAGCCGGTGGGTATGGGCCGGGGTAATTTTCCTGAGTGTGATCGGAATAGCGGCAGCGACGCGCCGCACGCTTGTTCTGTTTTGGCCGGAACAGTTTGGCGGGAAATTTCCGCCGGCGGCGGCGATGGACGCTGGGTTCGCAAGGCATCTGGCTTTGACGATGGTGCACATTATCCCCGGCGCCGTTTTTATGATTCTTGCGCCGCTGCAATTCGTCCCGGCCATTCGCGCGAAACATTTATCGTTTCATCGTTGGTCGGGGAGACTGTTATTCGTCTCCGGGCTGGTGATTGGAATTTCAGCGCTGGTGATGAGTTACACCATGAACATTGGCGGAGCCAATGAAACCGCGGCGACCACGCTGTTTGCGATTCTGTTCCTGTTTTGCCTGATCAAAGCTTACCGGCACATACGCCGCAAAGAAGTGGCGCAACATCGCGAGTGGGTGATTCGAATGTTTGGGATAGGCCTAGGCGTGGCCACAACTCGGCCCATCGTCGGGATGTTCTTCGCTTTTCGCAAGCTGACGCCGCACGAGTTCTTCGGGATTGCGTTCTGGCTGGGATTTACGATTACGTTTCTCGCGGCGGAAGCGTGGATCGGCTACACACGACAACGCGGGATTGGCGTGCAGGCGCAGGAATCGATGGCCGATCGATCGCTAGTGGCTTAACAGTTTGCTGAAAAACTGGAATCAGCGGGCTGAGCTCGCCCTGCGGCTAAAGCCGGCATTGATTTGTAGTCTTTACGGCGCGGCTTCAAGCCGCGCCCTTTCAAAACAAGATCAAAAGGGAGAATCTTCAGCGAACTGTTAAGACAATCCAGATCACTCAGCCGAGGAAACGCAGAAATTTTTCGGGCTGGTTGTCGAAGCCGGGGAAAACATTCGCCAGCTTCTGATTTCCCATGTGCCGCGCGACGGCCTCGCCGATCACCTGGCGGAAATCCGTGGTCAAGGCCAAGTCGCGGCCTTCGTAGAGTTGCGACTGATCGAGTCCGGGCCAGCGGCCGTACACTCTGCCGCCCTTCACTGGTCCGCCGAGCACGAACATAACGTTGGCGTGGCCGTGATCGGTGCCACGGTTGCCATTCTCGCGCGCGGTGCGGCCGAACTCGGACATGGTGACCACTACGGTGTCTTCGCCGAGGTAACCGAGGTCGGTCCAGAAGGCAGCGATCGATTTCGAGAATTCGGTCAGCACATTGGCGATCTGGCCTTCGGTTGAGCCTTCATTCACATGGTGATCCCAGCCTCCGATGTCGGCAAATGCCACCTGCACTCCGAGATTCGACTTGATCAGTTGCGCCAACTGCCGCAGACTCTCGCCGAAGTGGCCTTTGGGATAATTGGCGCCGCGTGAAGGAGTGTACTTGGATGGATCGGCGGCCTTCAGCATCTTCACCGCGTCAAAAGTTTCTTCGCCGGTGCCATGAAGCACGCTGTCGACGGAGTGATCGTACATGGCTTCGAACGCGTTTGCGGCTGGCGAGCCTTTGGAATTACGACCGCCGATTGAAAAATCGTTGATGTTATTCAGTGCGGCCGCCGGCTCGGCGCCGCTCAAGATGCGCGGCAGCGACGGGCCCAGAGCGATCGCGCGGAATGCCGACTTGGGCGATGGCGGCGGCATGGCATGGAGCGAGCGGTTGAGCCAGCCGTCATCTGTAACTTTCACGCCGGGCGTGCCAGATTCCATGAAGTCCTGCGCGTCGAAGTGAGAGCGCGTAGGATCGGGCGATCCGGCAGCATGCACGATGGCCAGATGCCGTTGTTGCCAAAGGGGCTGAAACGACGCGAGAGCAGGATGCAAGCCGAAGAATCCGTCGAGATCGAGGACCGCTTTGCGTGGAATGTTGATGCTGGGACGCATGGCATAGTACTGCGGCTCGCCATGAGGGACCACGATATTCAGACCGTCCGCCGCGCCGCGCTGAAAGATTACGACCAGGCGTTTGTTGCGCGTCCCCGGCTCGACTGCGCCAAAGGCGGCGCGGGTCAAAAAGCTTGGGATCGCTGTTGTCCCCACGACGGCGAGAGCGCTATTGCGCAGGAATATGCGGCGCGTGATGGATGTCAAAACCAGCTCCTAGCTTTTAGCTTCTAGCTCTTAGCTCAAACCTTACCTTCGTTGGAATTCTGGCGAGCCTAGCAGGAGGCCTGCGATCGTGCTCATATCCGGCGGGTGCGCCGCTTGTGCCGGCTTTGCCGGATCCACGTTTCTATCCTTGTCATTCGCTGGGGTCCCCGGCGCACTTTTTTGCGATTCTTTGATCTGCGCCTCGATCGATTCCTGCGTTTGCTTCGACAGGTCGCCCGCGAGCAAGGAACCGGCCATTGCGGTAAGCGTTTGGGTAGTATCCGACGGCGGTGGATTGGTTCCGCTCAGCAAGGCGGTGTCCACCTTTACGCCTCGAATTTTCCCGCTGGTCAATGTCAAGGCAAAATTCATGCGGTTGAGCAGCGCGGATGAGTTCACCCAGGTTTCGGCTTTCATGGAATAGCCGGTGGGAGGCTGGGCTCCGTACAGAGGCATGCCCATGTTGCCGAGTTGGCGGGTCAAGGGCAGGGCGTCCTCAACATCGGCGCTGGTTGCGCGCAAGGCGGAAGCCACGAATTCCAACGGCGTTTTCATTTTCGCGCGGTAAGTATCGTTGGCCCAGAACTCGGGCGAGTGGAAGAGCGTGGTGAGTACCTCCCGGATGTCACCCTTCTTCTTCAAGAAAGTCTTGGCCATGCTGTCCACCAGAGCTTCAGGCGGATCGTCGGAGACGAAGCGCTGGGCTAGTTTGAGCGAAATGAAATGCGCCGTCTGCGGACTCGTCGCCAGCCTGTGGAGCAACTCCCGGCCTTCGTCTTCGCCCTTGGGCTTGATGCGATGTCCCAGGACGAACTTGGGCCCGGGCTCATGCATGCGCGGATCGTAGCGAAAACCTCCACCCTCGAATGGCTTATCGATAGTCCATCCGGTGAATACCTTTGCAACTTCGGTGACGTCGCGTTGTGAGTAGCCGCCGTTCACGCTGAGCGTGTGCAATTCCAGCAACTCGCGTCCGTAATTTTCGTTCAGACCGCTGTTCTGTTTGCGCTTCGCGTTTGGGTTTGGTCCGGGGAAACGACCCGGGAAGCGACCAGGATAGCGACCGGGATAGCGCCTGCGGTGGCCGTACGGACCCATCGGCCGAACAGGAATTCCGACAGCCTGTGCGGAGTTTGGCCCTACACTGAGCCAGTTATCCAGGTAAAAGAGCATGGCTGGACTCTTGGCCGTGGCGACGAGCAGGTCTTCGAACTTGCCAAAAACGCGCGGACGAATTACGTCCTGCTCGTAGCTGGTGAGCAGCAGACGATCGAGACCCTTGCCCACATATACATTGAAGTGGTTGAACCAGAAATCGGTCATCACCTCTTCGAGCTGGCGCTCGCTGTAGACGGCCCGCAACAACTTGGCCTGGACCAGTTCGTCCACTACAACGCCCGGCGGGTTGTTCATGGCCAGCAGCGTTTCTTTCTGCCTGGGATCCATGCCTGCGAGAAAGTCCTGACCTTTGCCACCGCGCAACGAGTCAGCGAACGCGAGTTGTTCCTCGGTCGACATGGCCAACACTTTTTGGTAGCGCTGGCCCGGAGGCAGGTCGAGCAGTTGCTGAACGTTCAAATCCGCGTAGAGGTGTGCTTCGCGGCGACGGGCTTCGGCGTCTTCCTCGGGCGTGGGCTTGACCTCGCTCGATGAAGGCATCGAATTTTGATTTGCGGGGGGACCATTTTCTACGGCGGGACTATTCGGAGCCATCGGAGCGCCGTTTTCCGGGGCCACTGCATTGCCATCATTGGCTGGCGGGGGCACCGCCGTATCCTGGGCCACCTCTGCTTTACGTTCCTTTTTCTCCTGCTGGCGCGCGATCTGGACCTGGTACACCGCGCGTTTTGCTGCATCGGAGGGCAGGGACCTCCTTCCCTCCATCACAGCCTTAATCAATTGCGGGTCGGGAAATTCCTCGACGATCTCTTTTGTGCTCATACGAAGCGTGCGAAGAGGCGACAACCGGCTGTCCAGTGCGTCGTTCTTGATCTTGTCGGGATGGAGTTGCAGGTCGATCCATTTATCGACGCCCATGGCCGTTACCTGCTGGAGGTCGGCTGGCCGCAGACCAAAGCTCAGTCGATTGAGCGCGTGCACCGCGCGCTTTTTGTCGTTTTGTCCTGACGCAGAGTTCGTGTCTTTCTTTTTCGCCAGCAATGATGGGACAGCACACGCCAAGCTAAGAGAAAGGAGGAAAATAGCGAACTTGGTATGCCTGGATCGCATGAAAGACCCCACTCCATTATCAACCCGCAAGGGCGAGAAAGTTGCTGTCGGAATCGATAACCTTCCGGCGAAAAGGTTCAGGGCTGCGTTTTCGGGGATTGGAGCTGAGCTAAGAGCCTAGCAGGCTGCGGGAATACTGGCATTGCAGCTGAGGGCGCCCTCAGAGGCTAAAGCCCGGGTTGATTTTGCGGCACTTACGGCGCGGCCGAAGCCGCGCCCTTTCAAAACAGAATCAAAGCCAGAGTTTTTCGCAAGGCCAAGAGCCAAGAGTCAAGAGCCTCGCACTAAGTCAGATATATCTTTCCGCGCGACACCTTGTGCTGCAAGGTTGCGGCCAGCTGATCGATATCGGTAGCGGCAATGTTGACTGAGACGCGGTCTGCCAGCAACGGAGTGCGATTGCTGCCGACGGCATCACGCCGCACCTGAATCAGCAGAGCCTGCACTACGTTTGGATCGTACTTCTGCGGCGTCAGGCGCACCAGGTCGCTCAACGCGCTGCCGACCGAGAGCGGTTCACGGTAGGGTCGCGCGCTGATCATTGCATCGAAGGTATCGGCGAGTCCCACGATTCGGACGGGCATGGGTAAATCATCCTGGGCCAGAGCGTCGGGGTAACCGGATCCGTCGCTGCGTTCATGGTGCCAACGTACGGTCTCTGGAATCTTAGGCCAGGGAAACTGAACGCTGCTGACAATCTGATGACCGACGGTTGTATGGTCGGCCATCTCGCGGAATTCCTCGGCATCGAGCGCCCCAGGCTTGCTAAAGAGGCGGCGGTCGACAGCGACTTTGCCGATGTCATGCAGATACCCCGCGCTGCGCAAAGCCGCGACTTCGCCGGGTTCCATCCCCATGGCCTCGCCGATTGCGGAGGCGTACCGTCCCACGCGCAGAGAGTGACCGTGAATGTTAACGTGCTTGACGTCTATGGCCGTAGCAAAGGCCTCCAGCGCGTTGTCGTAAAAACCATGCAGGGATGCCATGAGGCGCAGATTTTCGGAGACGCGTTGGGCAATGGTTTGGGTGAGCGCATGATTGTGCACCGCCAGGGCAACGTAGCTGCAGAGCAGTTCCATAGCATCGAGTTCATCGTCCTCGTAGAGCGCATCGCTGGGACGGCGGCCAAGGGCGACAACACCGGCAAGTTTCCCCTGAGCTTTGAGCGGTGCAAGACACTTGAAGAGTTCGGGCGCGACGTTTCCATTGGAACTCAGAAATACCGAATAAGTCGAAGCATTCAATACGATTGGACCGCGCGCGGCGGTGAGAGCGTGCACGTGTTTGGGCAATAGAGGAATGAACGCGGGATCGGGCATCAGGGCGAATCCCTGAGCCGTCGTGGAGGTCAGCATCGCGGGCTTGCCGTTAAAGAGGAAGAGCGCGCCTTCGCGCGCGCCTGCCGCGTCCATAATGGCGGACAGCATAAGCCGCGACGTCTCCGAGAACTCGCGCTCGGCCGTTAGTTCGGGCCCGAGTTCGGAGAGCGCTTCAACCGTGCGCAACAGCCGCCGAAAATTGTTGGTCTGCACTGCCACGGGAAGTGGTAGCGAGATCGCAAGAGCAGATTGAGCGTAACATGCGAGAAATCCCCGGTGCGAGAGCCCGTTGTTGGTTACCTTGATGCGGTCGCCAGAATGAAAACACCTTGACGAAGGTGATTCCCGGCACGAGATGGCCATGGAAAATGCAGAGGATATCAATCTCTCTTGCCGTCAAGGCTAACAGGCGCTCGTGGCACGAGAAGTCGTATCCGGCAGGAGTAGGGGGGACACAGAGGAAATTGCTACGGACTCGGGCTGGGGTTCCCTGTGGGCATCCTAGGTCTGTTACGGGAAGCGCAGAAAAATCAGTGAGGCTGGAACAACTGAGATTAGTTGTTAGCCACATCCGTCTCTTGGCATGAGACTTGAGGAATGCGATCTCGTCTGCCGCGAATTTCAATGCTGGCTAACTCGAGCAATTCAAGATCAAGCGTATTCATTTCTAAGAGCTTATGGTATATCTCTGAGCCACAAGCTTGTTCCATACGTTGCAGCCGTACGTCCAGGTTTTCGGCGCGATCAGGCGAGACGTTCTGCGGGGAGTATTCGAGTTTCAGGCTGCCAAAAGCTGGAAAGAGATAGTATTCCGCAACCTTCAAAGAATCGTCGAGCATCTCCGTCGTTCCGGGAATAGCGGCATCCATGATAATCCCGTGCGCCTTCTCAAGATCTGCCCGGGATGGCGGTCTCGTATAGCGTCCACCCCTTGCCAGACAATTCACCTGACTGTTATTCACGAGGTGTGGATAGCGGGCCAGGAGCAGTTCCATGAATCGTGCCAGGTCCAACTGCCGCGCCTGTGCCGCCAAAGGATCGCCATTATCTTCTGCGCGGCGATAAAAGTCATAGATTGAACGCAGCCTGTCCAGTGGATGTCTTAGGATGACTGTATCGAAAAAGACGAACGCGTCGCTCTCCGGCTTGGGCAATCGCAAGTGGTGGCTCGACACAGCCCGGATTTCCGGATATGCCAGCAAAAAATCGACCAAGTCGGTGTTTGTTACGGCCGAGTCGTGCCGTCGACCGTGTAGGTGAGCAAACCCAGCACCGAAATTATTCTCCAAGACGGCGTCAATTGTGGTTCCCGCATTCTTGAAAATATGGTAATGAAGAATTACGTGCCTGACTCTCGTGTCGACGACGTGTTCAATCATGAATTGTGGATGAAAAACGAGAATTAGCTGACGCGATCGCATCTGGAATCAACTAAAAGACAGAGCAGCAGCATTTCCAAACTGAGCGCGCAACGGGCAGGATTATACACCGGCTGCTTTCCATCGGGCCAAAAAGCACCATCTTCGGTTATGCATTTGCGCGTCCCCTACTGAAAGCAGGGTTCGGTGCCTGTTGGGGTTCCGACCTTCCGGTTCCGCTGCGACTTGGCGACAGCGTGGTGTGGTTTCGCAGACAACCTCTACAAGCCGCAACCCGCGTCAGACGTTCCCATTCCTGCTGGATTCGAGGGACATTTCGTTGTCGCGAAGAATCCTCTCCAAAGCAAACGCCAGTCCCATCAGGAACCAGAAGACGATCATCGCCTCTGAGTCGCCGAAGTTGTATTGCACCAGCGATGTAAGCAATACCGCCAGGAGCCCGCCGAGTATCCCGGAGGCGAGACCTTGGGGGAACCAGCCAGCCTTTCGGGTCGAGTTTGATAGGCGCAGGAGAAAAACCAGATATCCTCCCATAAGCCACATCCACACCGCTAAGGTCGGCAGCCCACACTCAACCGCGAATTCAATTGGAGTGGAATGGAAGTGGCTCTTCAGGGGAAAGCGACGGTACGCCTCGAGATCCCATCTCTGCCAATGGCCTCCGATGCTATCCAAGCCTGTCCCTACAATCGGATGTGCGCGGATAAACTTAACGCTATCTCGCCACATCAAGAGGCGGTATTGAGTTCCAGGGTCGCTGAGATCCATCCATTTCTGGGCGCGATGCTGCTGAATCCAATTCACGCCGAACAAGAGCGCCCCGAAAAAGGCCACCAGGATCACCCGGCGACTACGGCCGCTGACCTGCTTCCAAGTTACAAAGCAACAACCAAGTAACAAGCTGGCAAGGGATATTCGAGTAAGTGTGAGAACTACAACGGTGCTAATGGAAAGAAAAGCCAGACCCAGTAGGACCTTGATTCGGAGATCGGCTCCTGGTGTAACCAGTAACCCCCAGGCGACAAGGCCGATCAGCACCATGACTTCGGAATAAGGGAAGTAATGTTTAAGCGTCCCTTCAGCGCGTAGCGGCCGGCCCCGGACCAGCGTAACGCCAGGCTGCTGCAACAATTCTTCCAATGCTCTTTTCTGCGCAACGATGCTTAGACGAGCAAATGGAGAGCCCGTCCATACGTTCAAATGTGCGAGCGAAATTTCCCGGGCCACCGAGAGTTCGACAATCGAGTCCGGAGGCGATTGGTCCAGCTTGGTAAACAGCTGCTGTTGAGTAAGAACATTTTTTCGGTTGACCTTCTGGATGATGTCTCCTGGCAGTAATCCGAGTTGGGAGAGGGATATCGATGTTGGCGCGTGCGGGTTCAACTTAATCCCGATGCCAACGGTGTACTGCCAGGCGGTGATGCCGACGCTCACCAGGCATGCAAAAAGCAAAAGGTAAGTCAGTATCTTTACCTGGCGCAGATTCTTGAGAGTCTGACCGACCAGCAGGGCTATTGTGAGTTCGGTCACGCCCCGCATTCGTCCCCAACTGAGCAACGGTTCCGTAGAGAAGATAGTCGAGACGGTTGTAAACATGAGAAACAACAACAGAGGAAGAGCCAGCGGTTGGCGCTCGAGCTTACGTCTCTCGATCAGAATTTGCCCCAGCCACAGCAACAGGGCAGCGCGAAAGGCAGTCACCGCACCCTTGGTGGCTATGGGCGCACAAAGCACAAATAGGATAAAGCAAAAAAACAGACCAGCATCGAGCCAACGCTGGCGTCCAACCCACCAGCGGCTCTTTCCCTGGCTTAACTCTTCCACAGGGGAAGGCACGACGACGCCAAAATCATGGCTCGCCCGCGACTTGCCGATGGCAATATGTCCTAAGTGCATCTCGTGTGACGTTCCTGGGTGGTCTTACTTGGCGTATGGTACAATTTTTGCGATTCTATAACCGCAAATGTTTTCACGCCGTTCGCGAATTCTTGGTGTCGCCTGTGTCCTTAGCGATTCCTTGCCTACAGCCATAGCTTTCCTGCTCGCGTACTGGATACGTGTCGCGATTGGGCGCGCTGGTTTTGTCCCTAACGTTAACATTTATCCCGTAAGAGTTTACCTTCCTCTTCTCCTGACGTCTCTACTGGTGTTTCCTTCGCTCGGTTACGTTTTGGGGGCCTATCAGGACTTGGAGAACCGTTCCCTGAGGACAATAGCCAGCGATGTCCTCAAAATGAGCAGCGCGGGCTTCCTGGTTCTCTTTACCGGGCTCTTTCTTGTGCAAGGGAACTATGTTAGTCGAAGTCTCCTGTTGATATTTGCTGTTTTGCACTTCGTACTGTTAGGCGTTGGACGGTGGCTTTTCTTCGTAGGAAATGCCCAGCTTAGGCGCAAGGCCGAACACCATCGCAATTTCATTATTGTGGGCACCGGCGGGGGCGCCGTCGCGCTGGCCTCGTTGTTGGAGGAAGGGGAGAAGTTCGGCCTGCGTCTGCTTGCGTTCGTGAGCATTGTGGGTGGCGAAGCCAGTCCGCCAGGCTTGCGCGCTTCATACTCGGTCCTTCCGCTCGAGAAACTCCAGGAATTGTTGCATAACCACGTGGTGGACGAAGTTGTATTCGCAACCGAAAAGATCGAGGAAATGGTCAAACTGGAGCCCTTGATGCGGCAGTGCGAGCAGGAAGGAGTTCGGATGCGCATCCAACTCGACTTTCTGCCCAGCGGGTTTCCTCACGTCTACGTCGAACACCTGGCGCATATTCCCCTTCTGACCTTCGCCGGCAGTTCTCCGTTCGAAGAGGCCCTGCTGGTGAAGCGCGCAATGGATTTCGTCCTGGCTTCTGTGGCACTGATCGTGTTGTCACCCTTATTTGTTATTCTGGCTGCGCTGGTCGAGCTGACTTCCCCAGGGCCGGTCTTCTATCGGCAGACCCGCTGTGGTCTGGGCGGACGCCGCTTCAGCCTTCTGAAGTTTCGTTCTATGGTGGACAACGCGGAAGACTCCCGCTTCGGGTTGCAGAAGCTGAATGAAGTCGACGGCCCGGTTTTCAAGATGCGCGACGATCCGCGGTGCACTCGGGTAGGACGCTGGATGCGGATGTTTAGCCTCGATGAGCTTCCGCAGCTCTGGAATGTCGTGTCCGGCGACATGTCGTTGGTTGGCCCGAGGCCCCCATTACCACAGGAAGTGGAACAATATGAACCTTGGCAGCGAAGGCGGTTGCGCATGCGTCCGGGTTTGACCTGCTTGTGGGCGCTCGAGGGGCGCAGCCAGTTGCGTTTCGATCGCTGGGTCAAGCTTGATCTTCTCTACATTGACCGATGGTCCATTTGGCTGGACTGCAAGATTCTCTTCAAGACCATTCCCGCTGTCCTCTCGGGTAAGGGAGCGCACTAGGCGTAAAACGTTCTTGCTGGGCGAGAGGCGTTCTAGCAAATTCGGTCACCACAATACCCTCGAATCGCCTAACGTGCTCTGCCGAATAACCCGGGATCGTTGGTAGCACCCGAACCGCCTCGCACGAGACCACCCAGATATGTCCAGAGCCATTCAACAGTTTCCCCCGTATCTTCTCTGGGGCAGCGGACACGATTACGGGAAACGTTGGAACGTCACCGGCATGGTCGATGTAGTAACGAAGAGGCATTTCGCAGTATCCGCCTGGCAAGAATGCGATATCACCGGCACTAGCATTTCCCGCGATATAGCCAACAGCACTCCTCCAATCCTGCGGCCCCGGCTCTGCGTAGTATGCCCTGATCGGACGGATCGCGCTGAGAACCATCAGCGCGACCAGAGCATATCGAATCCACTGTTGGCTGATTTCCACTAGACCATAAGCAATCAAAAGCATGGCAGCGGGCAAACAGACGATCAAAAAGCGAGCCAAAAAAACAGGCTTCCAAAAAGAAGTGACGAATGTGATGCAAATCGGCAGGAATAACCACAGGACCAAGACGGCAAACGACCATGTTTGCATCGTCCACTGCTCTCGCGCCCGGGAAGCCCAGGCTCTCAAGGCAATCACGAAGGCCACTAGGGCGATACCAAATTTGAGACCACTGCCGGTCATGTAAAGAAATAAATGGTACAACTCCTTTGCAGTAGCGGGGTGCAGCCAGTCGAGTTGTCCGTTGTTTCTAAACAGGACGAACCATAATAGAGGTGTCCCTAGGACAGCGATGATGAAGAAGTGCTGAACTGGCTTGTAGGCAAGTTTTCCCGACCTCGGAAGAAACACCAACGAAACGAGTTGGGCGAACAGAGCCAATGCCGCAAAAAAGTGCGCATACAAAGCGAGTACTGAAAACACCACATGGCACGCGCCCCAGGAATGGTCTTGTTGCCGGACGCACCGGAGGAAAGACAAGAATGACAATGCTACCAACAGAACAACAAGGCTGTAGCTACGGGCTTCCTGAGAGTACCTGATGTGAAATACGTTAACCGAAAGCAACAAGGCAGCGAAGATGCCAGCTTCACGTGAAAGAATCTCTCGTCCAATCCAGTACACAACGGGAACCACTACGACGCCGGGGAGTACCGACAGAAACTTCACGTATGACGGCTGATCGCCAAGGTGAACCCAAAGCCGCAGGAGTAAGTAGTAGAACGACATGTTAGCTTCATTTGTCGTGACCACCCGCCAAAAGTCGGCCCAGTGCAGCTTTGCAATGACAATGCTGGCAACCTCGTCCGACCAGAGAGTTTTCGTCCCCAGATGCGCGGCGCGTATAAGGGCCGCACATGCGATTGTCACTCCCAGCGCGGCAGGGAATAGGACTGACCTTCGGGAGAATGCGAGAGTGCGAGGCGACTCAGCGAGTAAATCACTCTCTGAGACTCCAGGGTGACGGTGTCCGGGGATCGTCATCTTCCGGAACTCGCATGCATGAAGCGGCTTACGACTCGGATGAGGTTGATCACACTGAATGGGAACTCCGCTCAGGCTGAATCTGTTGATAGACGGCCACTGACCCTTTCTCCTATAACCGAAATGCTACGATGAGCTGACTGCCGGTATGGCTTACGACACAACAGGCTTTTCAGACTTTCAGTCCAACTGACCGCGCCATGGTCTCCATTCTAATCGCAACATACAACTCGGCGCGTTTCTTGGAAGGATGTCTGGAATCGCTGCTCCAGCAAGTCTACAAGCCTCTCGAAGTCATCGTCGTTGACAACGCGTCGAGCGACGGTACAAGAGATTTGCTCGCAAGAGCCGGGCCTGAAGTCAGGGTCATCTACAACGAGACGAATATCGGTTTTGCTGCGGCTCAGAACCAGGCTGCACGTTTAGCGCAAGGGGAGTGGTTGCTTTCTCTCAATCCTGACGTGGTGCTCAAGCCTGATTTCGTCGCCAAAGCTGTTGAGGCTGGGAACGTGGATCCCAAAATTGGCGTGGTCTGCGGCAAGCTTCTGCGGTGGATGCCAAACGAAAATCCCGAGTTCACCCAGATCATCGATTCAACTGGAATTTATTTCTTGCCCAATCTGCGTCATCTTGATCGCGGAGCGGGGGAGCCGGACCACGGGCAATTTCAGCGGATAGAGTACGTTTTTGGCGCCACCGGGGCGGCAGCCCTTTACCGTCGGAGCATGGTCGATGATGTTTCGGTAAACGGAGAATTTTTCGATGAGCAGTTCTTCGCTTATCGCGAGGACGCGGATTTGGCCTGGCGCGCCCAACTGATGGGTTGGCGGTGCTTGTATACTCCGGAGGCAGTTGGATGGCATGTGAGACGAGTCACGCCGGAGCGTCGAAGCGAATTGCCGACCGAAATCAACTGGCATTCCATCAAGAACCGCTTCTTGATGCGCGCCAAGAACATATCCCTTCCGCTGTACGCTAAGTATTTTCTGCCAATCACCGTACGAGATTTACAGGTAGTCGGTTATTGTTTGTTTGTAGACCGTAGACTCGCTTCAGCCCTAACGGCGGTCTGGAAATGCCGCCGTGAGCTTGGAAAGAAGCGTCAGGCGGTGCAGTCGCGCCGATGCGTCTCCGACCGGAAGCTCGCATCCTGGTTCTCAACTCGGGCAGTCAGCGCGCCCCTAAAGTTGCCTCGGTAGATTTAAGACGGTTGCCCAGAGGTTGCAGGGCCGAGCATCTTCGCGAACAGCGCCTCGTACTGATCCACTACTTTGTCCCAGCCATAGACGTCCCGGGCCACAGCCTGCGCCCGCTGTCCTAGTTCGTCGATGTGCTTGGGCGCACCAATCAGTTGGTTTAACTTTTTTGCCAAGTCGCTCTCGTCTGCACGGAACGGAACTCCGCAATCCCGGGCCGTCTCCCGATTTGCGGGGGTGTCGAGATAAAGAATTGCGTTTCCAGCTGCCATGGCTTCAACCAATGCTGGATGAATCCCTCCAATCTCACCCGCAAAGACGAATACACCCGCATTCTTCTGCAGGCTCCAATATGCATCTCCGTAAACGGCCCCTGTAAAAATAACGCGCCGATCGGCAAGAGATTCGAGCTGGCGAACATAGGCCGGTTGATAAGGATTGCCGCCCACAACAACCAACGGCCAGTCCGTCCGCAGATCCCGATAGGCGCGAAGCACGAGTTCAGGGTTATTTTCCGGTTCGAGCCTGGCGATGTAGAGTATGTAGCGCCTGCTGGACAATCCGAAGCTGGCAAAATGGTTGCTCGTGTTGGGCGGCTCAGCCCCGTAACCAATCATCTCTGATTTCTTGCGGTAGCGTTGCCAATAATAATCCTGGATGGCGCGAGCGTCCGTCACGACGCGCGTAGGCGTGTGAGTAGAAAGAAGCTCGCAGAAATGCAGAAACCGTTGTCCCAGGAAATTCCACTTTCGGCGTTTTCGATCCAGTCCGTCGACATTCAGTGCGGTAGGTTTTCCGGCCGCGCGCGGCATCCATGCGAACGGACTGTTAGCCACGTTGCAGATGAGCACTACCTCTGCATCGCCAAAAAGCACATGGACGATCGACAGAAAACTATGAAACAGCGTGTCGAAATGCATGCTTGGAACGCTGGGCAAAATCACGCGGCGGATGTGGCGATCGAAAATGTCGTCAGGCGAAGTAAAAGATTTTCTGCAGTAAACCGTTATCCTGTGACCGCGCTCCGCAAGACGTTTGGAAAGTTGGTCTGCGAGCGTCTCAAATCCGCCGTAGCGGGCGGGAATACCGCGAGTACCGACAATTGCGATGTTCATCGAAGACGTTCGATTTCTGATGCATCAGTGACACCGCTGCATGACCGGCGTGCTGCGATGCTGTTGAGATCCGCGCGTCTAACGGCGTAGTGCCAGGCCGTGTGCCAGTAGGCTTCTACCGCTTCTGGAACCGGGGTCCCTGAGGGACCGATTCCCACCAATGATAACAGTACACGAACTAGAAGGCCCATCGTGATGCCCACGCGCAAGATGGCGAGCTGCGTGCGACTGTGATGCTTGGCAAAATATCGAACGAGATTTTTATACCAATACGATTGCCGATCGCGAAATGCGAGTCTACTGACGCTATGCCCACCTGAGTGAGAAAAAATCGCGTCGGGACGGTAAACAATTTTCCATCCTCTATCTCGAATACGGCGGCAAAAGTCGACATCTTCAAACCATACTGGGAAAAATCCCTCGTCGAAGCCGTTAACTTCATCCCATGCCGCGCGCTTCACCGCGAGACATGCCCCCGCCGGCTGCTCAACCTCTTGCGCGTTCTGGTAATCGAGATCCAGGCAGCGGTAACGCACATTCCAGGGATTGCTTGGCCAAGCGCGATTCACGAGCAAGACTTCGGCAAGCACGCTTCCCAGAGTAGGGAACCTTCGAATCGTGAAGCCCTTCTGTGGCAGTCCGTCCTCGTTCAGCAAGAGTCCGCCGGCCGCTCCCACGCTATCCGCCCGGAGTGCCTCGGCCAGTCTGTCCAGCGAACCAGCTGTCGCGATGATGTCAGGATTCAGGATCACCAGCACATCGCCCTCGGCGACTTTAGCCGCCTGATTCACGGCCCCGGCAAAACCGGCATTGTGGGAATTGATCAAGGTGTGCATTCCGGGGGAAGCCGCGCGAGCCTTGGTGACGGTGTCGTCCGTCGAATTGTTGTCGACGAGGACCACTTTCCATTTCGAGAACGGCCGCAGCGCTTGCAGGCACGCGCGAATACAATCGCCCGAATTGTGGCTGACTATTGCAACGGTGCCTAAGAACCGTGTTGGCATGAGCTTCCTGTTCTCTGGGCAATCCTTTCCCGCGGTCACGGTGAATACGGCTTCAAGATGAGCGACCTCCCTCCAGCCTTGAGCATCGTCTCGCGGTTAACAGTGATACGATACACAATACATGGAAACGAGGTCATCTTGGTTAATGGGCGAGCTTTTTCGAGACACCTACCGTTATCGTGAATTGATATGGGCTCTCGCCCAGAAGGAACTGCGCGTCCGTTACAAACGTTCGGTTCTCGGTTTCCTGTGGGCATTGCTCAATCCCGCGTTGCTGATGCTTGTTCTGACGTTGGTATTCGGCACAATCATGCGATTCTCGAAGCCGCATTATTCGATATTTCTGCTTAGCATGCTGCTCCCCTGGACCTTTTTCTCTCAATGTTTGGCCTACTCAGTGGAATCGATCGTTGGAAACGGCGAGCTACTCAAGAAGGTTCGGGTAGCCAAATTGGTGTTTCCAGTTGCGGCAGTAGTTTCGAATATCATAAATTTCGGGCTCTCTCTGATTCCATTGCTCCTTCTGATTATCGCGATGCGTTTTCCGGTGCACTGGACATGGGTGTATTTGCCCGTTCCGATCATCGGACTTTTTCTGTTCACATTGGGCGCAGCATTTTTCTTTGCCACGGTTAACGTCTTCTACCGTGACGTCAGCCACATCGTGCAGATTATTCTTTCCGCCTGGTTCTACTTTTCTCCAGTCATCTACTCGTTGGACTTCATTCCGGCCAAATATAGGTGGATTTTTCAGCTTAACCCCATGTTGTACGTGCTGAATGGATTTCGACTCAGCATCTATTACGGCTTACTGCCCTCACTGCCTTCGATAGCGATGTCGCTGGCGTGTGGTGTGATTGCTCTAGGAGTTGGATTTGCGGTGTTCAGGCGATACGAAAAAGCTTTTGTTTATTACGTCTAGTAGCGATGCTATACGATTCGCACAGTATCGAATTTCAGAACGTGGTGCAGAGGTTTCGGCGGATCCACGAGCGACCGGATACTCTTCGGGAAGTGTTCGCGAAAATTGTCCGGCGCCGGCAGCAGTTTCAGATTTTCGAGGCGGTGAAGCAAGTTTCTTTCGCGATCTCCAAGGGCGAGACTGTGGGGCTGGTCGGCAGGAATGGATCCGGCAAGAGTACAATTCTGAAAATTGTGGCAGGTGTGTACTCCCCGAGCGAGGGGCAAGTGAAGGTTCAAGGGACCATTGCTCCATTAATTGAGCTGGGCGCCGGGTTCCATCACGAACTGACTGGCCGCGAAAACATTCTGCTCAATGGTTTGCTGTTGGGGTTGACCAAACGCCAGGTCAGAGAGCGCGAGGAGTCCATCATCGAGTTTGCCGAACTGGGCGACTTCATAGACTCCCCGGTGAAGCAATACTCTTCCGGAATGTACATGCGCCTCGCTTTCTCCGTCGCTATCGAAGTCGATCCCGATATTTTGATTATTGATGAGATTCTAGGTGTCGGCGACGCCGGATTTCAGGCGAAGTGTTTCGAGCGGATCGAGGATTTTCGCAGGAGAGGCAAGACGATCTTATTAGTGTCGCATTCCATGGACAATGTCCGAAAGTTGTGCGATCGAGCCATGCTAGTCCATGCTGGACGACTGGTGGAAGACGGACCACCGGAACGGGTTATCGCCCGCTACGAAGAACTGCTTGGAAATCGAAAGCCAGAACTCGCACGGAAATGAATCCTTAGATTTCTCTGGCAAATGTCTGGGATAGTGCCGGTTCACGATCTCATCGTGGAGGTTGAGAATTGTTTTCCTGGATAAAACGCAACCGCAGAGAGGGGCCCCGTCACGTAATCCTTCACTATCACATCTTCAAGAATGCCGGGAGCACAATCTACTCCATTCTGGAAAGGAACTTTGGTCGGCGATTGGCGTCCCTCGAGAGCGGACACTTCAACTCTGTGCTCGCTAATGAGGTTCTTCTGGATTTTCTGGAAAAACATCCGAGAGTACAGGCGGTGTCCAGTCACCATCTTGTGCCGCCGAAACCGGTGCATCCAGATTTCGTGTTTTACGACATATTGTTTCTGCGGAATCCACTCGCCCGGCTGTCCTCAATGTACGACTTTTATCGCCGTACCGATACTAGTGACGATCCTTTAATTGCGGAAGCCAAGGTCAGAACCAGGGCAGACTTTATGCAGTTGTTGATTCAGCGCTATCCGCAATACGTGAACAACGCGCAGGTGACTTTTCTATCGGCTCGGGACCGGGCAGGCCAGGAATCGAAGCTGCAGACTGCCTGTCGGGTTGCCGCGCAGGCATCCGTACTGGGCGTAACCGAGATTTTCGATGTGAGCGCCGTGCTGGCTGAACAATCCCTGGCACCTCAATTTTACGGAATTAATTTCGGATATGTTGCCCAAAACCTCACTTCGACGGTGCCGCGAACGCTGGATACCCACCTGGCGCAGTTCCAGGATGCTTGCGGAGACAAAATCTACAAAGAACTTCTTGACCTGAATACGCTTGACCTTGCCTTGCTGAAGTTTGCCACGGAAGAAGTGTACAGGCGATTCGAAGTTATTCCCGACCATGAGGCCCGATTGACGCACTTCATATCCTGGCGCAGCATTCTCCATCCGAGCGCGGTGAGGGGTATGCTAGCCTCGAATCATCCCAGCGACTTTGTGCAATATGCAAACTTGGGTACCAACTGAACCAAATCGCAAAGGGATCCGTGCCGTCGCCCGTTCTCCGCTATCTCCTGCCGCTCTTCTTCTCCTGCTCTTTGTCCCCGTTGATTGGTTCGTCCTGATCACTCTCTTTTGCGCGGAACTCGTCGGCCGTTTTTGGCGAAGAATTGCTCTGCGAACTCCGCCAAAGTTTTCATCGCCGCGGCCAGAGTGCAGTTTCGTTATTTTGAGTTGGAACTCGCAAAGCATGTTGGCGGAGTCTCTGCCGCCTCTCCTTGAAGTTGTTCGCAAGAGTGGCGGGAAACACGAGATCATCGTAGTCGATAATCACAGCGCTGACGGCACAGACGAATATATCAAGAGGCGTTTCCCCGAAGTCCGGCTAATCTCAAGCGAAGAAAACATCTATTTCGGGGCAGGGAACCGGCTTGGAATTAAGGCAGCTACGCGCGACATTCTCGTACTGATGAACAGCGATACAATTGTGCGCCCTGACTTTCTGCCGCCATTACTGGCCGCTTTGGCGGATCCCGCTACGTTTGGCGTGGCCAGTCAGATTTTGGGACAGGGACAACGGGGCTCTGAAACGGGCAACACTCATGCTCGTTTCAACGGAACCCAGGTGGAGTGGAGTCATGATCCCGTCACAGGCTTGAAAAAGGGGGCGCATCACCCCGTTTTCTGGCTTCATCGCGGACTATTTGCAGTGGATCGCCGAAAATATGTTTGGCTAGGTGGTCTGGACGGTCTTTACGATCCGTTATACATGGAGGATGTTGATTTATCTTACCGGGCATGGAAGGTAGGATGGAATTGCCTTCTGGCAGTGGATAGTCAAGTATCGCATCATCATCATTTCAGTACGCGGCTTGAGGGTGAGGTCTTCCTTCGCACGATCGTCCGACGAAACCAATACATTTTTCTTTGGAAGAACGTCAACGACCTCGCGATGACGGCGAAGTATATCTGGTGGTCAGGTTGGACGCGATTTCGCCGGGTCAGCGCGGCCCATACTACAATCGGACAGGAGATTCGGAGTCTGATGGGCGCACTCGAGCGACTCCCTCGGGTAGTAGTGGGACGGGTCGCAATGTCGCGTTTAACCATGAGAACGGACCCCGAGGTCTTCGAGTTAACAGCGGGAACTCAACAGAGCCTTGGCGGGAACAAGGTTACGGCTCCGCCCATTCCCATGGCCGCTGGTCCCCGAACAGGAAACCACTAGGGCGCATTCCGCAGGATCTTCATGTCGCCGCTGCGGGCAGCTCGTTTAACGGAATCATCGTGTAAGGGAAAGACCTACGCGTCTACGTCGTCGTGTTCCAGGAAGAACTCAGTGGAGGCTTGGCATCGCTCGACAAAATGCCGAAGCCTGGCTTCATGATTCGGGATCAGTCGAAACCGCCGACCGACTTCTTCCTGACTGAACTCCAGTAGCTCAAGATCAAGTTTGTTCATTTCGACCAACTTTTCGTAAGTGGCATCTCCAAAGACTTCTCTGAAGCGCTCTAGTCGCGATCTCCAGGATTCCGGCGAGGGGCACGGGTCGCGGGCTACATAAGAAAGATCGAGGTCTCCGAAAGCAGGCTTCAGGTAATACTCCGCGGCGGACAGAGCGGCAGCAAGAAGGTGCGTTACTCCGGGTACTGCAGCCCGTTCCATGACTCCAATGGCGTTGCGCAAGTCCGAATTGCTGGGCGGCCTGAAATACCTTCCTCCATTAGCCAGGTAGTTCACTTGCACATTGTTGACCATGTGCGGGAAATCCGCCATCAGTCGCTCGCTGAAGCCAGCCAGATCCTGCTGCCTCGCGATGTCGACCAAGGGATCATAAGAATTGCTCGCGCGTTGATAGGAGTCAAAAATCACGCGGATCCGGTCCAGCGGGTGCCGAACGAACAGGATGTCAAAGAACACAAAATCGTCCGCCTCCGGGCGCGGAGGCCGAAAATGGTAACTGGAAACTGCATCGGCTTGCCGATGGTTTCGCAGAAAGCTCAGCAGATCGTTGTTGGTGAGCGTCGCATCGTGGGAATCTCCGCGCAAATGCACCAGGCGGTCGGCAAAGTTTTTGTCCAGCACCGCCTCCATGAGCTTCCCGCCATTCTTGAAAAGATGGTAGTTCAGGATTATGTGTCTCACCTTAGTTCCGATGGTATGTTCCATAAGGCTCAATCGAACGACTGTGCGGCGCGATTGTAGACGGGCGTGACCGGGCAGCGCAATCCCGCATTCGACTCATCTGCAAGATTCCTGCGAGAATAGTCGCGTGTTCAACGAAAACGATATCGTCTTTGAGGTGATTCACAGATGAATTCGGAGTCGCCAAGGCCAGTTCTGATTCACTATCACGTTTTCAAGAACGCCGGAACCACGGTTGAGTCGATCCTCCGCGAGAACTTCGGATCTCGATTTTGCCGATTCGAGGGAGATGAATACTCGACGGTGCTGACCAATGAGAGCCTCCTTAGCTTTTTGGATAGCAACCCCAACATCCGTGCACTTTCGAGCCATCATCTGCGGCCTCCGAAACCAATTGCCGGTGGAATTGCGCTCTACGATTTAGTTCTTTTGAGGCACCCGCTTGATCGCCTCGCCTCGACGTATGATTTTTACCGCCGGTCGGCAATTGATGACGATCCTCTGGGTCGTATGTCCAGAGAGATGGACCTGCCACAGTTTTGCGCCGCTCTCATTGAGCGCTTTCCACATGTTGTCAACAATGCGCAGGTGAATTACATGAATGGAGGAAACAAGATTCCCAGGGAGTCGGACTTGAGACGGGCTATTAACGGCATGAAACAACTCTCAGTTCTTGGAGTTACCGACCTTTTCGACATGTGCATGGTCTCAGCTGAATGCGTCCTGGGGCGTGAGTTTGGAAATCTCGATTTCAGCTATACTTCGCAAAATGTTTCGCCCGGTCGTTTACGGAGTTTACCGGAGCGCCTGCAAAATATCGAAGAAGCGTGCGGGAGTCAGTTGTATGAACGGCTGGTGAAACTGAATAAGCTCGACATCGATCTATTTGATTGGACAACGAATGAGCTGCAACAAAGATCTCAACAAATCGCTAATTTCCGGGAGCGAATGAACGATTTCGCTGCTCGATGCAAGGCGCTAGTCGGGGCCGTTACCAACGCCTCCAAGCTGGGATGAACAGTTTAGAGGGAGAGGCGATTATTCGTATTCCGCTCGAGAATAAGCTGGGCGCTGCCACAGGGAATGTCAAAAATCGACTTCAAGGGGTTATCTGTAGAAAACATTGCCAAGTACTGGCGTTACTGCCGCATTTATGGTGTCACAAACGCCACTCGATTGGCACTCCGCAGACTGCGGAAGCCCATGGGAGTCCCGCCGGCTGACCTCACGCCCCTTTTATTCCCAAGGACCGCCGACTCTGAAGATCTGGTTTGTCCAGTCGACAAAACTGTTTCCGTGGTGATCCCAACACGGAACGCCGGCCAGTACATTGAACAGCTGGTGAGGAAATTGCGCGCTCAACAGGGAATTCAACCATGCGAAATAGTCCTGGTTGACTCAGGTTCTACTGACGGTACTGTGACCTTTGCCGAACAAGAAGGCGTCAAAGTCGTACAAATATCACCAGACGCCTTCACCCACTCTTTCTCGCGGAATATGGGGGCCGACGCAGCCACAGGCGACTATCTCTTATTTATGGTCCAGGATGCATTGCCGCTCACCGCTCTGTGGCTGTGGGAGATGGTAACGGCTCTGGAAACAAACGACCTTGCTGCGGTGAGCTGTGCTGAGTATCCCCGTACCGATTGCGACCTCTTTTATGGTTTCTTGATTCACAGTCACTACAACTCGGGCCCAACTGACCAGGACAGGATTCTCGGATGGAATGAGTCCTGTTCGTCCTACATGGGTTTAAGATCGAGCGCCCAAATGAGCGACGTTGCAGCTCTTATCCGGCGGGACGTCTTCGAGAAACACCGCTATAGGACGGCGTATGCGGAAGACCTGGACCTCGGTATACGGCTCATTCGCGACGGTCACAGACTCGGATTCCTCCACCGTACACGCGTTCTGCATTCTCACAACAGGTCTTCATATTATTTCCTTAAACGCGGCTATGTCGACGCCCGATTTCTCGTTGAGGTATTTCCCAACTTTGTTTTCCCCGAGGTTGAAGACGCGATAAAACTCTTTTGCGACACATTCATGATATGGAATCGCGTCGGTCAGGTCACTCGGGAAATTGATGGTCTCGAATTTCCTTTGCCCACCAGAGCGCTGATGGAGAGCGTTCTGACTGTGTTAGGTGCCCCGCAGACAAAACTATATTCGGCTGCCGAAGGACTAGACCCGGAACTACGAGAATTCATGCAACGGTTGTCGGAGCACTGTCGTACCGCGCTTTCCGAGTCCACCATGAAGGCCAATATGATTAGGCCGCATGTCATGGCTCACTTCGAGCGGTTGCGCGAATGGGTTTGCAGTATTTATGATGTCGCAGACCGACGACTTGCCGCTGAAATTCTCGCTGCGTTAGAGAAGATATTCGCGCTTCACAGTGGAACACATATGGCCTATTTATATTTGACGCTAGCGAACCAAGCCAAGCTGGACGAAACTCTGATCGCCCTCGATAGAGTGATGATTGCTGGCGTCTAGATCAGCTATGAGAATTCTTTACGTTGTTCATCAGTTCTATCCTGAATCCTTCTCCGGTACAGAGAGGTTTTTGCTGAACCTTGCATCTTCGATGCAGCGAAGCGGGCATCACGCCGACATTGTGACCTACAGCTTTGCCGAACGCTTGGAATTTCGTCGATCTGGAGGCGTCTTAACCAAGCAATATCAATACAAAGGCATTTCAGTCACTGCGGTTCGCCACGACAGAGTCCCGATGGACATAAACGCTTCTTTGGAAGACAGCTCGACTTTATTGTTCGCCAAAGAGATGCTTGGAGTTCGAGGCCGAAGCTATGATCTGGTACACATCGTCCACCCGATGAGACTCACTCCTTTTGCCACTGCCGCCGAGGGGGCTGGCGTTGCGTATGTTCTCACATTAACGGATTTTTGGATGATATGTCCGAAGGTCAACTTGCTCACCAGTTTCAACACCCAATGCGCCGGACCTGGTGGCGGTGTGATCTGCAGTCAATGGTGCCCCGAGCTGCGCCCGGAGTTTGTAAGATCACGGTTGAAGACAGCTCACAAAGTCCTGCATGGAGCCAAAGAAATTGTCGTGCCTTCCAGTTTAGTGGGCGCCATGGTCAAGAAGGAATTTCCTGATCTCCGAACAAGCATTATTCCCCACGGGCTGGCGTTGGACGAATTCAGATCAAGTCCGAGCCCCCCCCGGAAGGGACCAAAGCTTGTTTTCGGGTATTGCGGGGGGCTGTCCGCGCACAAAGGAGTAGATGTTTTGATCAAGGCATTTCGCTCGGTGGAAGACCGCTCCATACAACTCCACATTTACGGAACGAGCGCCCCACATGAACAGGAGTTTGAGAAGATGCTACGGAAAGCGGCGGAGGGCGATGCCCGCATAAAATTCTGCGGACGCTATCAAGAAGAAGACGTAGCAGAGGTATTTCGGTCCATCGACGCATTAATAATCCCGTCTTTGTGTTACGAGAGCTATTCCTTTAGCCTGCATGAAGCGCTCGCTTCGAGGACGCCGGTAATTGCGTCCGCTATCGCGTGTCTCGACGAGAAGGTTCAAGATTCAGTGACAGGGTTTACTTTCCGTGTGGGAGATGTTGAGGATCTCGCGGACAAATTGAAGCTTCTTGTCTCAGATCCGGGGACCATCGACCAGATGAAACAGAACATCGGAAATTGTAGCTTGTCGAGGATCGAGGAGGAAGCATACCTATACGAAAGGCTTTATAGAAAAACTCCTGTGCAAAACCCATCAATCGGGAGCTAATTAGGTTGGGATAGAACTGGGCAGGCATGAATCAACAAAGGAGCGGATCGCTAGCCAATTCCGGATACATCGTCGACATCCAGGGCGGCATCTTAAGTTTCCTCCGAGCGGCGCATGGAGAAAACGGACCTAGGCCAACCGTTTTCCTGGACCGTGATGGTGTTCTAAATCGTCACATTGCAGGTGGATACGTCACTCGCTGGGCTGAGTTTGTAATTCTGCCGGGTGTTCCTGAAGCCTTGCAGATGTTGCGAAATGCTGGATTCCGTCTCGTGATTGTTTCCAACCAGGCAGGCGTACCCAAAGGTTTCTTAACCTGTAACGATTTGATTCACATCACGAGCATGTCTCTCAGGAGCTTTGAGGAGGATGGCGCGGGGGTGGACGCAGCGTTCTTTTGTCTCCATCAGCCCAGCGACGACTGCATTTGCCGAAAGCCCAAGCCAGGCCTCTTGCGGGTTGCGGCAGATCTCTTTCCGACTGATTTCAGCCGTTCTTTTCTAATTGGTGACTCGGTCAGCGACATCCTTGCCGGAGCATCCATGTCATGTAAAACGATTTATTTGACGGCGACGTTAGACCCGTTGATCCCCGCCACTCATCAGGCTCGCAACTTGGAAGAGGCTGCCCGCTGGATCACTTCAGGGTCGGTCGACTGACTCGGTCGATGCAACCCACAAGCGCTCCACCAAATCACAGTAGATATGAGTGAGTAGTATGTGCGCTTCCTGAATGCGGGGTGTCTGGTCTGAGGGAACGTTGAGCAACACATCCGCATATTCTTTCAGCTTCCCGCCTGACCTGCCAGTCAGTCCAACGGTATATACTCCGAGCATTCGAGCCTCTTCCAGGGCGCGGACCACGTTGGGAGAATTACCGCTTGTACTGATGCCGAAAAGGATATCGTTTGGCTTTGCGAATGCGTGTACCTGGCGGGAAAATACTTGTTCGTATCCGTAATCGTTTGCGATGGCGGTGAGAAGAGAAGTGTTCGTTGTCAACGCCATGGACGGTAGAGGGCGCCGCTCAAGGCGGAAGCGGCCGACGAACTCTGCAGCCAGGTGTTGAGCATCGGCCGCGCTGCCGCCGTTGCCGCAAAAAAAAACACAACGTCCGCTGTTGATCGCTTCGACGGTGCGATTAGATAGGGAACAGATTTTCGAAAGCAATTCCTGCGAAAGTCGCGCTACTTCGCAGCTCTCATCAATTTGTTTTCGAGCGTAATCAATCAGTCGAGGAGTTGAATCTTCCATAAAGTTCCATACTTCCTTGTTCACAGAGAGCCGCTCAGGCGGTCGGAGAACAATATTACCGAACAAGTGTCCTCCAAGCCGAATTTTGTGCGCGAGTGCAGAGTACTAAACCATGGGCTACGCGCCGCGTTTAAACTTGGCAGATGGAGGCCGTCAAGTGTATAAAACTAGTTGAAATCATGCGAGCCGCTTCTAGGAAATCGGCAGCGATTACGACTACAGTAACCGGAACTTCATCGGCTTGCGTCCGGGCAACCAGACTGCCTCCAAATGCACGATTCAGAGAATCCTGTTCCCGCCGGTGCTAACACGGATCCCGAAAGCGACCTTTCTTTCACCGGCGAAAGGGTCATCCCAGGAAAAGTCGAAGCGGACCTATTCAATGAACACTTTGTCCGCTACGTTTACGCGCGTCAGTTTTGCCGGGGGCAGAAGGTTCTCGACACCGGTTGTGGCGTGGGCTATGGCAGCGCACATGTCGCGGAGGTCGCTTCGTATGTCGTCGGCCTTGATAACGACGCTCGCGCGGTTGGGTACGCGCGCTCGCACTATAGTCGATCCAACGTCAGCTATCTGGTAGGAGACAGTCAAAAGTTACCATTTCAATCCCAGGCATTTGATGTGGTGACTTCGTTCGAACTCATCGAACACCTGCCTGATGCGAAAGCCTATCTGGAAGAGATACGAAGGGTACTTAAGCAGAGTGGTACGCTGGCGGTTTCTACGCCGAACCGGCCCGTTTACCACGAACACCTGGGAGGCAGCACTAATCCCTTTCATGTCCGCGAGTGGGATTTGGAAGAATTCCTGGCCCTGTTAAAAGCATACTTCAAGGTGGTAGAGCCTTTGGGGGAACGACATATTTCCGCCGTTGGCATTCTTGGCCCCACATCGAATACATCTGTCCCGGTAGCGATCGAACAACCTGCGGCGCTCGCGAGTGCAGACTACTTCGTTTGTGTCTGCTCCGACCGTGCATTGAAGGTCGGCGAAATGGTCTACGTACCTGCGTCTGCGAATGTTCTTTTGGAGCGGGAACGACACATCCGATCCTTGACCAGGCAACTGAACGATCGGGAAACCTATCTGGCTCGCTTGCAGCCCGAATTCGAGGAAAAGGCGGCATGGGCCAACAAGCTCAACGCAGAGTTAACCGAGGCGCAGGCGGCTGTTCACGAGTTTCGGTCGCGAGCGCAAGAGTTGGAGTCGCGAGCGCAAGAGTTGGAGTCGCGATCCCAAGACTTGCAGTCCAAGGCGGATGAGTTAGGCGTCCTTTGGTCAAGGGCTACGCGCTGGAAGAGGGCTCTGATTTTCTCCGTCTTGGCTCCCTTGGATTGGATGGTAGGGGGCTTGATCATTGCGGCCGAGTTATTTGGGCGTGCACTGCGTCAGATCAGCTCGCGCAAAGCGCCTTTGTTCTCACCTCAAAACTCGGCTCGATGCAGCATCGTTATCGTTACTTGGGAGGGCAAGGATCTGCTGGCCGAGTCTCTTCCAGCCTTGATTGAGGCGGTCCGCTTTCACGGCGGAGAACACGAGATAGTGGTGGTGGACAATGGCAGTACGGATGGTACTGAGGAATACCTTCACCATCACTTCCCGCAGGTCCGCGTAATCCGCAATCAGCAGAATGAATACTTCGGTGGCGGCAATAACCTCGGAGTTCAGGCGGCGAAAAACGATGTTGTCGTTCTGCTCAATAACGACATGATTGTGCACAAAGATTTCCTCGGGCCGTTGCTGGAGGGATTTCGCTCGCCCGACGTGTTTGCCGTTGCCAGTCAAGTATTTTTGGCGGATCCGCACAAGCCGCGCGAGGAAACTGGCAAGACCCGCGCAACGTTCAATGGTTGTGACCTGGACTGGAGGCACGATCTAATCTCGCGCAGCGACGAAGAGCAAGACTACGTTCCGGTGTTGTGGGGTCACGGAGGGGCAGTTGCCGTCGACCGGCAGAAGTTTCTCTGGCTGGGTGGATTTGATCGGCTCTACGATCCTTTTTACGTGGAGGACGCCGATCTTTCTTACCAAGCGTGGAAGGTCGGTTGGCGGAGTCTGCTGGGCGTGCGCAGCAAAGTAATCCACAAACACCGCAGCAGTACCAAGCGCTTCGGTTCTCAGTTCATAGCGCAGATCGTCCGCCGAAACCATGAGCTTTTTATCTGGAAGAACTTCGGGGACGTGCCCAAGCTGCTAAAGCACTTCTTGCGAGTGTCTCGTCGCCGTATCCGACAAGCAGGCGTTCCGGGCATTGGAATTCGTCTCGAACTCCGAGCCTTGCTCGGAGCAGCGGAGCGACTGCTGAGAGTGCTCAGCCGCAGACTTCGACTAGTGCGTTCGATAGTTTGCACCGATCAAGAGATATTGGACATCACAACCCCCCCCGACGCCCCTTCCTCCGATGGAGTGTATTTCTCTCGATCGGATTCACAAGAGCGGCCAGATCACTCGGATAAGGTGACGGGACAGCGACGAATTTTGATGGTGTGTGCTTACATGCCCTGTCTCGGAGTTCACAGCGGGGGAAGTACAATGTTCAACCTGATCCGGACGTTATCCAAACGCCATCGGTTGACGGTCCTGTCGTTTTACGAGAAGGAATCAGAGCATGAATTTGTTCCGATGTTGTCCCTGTACTGTGAGCGCCTGGAACTTGTCTATCGAGGCCAGAGTTTAGATGCCCCCAACCCTTTTGGACTTAAGCCGCCCGAGATTGTTTACGAGTTCTATAACAAGCGAATGCAACGCTTGGTGGCCCAGCACTTGCAAACCGGCCTATTCGACGTGCTTCAGTGCGAGTTTCTCCAGACCGGTCATTTTGCCTATGTCGATCCAAACGTACCCGCGGTATTGACCAATCATGAACTGCTCTCGCTTTCGTATCTGAATTCCTTGAAAAACGTGCCTTGGACATCGCCGCTCCGGAAGAGCAAGGCGATGGTCGCATGGATGAGGATGCTGAACTATGAAGAGAAGCTGTCACGCCGCTTTGCTTCGGTGGTGGTTCTCACGCGTCCCGAACGCGAGTTCCTATCTGGATACGCTCCCACAGTAAAGGTTTACGACCACGCGACCGGCGTGGATTGCATTTTTTTCTGTCCTAATGAGGATCCTCAAGCGGAGGGTTCTGTGGTGTTTGTGGGAAACTTCCGGCATTCACCCAACGTCGGAGGTATGATGTGGTTTCTGAAAAACGTGTGGCCGGCGGTTCGCGCCTCCTACCCCAGTGCCGGGCTGCACATCGTGGGGGGAAATCCTCCCGCCTCGATTCAGGCAGCTCACGGCTGCGATGGAATCACGGTTACAGGCTGGGTGGAGGATGTGCGCCCTTACTTGCAAAAAGCGTCTGTTTTCGTGGCTCCTGTCTTCGAAGGCGTAGGTTTGCGCGGCAAGGTGTTGGAAGCGTGGGCAATGAAGAAGGCCGTGGTCGGCACTCGCTTGTCCTTTGAAGCGTTGAGCGCAAGGGACGGTGAAACCTGCTTTATCGCTGATGACGCAGAATCGTTTGCCAGACGCGTTTGCGACCTGCTGGAGAATCCTGATCTGGCGATTCGAATGGGAGAGGCTGCAAGGCAGTTGGTCGTAGATTCCTTTTCTTGGGATGCCTTCGGCGAAGTCTACGACAAAATCTATAGCGAGATCCTCGAGCCTCGAAAAGGATCGCACCTGAGCTCCCACTCGCAGATGCTCAAACAAGAGATCTCGCACTGAATATCGAATCGGGTGAGGAATGCGATGCGCGGCTGGCTTAGTTTGCTGACAATGGAACCGGCGGAGTCCAGCCACCGCACCGGCTTGTTTGTGGCAAGTGCGGAATTGGACGTTGTCCGAAAGGTTCATCCCTCGCTTGTTCGGCGATGGCCGACCGTGGAATTTACCTATTTGGCGCCAGAAGGCTATGCTGGCGAATTTGGCGGCGAAACCGAGGTGTTGTGGCTGGAACAATTGAAGCTGCAGCCCCTTCGGTCTCTCGCGACTCTTCGTCGGAGGAAGTTCGATTTGTGTGTTGTCCTGGTCGCGGGCCGACCAACGTTCCGTAAACTTAAAGTTTCATCCCTGTGGCTCAACGCGCGCCGGACGGTTGTGTACAACGAGAGCGGCGACTCAATTGTTATGGACAGGGCGCACTGGAACCAGTTGTGGGCTCACGTTGCCTATCGCGTCAGACGATGGCGGCCAGTTTCTTTCTTCTATCCTATCGGATTCATCTATCTGAGCTTCCGTACGTTCTGGCTAGTCACAAGGTCGCAGTTCGTAGGCCGGAAGGCTCATTGAGGAGATCTCTTCATAGCATGGGTACTCTACAGCAGTTTGATTCTCGCTCTCAATTTATGCGGCAGGTGCCTGCCGGTGCCAAGCTTCTGGACCTGGGCTGCGGACGGTTCAAGACCTTAAAACGGCTCCGGGAGCAACGCCCGGACCTGGAATATTACGGCGTGGACATTATGGATGTTTCTGCGGACTGTCCCACGGGCGTTACCTTCAAGAGGGCCGATATCGACCGCGAGTCGATCCCGTTTTCCGATGGTCAATTCGACGCTATCTTCTTCTGTCATGTGCTCGAGCATCTTCTTTATCCCATGAATGCTTTGACGGAGTTACAACGTGTACTGAAACCGGGTGGCCTGGTTTATATTGAAGGCCCGAGCACGCGGGCGCTTTTCCTGCCTTCGTTGTCTTTCGTGAAGTCGGCAGGGCCACTGAAGGCCGTGGGGGATGATCTGAATTTCTTTGATAATTTCACTCACGTGCGGCCACTCTCGAAGCGCAGCTTACATATGTTCCTTGAACTTGCGACCTGCGAGGCGGAGAAACTTGGATATGTGCGCAACCCGCTTAAAACTGCCATCGCCCCGCTAATGGTTCTGTTCGGACTGTTGTCGCTCAAGCGCCGTTGGATTTGTGTGGGATTGTGGGAACTGGCGGGCTGGAGTGTCTACGCAGTGGGCAGGAAGAGAGAGCGAGAATGAACAGTTCCCGGAGTTCTGCCGCGGCTGTCCGCGACGTGCCCTGCGTGATTCTCGTCGGAGGTCTGGGTACACGGCTGCGGCCCGTTTTGGATGATCTTCCGAAGCCCATGGCCGCAGTCGCAGGCAAACCCTTTCTCGAGTATCTGATTCGTTGGCTTCGCCAGGAAGGTATTCAACGCGTAATATTATGTACGGGATACCGGTCCGACAAAATTGAGCAGTATTTTCAAAGCGGCGATCGCTTCGGCCTCCACATCGAGTACTCGGTTGAACAAGAGCCGCAAGGAACTTGGGGAGCGATTCGCCAGGCATGTCATTTGGTCACGGAGCCGGTCTTCCTAGTTCTCAATGGAGACTCCTGGTTGCAAATCGAGCTTGTCCAACTCTTGGATTATCATGTTCGCCGCAGTGGCATCGCGACTATAGGGGCGGTCAAAATGACTGACGCGTCGCGATTCGGTGCGCTCGACGTCGATTCTTCCGGCAGGATAATTGCCTTCCAGGAAAAAAAAGGTCTTGGCGATTCCTTGATAAATGGCGGAGTCTATGTGTTCTCGCACGATGCCCTCGCCATGGCCCCGGCAGCGGCTTCTTCGCTGGAGAAGGAGGTTTTTCCCATGCTACTTCCTTACGGAGTGTTTGCCATGCCAGTGCGAGGATATTTCGTGGATATCGGCATCCCGGAAGAATACAAGCGGCTTCAGGTCGGCGCAGAGAGCTGGATGGAAATACTTCGTCTCCCCAATGGTGGCGCAAACGCATGCTGATTCGTGCGAAGGCGCCCCTCCGCATCGGCTTCGCCGGCGGAGGCACCGATGTACCTCCTTTTCCCCAGCGCGAAGGTGGATGCGTTCTCAGCGCTACTATCAACCGTTACTCTTACGGAACGCTGCGGCCGAAGCAGGACAACCAGATCAGTATCGAGTCTGTGGACTTTGGGCTGTCCCTGAACTATGCCGTTCGCGACGAGATGATCTACGATGGAAAACTTGACCTTGTCAAAGCTGCTATTCGCAGGCTGCAGGGTGACAAGGCGTGCGGTTTTGAGCTGTTCCTTCGCAGCGACGCTCCGCCGGGCTCGGGTTTGGGCTCTTCCTCAAGTTTGATGGTGACCTTGGTGGGACTTCTGAAGGAATTTCAAGGCCTCTCAATGACTGACTACGAGATTGCAGAATTAGCCTATGTGATCGAGCGAAAAGATGTTGGCATTGAAGGGGGAATGCAGGACCAATACGCCGCCACATTCGGGGGCTGCAATTTCATTGAGTTCCTCGGCGACCAGGTGATTGTGAATCCGCTTCGGCTCAGCCCGGACGTGGTGAACGAGCTCGAACATAACCTGCTGTTATGCTTCACCGGGCGGACGCATGTTTCCGGTCACATCATCGAGGATCAGACGGCGCGTTACGAACGTGGCGAGGCCGCAAACCTCGAAGGACTTCGGCGACAGAAATCTTTGGCCTCTGAAATGAAGAATATGCTTCTGCAGCACAAATTACATGAGTTCGGACAGGCGTTACACGAGGCGTGGGAGTTTAAGAAGAAAATTTCGCCTCAGATTTCAAACCCGCAAATCGATGCACTCTATCAAGCCGCCCGCAATTCCGGGGCTATCGGAGGCAAACTTTCCGGGGCTGGCGGCGGGGGCTTTATGCTCTTCTATTGCGCCTTTGAAAGAAAGCATGAGGTAGCTGAGACGCTAAAGAAATTGGGCTGCTCTATCAGTGACTTCAGTTTTGACTTTCACGGTATGCAGACGTGGCGGGTTTCAGAGGCCTGTCGCGTTCCTGACATTCGCTGAGTTTCTTGCGCAAGCAACTTTCTATGACCAGATACTTCAAGCGTGTTTTGAGGCGCTTTCGTGATCTTACTGACGGTCATGACGTTCGGCGGCTCGGACGCTACGCCATCGTTGCCGGAGGTGCTGCCTTGGCGGTGGTTTTCACCGGCCCCTACGCTCCCTCCGGTATCGCGCGGGGAGCTCCATCCATTCTGTTTCTGGTCTTCGTTCTAAGTTCCTGGTATGGCGGTCTCGGCCCGGGCTTGCTGTCTGTTTTGATGGTCGTGGCAGGTTCAGAAATTCTTTTACCAGCTCATACCTCAGGCCGCAGTGACGATTGGTTGCAGCTCATCCTGTTGACCGCTCTCACGATTTTGCTTAGCTCCATACGGCTGCGGCGAAACATTCCGTCCGCGTTTTCGACCACCGCGTTCAACCCGTCGCCACTTGAATCTGGGGTTGATCGGAACCTAAGCGCCCGAATTCTGGAAAGCTTTCGGGACACCGCCATTGCGGGAATCAATATGCAGTGGCGATTCGTGTATGTGAACCAAGAGGCTGCACGCCTTCTGCATCGCACGACAACCGAAGTTCTGGGCAACAGTGTTCTTGAGATGTTTCCCGGTGTCGAAAGCACGAAGCTGGTGGGTCACTTCCAACGGGTTGCTAAGAGCGGGGAGCCTAAATGTTTTGAGCACTACGTGGACCTGGAGCAGCGATGGTACGCCTTCCATTGCTATTCCGGAGGAGAGGGCGTGGTGCTGCACTTCAACGATATTACTGAAAATAAGAAACAGGAAGCCATTCGCCCGCTTCCAATGTGGGACCAGGACAGCACTTTCAAGCGAATCTTCGATAAAATCGACTACACGCTCGTTCAATTTGCCAAACAAGCATCCGCACTGCCCGGGGACTTAGCTGAAGTCGGTGTCTATAAGGGAGGTACGGCGAAGCTGCTGGCATTGACGACCGCGCTCCGGGCGAAAAAGACCGTGCACTTGTTCGACACCTTCGCAGGAATGCCACCCGCCGATGCCGCCGTCGATTGTCACCATGAGGGAGACCTCGGAGACACATCGCTGTCGGCTGTCCAGCGCCACCTACGCGATTGTGATAACGTTCGCTTCTATCCCGGCTTCTTCCCGGACACGGCGGGGCCTATCGAGAATCTCAGGTTCTGCCTGGTCCATGTGGACGCAGACATCTACCAGTCGGTGAAAGACAGCTGTACCTTCTTTTATCCGAGAATGGAGAGCGGCGGAATCATGGTCTTCGATGACTACGGCTTCCCCAGTTGCCCCGGAGCCCGGAAGGCGGTCGATGAGTTTTTCGTCGGCAAGCCCGAGGGTCCCGTGTATTTGCCGAGCGGGCAGTGCGTGGTGGTCAAGAAGTAAGACTGAAGCCCCCTATTAGGGGAGATGTCGATCGAAAGATTCCAGTCCTTTTGGTGAGAAAACGACAAGACCCAATGCCATCAGCAGACCGAGACCTGATATTGTGGCACCAACGTATAGTGTCGTGGGGACGATGAACATCGTTACGTCGTGCACACCTGGCGGAATCACAACAGCACGGAATATTGCGTCGGCCCTTGTTATCGGCTGAGGAGAGCCATCAACAGTAGCGCGCCAGTCTTGCCAAAAGGTTTCCGTTGCCACCAGCACTGCACGTTGCCGAGTCTCGACTCTAGCTTGCAACCGGTTTGGGGAATAGTAAGTCAGCTGCACTTTTCCCAGATCAGATGTGTTGGCGGGACCAGAAAGTCCGGCGAACCGATTAGCGTCCCCGACGGGGACGATTGCGACGCGTGCAGGATCAACTTGACCACTTTCAATCATGTTTACGGCGGCCTTAATGTCGGGGCAGCTTGTCACCGCTCCTACGAGGAAGAACCGAGGAAATGCAAGTGGATTCTCAAAGATATTCACTTCGCTGTGATGGACAAGATTCGCTCCTGGCACGTCCTTGGCCGGGGCAGCGATATACCTAACCCCTGCGAGATCGAGCATCGGGGAATGAAATGACTTCAAGCTAAATTGGCGATGATCTGCGCTGTTCGAGAACGGTTCACGGTAGGTAGCGGTATCTAGTAAGAGAAGAGGATCGAACCCGTTAGCGGACGGAATCCGCCACTGCGGTATCCTGGTTTGCCACTCTCCGGAGAGTCCGGTCGTATCCACCCGGTACAAAGGCAAGGGACCAAGTTGCTGACGGAGAAACTCGACCGCCCTCGGTGTAGTTCCGAAGGGAGAATTCATCGTATTCAAACTGGTCGAAGAACCCACCACAACAAGGTCAAAGAAAATTAGTGCACAAAACACCAACGAGACAGAATTTCTGGAAGAGGCTGTATAACTGGTCTGTTTCTGGACTAACAGCCCGCAATTAGCCAAAACCGCGGCTATCCATAAAAGCGTCATGCTCGAACCGGCTGCGATTTCAACCACGTTGATAGTTCCAATCGCCGCAAGGATTAGGGCAACGGAAGCAGACAACGCCCCCGCCCACCAGCAGATACGCGACCGAAAGAGAACATCCCGCTCAGTCCTCTCGTATCCGTCCAAGCTAATGGCCGCTAATGTAGCGAAGCACAAACAAAAGTAGGCCAAGACGTCAAGAGGGTATAGTCCTCGTCGTACAAAGGAAGGAAAAACAAGATACATCGCTTCCGACACAGGGAATACCCTTCCAAACATCCACAACAATGCCAATACTGCTCCTGCTATATAGGGAAAAGCCTTTCGCGAACGAATGAGCCACGACGTCGCGCCGAAGATAAGTAGCAGAGCCGGAATGCTTTGGTATAAATGGAGGAAGGTTGCCGTCCCTGGTTGAAGGTGGAGGCTTTGCGGAGCATGGAATCCAGCGCCTAGCTGGCCGAAAAGGTTAGGCCAAAAAAAAGATGTGGCTGCCTCCGGAGGAACTCCGTCAAGGGCTTGCCACAACGGCCGCCAGGTCGCGAGAGATCG
>WNFG01001285.1_pt1 | contig 37111 bp, 39 predicted proteins | sample 5400431 | NCBI WGS metagenome assembly WNFG01 (sample SAMN13153346, study PRJNA577476) | soil metagenome | isolation source: 120 cm saprolite under Douglas fir tree site 2 hole 3 replicate 2 | place: USA:California | collected 2015-04-18
CTGTTGATGCGAACGGGAGTTTCTTCCAGTTCATCCACCCACAGATAATCACGCATGATTAATTTTGTTAATGATGAGACGCGCGCATGCCGCCCCGCTTAGTGCCGCGCTTTCGAGCGTGCCCGGGTAGCCGGTGGCGGTATAGTCGCCGGCAAGCCACAGCCCCTTGACCGGGGTGGCATGCGCCGGGCGGAGTCGATCTACATCGGGATAGGCGGCAAAGGTCGCTTGTTTTTCGCGTATCAGTTTTGTGTGTAACGGTTGCGGCCAGTGCGGGAAATAACCGGAAATCTCGCCTACCACGTGATTGATAAAGTTTTGGGTGGCTAATTTCATATGGCCGCCCGGGCCGCTGATCACCGCCGCTATCAAACCACGTTCGCCGGTCAGGCGTCCGCGGTCGAACAACCACTGCGCGCCCTGTCCAGGCGATTGAGTTTAGCCATAATGTCGCCAAGCAGCGGTTGATTTTGCAGTAGCTCGATACAGGCTTTTGGCGCCGTGGCGATAATAACGTGTTCCGCGAGCAAACTGCTGCGCTCCAGCAATACGCTGTTGACGGCCGTGTCAATGACGCGAATGCCCAGGGCACGGGAGGCTAACCGCACGCTGCCGCCGTGCCGCTCAATATAATCTCTCGCCGGCTCAGGCAGACAATTGCCGAGATCAGTGATCGGTAACAGCAAGTCCGAAGCCGGACGCGCGGGCGTGAAGGCGTCGCGTAACACATTTAAGAACAGTGCGGTAGACGCTTGTTCAATCGGCGTGTTGAGCACCGCCAAACAAAGCGGCTGCCAGAGCGCACGTATCAGCGCCGGCGTTTGTTTATGCTGTTGCAAATACTCTCTCAGACGAACATCGGGATTTATCCTGAATCCCTGGCGATGCATCGATAACGCCAGACGTAGCGCCAGTAATCGCTCAGACAAGGTCAATCCATCGGCAGTAGCTAGAGCCAATATAACGTGAACCGGAGCGGGCAGTGGCGGAACCTTTAAATGCATGCCGATCCGGCCCTGCAGATCGCGCAAATAAAGATTGAGACGCGATCGGCGGAATACCCGTTTTTCAGGTACACCCAATAGCGATAATAAACCGAGTATGGTTTTATAGGCTCCCAACAAGATATGCTGGCCATTGTCGATATGCACCGCGGAAGTCGTGTGCGGCGCCCCGAAGCGTACCCGCCGTGCGCGCCCGCCGAGCTGGCGGCTCGCTTCAACCACGGTGACATTTATCCGATTCCGCGCAAGCTCTACCGCTGCCGCAAGCCCGGCCCAGCCGCCGCCGATAATCACTACGTTCATGAACGATGCCGGCTTGAATTATTTAACATCATCGTCAGGCGGCGCGCATGCGCAGGCGCTTTTTTTGATCCCATTTTTCTTTGAACCTGGTGCGCCAGGCGATCCAGAGTTTGCGTAACGGAGGCAGGGCGATTTTTTGTTTCAATACGTGGTATCCATCAGCGCGGATTTCTTGCAGCAGGGCCAGGTAAATCGCCGCCATGACTAAACTCGGCGTTTGCCGCAGACGGTCTGCGTCAGGCAATTGTTGCCGGGCTTTGTGATAAAACTCCAGCGCGCGCTCGGTTTCAAACGCCATAAGCGCGTAGAAGTTTTCCGTTTCTTTTCCCTGCAGGATATCGCCGGCGCTGACCTGGAACCGCTGCAAATCCTCCACCGGCAGATAGATGCGGTTGCGTCGCGCGTCTTCGCCGACGTCGCGGATAATATTGGTCAATTGAAACGCGATACCGAGGTTTTGCGCGAAATCGAGCGTTTTTTCCTCGGCATAGCCGAATATCGCGGTGGATAACAGCCCGACCACCGAAGCGACATGGTGACAATAGATGTGGAGCTCCTCGAATGTTGCATACCGTGCATGGGTTAGATCCATTTCCATCCCGTCAATAATTTTCATGAACTGCGATTCCGGCAAATGATAGGATTGGATTGCCGGGGCTAACGCTTTGCATACCGGGTGATCCGGATTGCCGTGGAAGGTGTTATGGATTTCCCGGCGCCACCATTCGAGTTTAATCCGGGCAAGCCCGGCATCACTGCACTCGTCGACGACATCATCTACCTCGCGGCAAAAAGCATACAATGCGGTGATGGCCGCGCGTCTCGCCGGATCCAGAAACAGGAAGCTATAGTAAAAGCTGGAGCCGCTGCCGCCGGCCTTATCCTGACAATATTCTTGTGGAGTCATGCCTTCTTTTGTGCAAGCAGGGTATTTATGTTTAGCGATAGTTTAATCCAGTCCCATACATTCAGCCGCGGACGGCGGATAAAACCCTTATCGTTCTGCCGGCGCAACTTTTTTAGAATACATAACCCGCCTGCAACCGTCATGCGGATTTCAAGGCCGATACGTCCTTTTAATTCCGCCAGCAGCGGAATCCCGGCTTGCATGATCGCATGGATGCGTTCAATTTGTTTAGCGATCAACGCTTGCCGGGCGGCGTCGGCGTTTTGCACGCGGATGTGAGTTTCGGTTACGCCGAAATAAGCCATCTCATCCTGCGGTAAATAAACGCGATTCTTCAATATATCCACCTGGATGTCTTGCAAAAAGTTAATGAGTTGCAATGCCGTGCAAATTGCGTCTGCGCGGGCGATATTTTGTTCGTTCTCTTGCTTGAAGAGGCGGAGCAACAGCCGGCCGACAGGGTTAGCGGACTTGCGGCAATAGTCCAGCACTTCGTTGAAATCGGCGTAACGCTTTTTATGAACATCTTGACGGAAAGCGGCAAGTAGGTCATAAAAAGGTTGAAACGGCAATTGATGGGCCGTGATAGCTTGGTTAAGAGCAATAAAAATCGGTGAGCTTACTTGTTCGCCGCGCTGTAGTCTGTCCAGGTTTTCTCTATAAGTGTCAAGCAGCGCGAGGCGTGTGTTATCATCCAGTTCATGTTCATCGGCGAAGTCGTCCGCGCTGCGCGCAAACGCGTAAATCGCCGCAATCGGCTGACGCAAATGCCGCGGCAACAACCGGGAGGCTACCGGAAAATTCTCGTAATGATCGCGCGTTAATTTACCGCAGAGTTCTTGTGCCTTGCCGCCTTCTATGGATAACATGGCGCTTTGGTTAAAAAAAAATTTAATTCTGGTTTAATGGGGATAGCTATGAAATCGTCGATAAAGAAATTTGTGCTTGGATTTATTATTGGAATTATTGTCGCCTTTCCCGCGGGTATTAATTTCGGCAGGGACCTGCCTTTATGGAGCAACCCATTCGCCAAGCGTGATATTAAAGAGCGGGTTAAGGTGAAAGCGGAAGATTTCATTGAAGGAACCAAGGAAGTCATCCATGACGCGACCAGACCCGCCAATAAAGAAATAGACGCTAAAATAAAACATTGATCGGGTAGTTTGAGTTTAGTCCGGCAAAATCGAGTGCGATTGCGAGCGGCTTTCATAGCCGGAGAACGAGACCGCGCTTTTTCTTTTCTCCATCCCATTAAACGCAGCGTGACACCCATAAATATGTCGCACGAACACCCTTCGTTAAGGCAAAAATCAGCGGTTCACAAACGCATGGTAGCATGGAATACGGCGCGGCGTGATAGGCGGCGGCAGGCGGCGCCGGTTTAGTGAGTAAGCCGTGGATATAAAACGCTTATTTTTTGCTCTATGGCCGGATGAACGCACGCGCGCACGGCTGTTGTCCGTGGGCGCCCCACCGGATGCGGCAGCAGGACGCTGGCTTGCCGGCAGCCATTTACATCTTACCTTGGTATTTCTCGGCAATGTCGATGCCCGGAGGCAGGACTGCGTGCAACAGGCGGCTTCCGGCATCACCGGCAAACGGTTTGATCTTGTGCTGGATGTGCTTGGCTATTGGCGGCACTCGCATATTTTATGGCTTGGCGCCGGGCAAACGCCGTCCGAATTGTTATCTTTAGTCGACGCCCTGCATGCCAATTTGGCGAATTGCGGTTTTGTAGCGGAGGCGCGCGCTTACCACCCCCATATTACTTTGGCGCGCAAGCTGCGTAAGAATCTCGCCGGTACGGCGATAGCCGCCGTTTGCTGGCCGGTTGACCGGTTTGTTTTAGTAGAGTCCAGTCAAGAACGGGGAGGTGTAAAATACGAAATAGTAAAATCTTGGGATTTGGCTGATTCATAAGCAACCTCCTTCCGTGTCATTCATTTTGGAGCAAGATCGGCGCTTGCGTACACCCTCAAGACGTTTTCCAAAACATTTCCCCTCGAGCGGGACGCGATGCACTTGGTAATTCTAGGCGCCGGCGGCGTCGGTTCTTATTATGCGGCGCGGCTGCTGCAAGCGGGGGAAGAGGTTACCTTGATCGCGCGCGGTGCGCATCTTGCGGTATTGCAATCCCAAGGATTAACGGTTACGCATCCCGCATTTCGGTTTAAAGACCGTGTGCGTGCCTTGAGTCTCGCCGAATTCATGCGCGGTTTCAGTCCGGTCAACGTAAACGCGGTTATTTTTTGTGTTAAGGCCAACGTCACCGAAGGCATTGCCCGGCAGATGGCGGATTGGGCAAGTTCCGCCGACACCTGCTTTTTGTCCTTGCAGAATGGCGTTGATAACGAGACGATTCTGGCGGAAACATTCGGGGCCGCCCGGGTTATCGGCGGCTTAGCGGTGCGTATCGGCGCGCACATTGCGCAGCCCGGCCAGGTCGAAGCGGTCGGCCCGGCGCAAGTGATTGTGGGCGAGTGGCCGCGAAGCGGCCAAGCCCGGAATACGCCGGCGCAGCGCTTACTGAGTAAACTGCCGGCGATTTTTAATCGCGCCGGCATTCCAGCACAGAGAGTAAGGAATATCCGGCGCGAATTGTGGCGTAAGCTCATTATCAATAATGGCGTCAATCCGCTTTCGGCTTTGACCGGGCTCGATACGCAGGCATTGACCTACCATCCTGAATTCGGCCCTATTGTTTATGCCTTAATGGAAGAAGCGGCGCGCGCCGGCCGCGCCGATGGACTGCGTTTAGGTAAGCGGGATGTCCAGGAGATGTTTACGCTGATGCGCGAATTTGATGGAGTAAAGACTTCGATGCTGGTCGATCGCGAAAGGCATCTCCCGCTGGAGCTGGAAGCGATCTGTGGCGCGGTGTTGGAGCGCAGCCGGCGTTTAGGCCTGTCCGCGCCTTATACCACAACGGTTTACAGCTTATTAAAACACGCCAACTCTTAATAATAAGAACTAAATATGCATCGTGCCGCAACTAAGCGGATTTCGGGGGAGGCGTTTGCCGGCCTGCTGCTGGTGACCATGATGTCGCTGACGGTGTTGCACGCCTTCTATTCCGCGTTTCCCGGTTGGTGGGGCGGATTGCTCGGCTGGGTTGCCGGCGTTTTATTATGGCGCCGCTTAACGCCAAGACAATCGATACAGGTATTGCTTTTCTCCGGCATTGGATTATTGGGATTGTTTTGGCAGGATCTAAAAAATATCCCCGATGGCCTGTTGCGCGCCCTGTCCGACAACAACCTTATTATCAGTATGCTGATTGGCGTCAGTTTCCTAAGATTAGTCAGCGCGCTTGCGTTTTATACCCATGGCGAGCACCTGCCCAAAGGGAAGAAAGCATTTTGGTTGACGATGTTGGGAGTGCATCTTTTTGGTTCGGTCATTAATATGTCGGCAGTGATGATTATCGCGGATCGCTTAACAAGAAGAGATCACCTGCAAAAACAGCAGGCGATTGTGCTGTCCCGATCTTTCTCCTCTGCCGCATTTTGGTCACCTTTTTTCGCCGCGATGGCGGCGGCGTTGACATTCGCGCCCGGCGCCAATATACCTGTACTGGTAATAACCGGATTAGGGCTGGCGGCGATTTCTTTATTGGTCACCGGCTATCAATTGGGCGCGCGTAAAAAAGAAGCGATCGCCGCGTTTGTCGGTTATCCCATGCATTTTGAGACGTTGTGGATCCCGGGAATTTTAGCCGTTAGTGTCCTTGTTATTCACTTGTTTTTTCCGCGCTGGCCGATATTGAGCATCGTTACTTTGCTCGCCCCGGTTTTGAGCATTGCAATTCTATTGACAAAGAGCCGTGGCGCGGTGGTTATGCGCGATATATCCGCGCATGTCAGAACGCGATTGCCTGAGATGGCGAATGAAGTTCTGCTGTTTTTGGCCGCTGGATTGCTGGCTTCCGGACTGGAGAGTTTTTTGTTGAACAGCGGGCACGGGTTTTCTTTTGCCAGTCTCGGCATCAAAGCATTCGGGATAATGGAAGCAGCCGTGACGCTCGCCTGTATCATTGCGTTGTCCGGCATCGGTATCCATCCGGTGATCGGCATTGCCGTTTTTGCCGCTTTGTTCGCCCCGTTGCACCCGGAACCGAATTTGCTGGCCATGACATTTCTGGTTGGATGGGGCCTGGGTGTGTGCATCAGTCCGGTATCCGGCCTGCATCTTGCCCTGCAGGGGCGCTACCGGATTGATGGTTGGCGCTTCTTGCCGTGGAATTTTAGCTATGCCTTGGCCATGTTTATCGTAGCGTTGGCGCCGATCGCAATGCTATACCGGCTATTTTCTAAATAACCACTGAGGAAAACGGCGAAGTTGTTTGTTGCGAGCGGCTCATTTTTTGCCATTATTAATATCGACGATATCTTCTGAATGTACCGGCATAAACCATTTCTGTGCAATAAAAGTAGGAATCACCGCGCTTGCCACGACCACGCCGACGAGCACGGAATATTGCACCTGATCGATATAGCCCGCATTCAGGCCAAACACGCTGGAGATAGTGCCAAAAGTCAAGCCGGTGCTCATGAGCAAGGTGATATACATGTCGCCATGGGGAATATAGCGTTTCGCGAAGAAATAAACCCCGATGAATTTCGTCGCTATTTTCAGAACGAACAATACGATAAATAATCCAATGGCCGAAGAAATCATAGCCAAAGAGATTTTCAGGCCGCCGACGATGAAGAATAGTGGAGTAATTACCGCATACGCTACCGTGCGCAGCCGGTTGCGCAGTTCCTTAGTCTGCGAAGTTTCAGCAAAATGCTTCGACATCAATAAACCCAACAGGAACGCCGGCAATACAGCGTGCCCATTGCCGAGGTTGGCGAAATAAATAAACACCAGCAGCAGAAAGAAAATATATTTAATTTCCGGTTCGATAACCTTGTTCTTTAAGGCGGGATTTTCCAACACGCGGTGGGAGAAGTTTACGGCGACAAGGATAACCAGGACAGAAACCGATATAAAGGCCGCCGTATATAAGGTTGGTTTAGCAAACATAATGCTGAGGGCTAAGGCCGTTCCCATGTCGGTGATGAATGTCGCCGCCATCAGAACCTTGCCGAGTCCAGTGCGACTCAGGCCGGTTTCCACCAGTACGGCGTAGACCACGGCGAGGGAAGTGGTAGACAAAGCGATACCGGCAATAAGCGCAGCATTGAGGCTCCACCCCACAAAATAATAAGTAAATAGGGAAACCCCGACAAACGGTACTGCAAAGGAAAAGCTCCCGATCAGAAAGCTTTCCTTGAATTTATCTTTCATTAACTGAATGTCTATTTCTGTACCAGCCAGGAAAGTCAAAAGAATCCCGCCGAAAGTAGCCAGATAAGACATCCATTCCTCGGTTTTTAATCCAAGGCTGCCGGCAGTTGCGCCCAGGACAATTTCGATGATCGCGACCGACAGACCCAGCCTTAGGGAAATCAGGCTGGAGAGAAAAATTAATAGGCCAACGATTAGCGGGATAATATCGGCATGATGCATATTCTTATCATTTTCTAAGATTTAAGCAGGCAAAAAATGCCCGAACGCCTTGCGTTCAAAACGAACAGATTTTGATTTAAAGGGGAAGAGGCAACGACACCCACATTTCCACTTTTCGCAAGGGATCTGTAGGCATCATTAGCCACTTAGGGCAATTCTGGAGGAATGCCATCTCCATTTTTTATTAATTTAATCGATTTAGCGGAGCAATTCAATTGGGAATACGGGATCAAATGGCCGAATTCAAGTTTGAAGAAGGGGGCGAACTTGCCAGGATGTCAATCTATTACTGGCCGCCGGCAAATTCAGTAACGTCGTATTCGACAATCGCCGCAATACGCATAAACTATTGGCCATGGATGGACTTTTTCAACAACCTGTTAGATCCGGCATACCCAATACAATTGCCATTCGTTTCGATAATAATGATTACCTAAGACGAAAGCACGATCGTCGGCATAACAGGATGCACAGCCATATTGCACATGATTGAAATTAACATACCCGGTTACGGACAGCTCCAGCTCGAGCACCTGGTGTTGGATTACAACGGTACGCTAGCGAACGACGGCGTGCTGCGGGACGGCGTCATTGCCGCCATGCAGGAACTCGCGAACACGCTGTCCGTCCATGTCTTGACCGGCGACACTTTCGGTCTCGCGCGCTCAGCCCTGACGGCGTTGCCGTGTATGCTTTCGATTTTGTCTGCTGAGAGGCAGGATCTCGCGAAAAAGCAGTATGTCGAAGAACTTGGGGCCCACCGTACCATCTGCATCGGCAACGGGCGCAACGACCGGCTCATGCTCCAGGCCGCAGCGCTCAGTATCGCCGTGATGCAAGAGGAGGGCGCCGCGATCGAAGCATTGCAGGCGGCGGACATAGTGTGTCCGAGTATCGAATCAGCGCTCGGGTTGCTGCGGAATCCATTACGCATGGTGGCGACATTACGATCCTAGCAGCGCGGCGGTATTCGTGTTTAACCTAACCCAACGGCCGCAAGCGAGCCGGGGTAGTGATCGAGACCATATCCGCTGTGATGCCGCAGGCGTTATTAGCCATTCAGGCGGTTAGAGGATGAGTGCTGTTTCCGGCACTAAGTTGAGGTAATTTATTTTCTTTACACTTTTGAATATATTTCATGCCATGCCGGCAGCATTGAGGCGCCGGCGAAATTACTCGGAGTCAGTACCGTGTCTTGTGGCGCCCGCTTAGTATCGAGGCTGGGATAATCACGGGAAAAATGCAGGCCGCGGCTTTCGGTGCGGGCGAGCGCCGAGCGGATAATTAATTCGGCGACCAATACCAGGTTGCGCAGTTCGATCAGATCATTGGTGATTTTGAAATTGCGGTAATATTCCCGGATTTCATCGCTTAACAGCGCGACCCGGTGTTGCGCGCGTTGCAGCCTTTTAGTAGTGCGGACGATGCCGACGTAACTCCACATAAAGCGCCGCAGCTCGTCCCAATTATGCGAGACGATCACCTGCTCATCCGCATCCGTAACCCGGCTCTCGTCCCACGGGGCAAGCGCGCCCTGTCCAGCCGGGATCGCGTTTATTTTGCTTTGGATATCACGCGCCGCCGCTTGCGCGAATACCAGACATTCCAGCAATGAATTACTGGCCAGGCGATTAGCGCCGTGCAGGCCGGTAAACGCGCATTCGCCGATGGCGTATAACCCGTTTACGTCGGTGCGTCCATGCAAATCGGTCATAATCCCGCCACAGGTGTAGTGCGCCGCCGGCACGATAGGAATGGGCTCGCGCGTGATGTCATAGCCGAACTCCCGGCAGCGTTCGTAGATGTTGGGAAAATGGGATATGATGAAATCGGCCGGTTTGTGGCTGATGTCTAAATACACATAGTCCAGCCCGCCGCGTTTCATCTCGTAATCGATCGCACGGGCGACAATATCGCGCGGGGCCAGCTCAGCACGGGGATCATGCTCCTGCATGAACGCCCGGCCGTTAGGCAGCAGCAGGCGTCCGCCTTCTCCCCGGACTGCCTCTGAAATTAAAAAGGATTTAGCTTGCGGATGGTACAAACAAGTGGGATGAAACTGCATAAACTCCATATTCGCCACCCGGCAGCCGGCACGCCAGGCCATGGCGATACCGTCCCCGGTGGAGGTATCCGGGTTGCTGGTGTAGAGATACACCTTGCAAGCGCCGCCGGTCGCCAGCGCGACGAAGGGGGCGCTGAACATATGGATCCTATTGCTGGTTTTATCAAGCACATAGACTCCTACGCAGCGGTCGATCCCGGGCCAGCCGAGTTTACGGCTGGTAATGAGGTCGATCGCGATATGATTTTCATATAAGCTGATGCGTGGATGATGACGAACTTTATGCTCCAACGTAGTTTCCACCGCATGACCGGTGGCATCTGCGGCATGGACAATCCGCCGATGGCTATGGCCTCCCTCGCGAGTGAGGTGGTACTTGCGGGCGGGGCTGCTTTTGCCTGGGATTGCTTGACCTGCGGTTACGTCCACTTCCTGAGAAAAAGATACGCCTTCATCGATTAGCCATCGGATGGCCTCCGGTCCATGGCGCACAACGAAGTCAACCGTATCGTAATGGCACAGCCCGGCGCCGGCCTTGATCGTATCTTCCATGTGAGACGTAAACGAATCTTCGGTTTGATTAAGGACCGCGGCGATGCCTCCTTGGGCATACAAACTGGAGCCTTCACTCAACGCGGATTTGGCCAACACCGCGACTTCCACGCTCTCTGCTAACCGTAGCGCCAGGCTCAAGCCCGCCACACCGCTGCCGACAATTAAAACGTCGGTTATTTTTTTTTCCTTAACCATTAGAGGCTATGATGTCCAGAGATATAGATCGCGGATTATTTGATGGATTTTAAGGGTGTACGGATAAATTTTACGCTATTATGACGCCTTTAAGTGTCGGGGATAATTTTAACATAATCCCCCGGTTGGTTCGCGATAGTGAGGCAGGGCTTGTTAACTATAAAGCATTATCGCCTTAACGAGGCGAACTTTTTCCTTTAATCATGGTCATTAATGGTAACGTACGCGTTACCGAGTAGGCCAAAGGGGATACCCGGTATGGTCGAGCGTAGCATCGATCAAGATTTGGTAGCGCGTGTGCAAGCGGGTGAGAAATCCGCGTTTGATCTTTTGGTCAGGAAGTACCAACATAAGATTGCAAAGCTTATTTCGCGTTACATTTATGATCATGCGGAAGTCGAGGATGTCACCCAAGAGACCTTTGTCAAGGCGTATCGGGCTATATCAGGGTTTCGTGGAGAAAGCGCTTTTTACACGTGGCTATACCGAATCGCTATCAATACCGCCAAGAATTACTTGGTATCCCAAGGCCGCCGGCTACCCAACTCGGATCTAAATTCAGACGAAGCTGAAGCGAATGAAGAAAGCGGTAACTTGCGTGAAATCGCCACGCCTGAACATAGCGCATTAACCAAGGAGATTGCGGAGACCGTGATGTTGACAATGCGCGCCTTGCCAGAAGACTTGCGTACTGCTATTACATTACGTGAGATCGAGGGCTTAAGTTATGATGAGATTGCGGCGGTAATGGATTGTCCGATCGGCACCGTGCGCTCGCGCATATTTCGTGCGCGCGAGGCGATTGATAAGGAATTAAAGCCGTTGTTGGAAACATAAGCAGTGGGATTGAACGATGAAAGAGAAAATATCTGCTCTATTAGACGCTGAACTTAAAGGCCGCGAACGGGATCGCGTATTGGCCGAACTTAACCGGAATTCCGACCTGCGGAAAGCCTGGGAGCGCTATCATTTAATAAGCTCCGCTCTCTGTAATGAGTTGGAGATTTTAGTCACCCCGCAATTAGCCGATCGGGTTGCGGCAAACATTAAAAATGAATCCTCTTTAGCAACTCCTTCATCGCGATTTATTCATCAATGGAAAAATAATATGAGCAGGAATTTTGCCATTGCCGCCTCAATTGTCGTTCTTGTTCTTACCTTGCCGTTTATAATATCCACCGATACCACGAACAAAGCAGCCCCCGCATTGACCGCAGATACCGCCTTGGAAAAGAATTATGTACGCGCGGGCATCGGCTGGGAACATCGATCGGAGTGGGAACAGGGCCTGGACACTTTTTTAGTGGAGCATAATGAAAATACCCCGATCTCGACTATGAGCGGCATGATGCCTTATGTACGTCTATCCAGTTACGATTATAATTACGATAATAATAAAGAATAATGCCTCATTGTATATATAAATATCCCCTCTTGTTTTTATGGTTCATCAGCCTGCTTGCTGAGGCTGATGAGGGCGCCTACGAGTGGTTAATGAAGATGGATCGCGCCGCCCGTACGCTAAATTATGAAGGAACATTTGTTTATCAGCATGGAGACCTGTTGGAGACCATGCGCATCATTCACGGAGTAAATGACGGCACGGTTCGCGAGCGTTTAGTGTCGTTGAATGGCGGCGCGCGTGAGATTATCCGCAACGAACGTGAAGTTCGATGTTATTTTCCGGATAAAAATTCTTTGGTAGTTGAATACCGTCAGGCGGATAGCAGAAATTTTCCCGCCATCTTCCCGCAACAATTATCCGATCTAAGCCAAAATTACGCGATTCAATTAGAGGGAACAGGCCGCATCGCGAATCGCCCGGCGCAACTGGTGGTTATCAAATCCAAGGATGCTTATCGTTATTATCGTTATGGTTATCAGTTGTGGGCTGATAAAGCGACCGGTCTATTATTAAAAGCCGATTTAGTCGATAGTAACGGAAAAATTATAGAGCAATTTATGTTCACACAATTAAATTCAGGAGTTCCTATCACTGCGGCTGATCTTAAGCCCAAAAGCGCGGATAAAGATTCCGTGTGGCGGCGCGAAGAAGGTGAAACTTCCGCAACTACGGACTCTTCCTGGACGGTATCGCAGTTGCCCCCCGGCTTTAAACTTTCGGCTCACTTAATGCGAAACGTTTCGGCCCGAAAAAAGCCGGTAGAGCATTTGGTTTTTTCGGACGGCCTGGCGGCGGTTTCAGTTTTTGTGGAAAAAGTGGAAAATTCGCGATCAACGATGAGTTCATCCAATCGCATCGGGGCGATACATGCGTATGGTAAGATAATAAACCAGCATCAGATCACTGTGGTTGGAGAGGTGCCGGCAACCACGATCGATATGATTGGACAGTCGATAAAGCCTCTGCAATGATGGCGGCGGTAAAGTGTTCCTGTTGGAGGCGCATTTAAGATGGAATTAAGTAGCATGGCATCAAGGTCATCAGTTGGTTTACTCCTGTGGCTGCTTACAGTCGTTGCCCAAGCCGCTGTGCGAGGCGGCTTACCGGATTTTTCCCCTCTGGTGGAGGCCAACGGCCCGGCGGTAGTCAATATCAGCACCACGCAGACGATCAAGCAACCGCGGGTTGAGATACCGGATCTTCCCGAAGGCAGCCCCTTCAGCGATCTTTTCCGGCATTATTTTGGCGAAGGCGGGATACCGGAACAATTTGATAGCAAGTCCTTGGGCTCCGGTTTTATTATCTCTGCGGACGGTTATATTCTGACCTCGGCCCATGTGGTCGAAAATGCGAAAGAAATCATCGTCAAGCTGACCGACCGGCGCGAATTCGCCGCCAAAGTGGTCGGTTCCGATCGCCGCAGTGATGTAGCGTTATTAAAAATCGGTGCAAGCAATTTGCCTAAGGTTACCGTCGGCGACCCTTCCAAGTTAAAAGTAGGCGAGTGGGTTTTGGCAATCGGTTCGCCATTTGGGTTTGAAAACTCGGCGACCGCGGGGATTGTGTCGGCTAAAGGCCGTAGCCTGCCGACAGAAAATTATGTCCCCTTTATTCAAACGGACGTGGCGATTAATCCAGGCAACTCGGGCGGCCCTTTGTTCAACTTAAATGGCGAAGTGGTCGGTATTAATTCCCAGATCTATAGCCGTACCGGCGGATTTATGGGCCTGTCGTTCGCGGTGCCCATCGATATGGCTATGCAAATTTCCAAGCAGCTTAAGACCGAGGGGCGGGTAAAGCGGGGCTGGATCGGTGTGACCATCCAAGACGTCACCCGCGAGTTGGCGGCTTCGTTCGGCATGAAAAAACCTTACGGGGCGCTGATCTCGGATATTCTGCCTAACAGCCCAGCGTCCAAATCGGATCTAAAAGTGGGTGATGTTGTAGTTGAATACGAAGGCGAGCAGATTGATCTTTCTTCAGATCTGCCGCCGCGAGTAGGGCTTACGCCGGCCGGCACGCGGGCTAAACTGGCAATAATTCGCCAAGGTAAACTGCAAACCGCGTGGGTAACCATCGGCGAACTCCCGGAAGAAACCACCGCAAGCACGCCTAATAACACTCAACCTAAACGGGAAAATAAAACTTTATTAGGGTTGGCGATCAGCAATCTAACGCCGCAACAGCAAAAACGGCTTGATGTACAATATGGGGTGCTGATTAATGAAATTACCAATGGCCCCGCATTGCGTGCGGGCATACGTCCGGGAGATGTAATTTTAGAGATCGACGGCAAGCAGGTTAAGAATATTGCTGTTTTCGAACAATTAGTCAATGTCCTGCCGAAAGATCATCCTGTCCCGGTGTTGGTACGTAGAGGCTCAGGTTCCCTGTTCCTGGCGCTACAGTTAAACGAATAATTCTTGTTCCTCCACCTCGATGTTTTATTGACAGGCGATCGGACTTTACCTTTTGCCGCGTTCCCTGCGCCTCTTTTTCATAAGCTATTTTTTGCCTCAGTCAGGCTATAATCCCACTTGCCGGAAAAACTTTATGATCGATTGGGATAAAAATCTGATCCGCAATTTTTCCATCATTGCCCATATCGACCACGGTAAATCCACGCTCGCGGACCGCTTCATTCAACTTTGCGGCGGCTTGGAAGAGCGGGAAATGGAAGCGCAGGTCCTGGATTCGATGGAATTGGAACGCGAGCGCGGAATCACAATTAAAGCGCAGAGCGTGGCGTTGAATTACAATGCGAAAGATGGGAAAACTTATCGATTAAACTTGATTGATACCCCCGGTCATGTCGATTTTTCTTATGAAGTATCGCGTTCATTGACCGCCTGCGAGGGCGCATTATTAGTGGTAGATGCTGCCCAAGGGGTGCAGGCGCAAAGCGTAGCCAACTGCTATACGGCCATCGAACTTGATCTTGAAGTTTTGCCTGTGCTTAATAAAATTGATCTGCCCGCTGCAGATCCGGAGCGGGTGATCGCGGAGATTGAGGATATTATCGGCATCGAAGCCGCCTCTGCAGTAAGGGCTAGCGCTAAAACCGGCGAAGGCGTGGTTGATATCCTGGAAGCCATTATCTCCCGTATTCCCGCCCCGTGCGGTGATCCGGACGCGCCATTGCAGGCGTTGATTATTGATTCTTGGTTCAATAATTATTTGGGCACGGTGTCTTTGGTTCGAGTGATGCAAGGTACGCTTAAAGCCAAACAGAAAATCCGCTTGATGGCGAGTGGGCATGAATATATCACCGAGGAAGTGGGCATATTTACTCCGAAGAGGAAATCAGCGGCGGAACTGAGGGCAGGCGAAGTCGGCTATATTATCGCCGGGATTAAGGATGTTAAGAGCGCGCGTGTCGGAGACACTATTACTCACGCCAACCGGCCGGCGGAAAAACCGCTGCCCGGATTCAAGGAGATCAAGCCGCGCGTATTCGCCGGCTTGTATCCGATCGATTCTTCCGATTACGATGCATTTCGGGATGCGTTAGAGAAATTGCGTCTGAATGACGCCTCCTTGCATTATGAACCGGAGACTTCGCTTGCGTTGGGGCTCGGTTTCCGCTGCGGTTTTCTTGGCATGCTGCATATGGAGATTATCCAAGAACGCCTGGAACGCGAATATAGATTAAATCTGATTACCACCGCTCCAACTGTGATTTATGAAGTATGGACGACTAAGAAGCAGCTTATTCATGTGGAGAATCCGGCAAAAGTCCCCGATGCGGGTGAAATTGAAGAGATTCGTGAACCGATCATCGTCGCAAAGGTCCTGGTTCCACAAGAACATGTGGGGCCGGTGATTAAGCTGTGCATGGAAAAACGCGGCGTGCAAAAAAACATGCATTATTCGGGCCGACAAGTGATGTTGACTTATGAGTTGCCGCTTAATGAAGTAGTATTGGATTTTTTCGACAAACTGAAGTCAGTCAGCCGGGGATACGCCTCCTTTGATTATGAATTTTTAGAATTCCGCCCGGCTGATTTATGCAAATTGGACATTTTAATTAATGGCGACAAAGTTGATGCGCTATCGGTCATAATACACCGCAACCAGAGCCATTATCGTGGCAAGGAGTTAGTGAAAAAAATGCGGGAAATTATCCCGCGCCAAATGTTCGATGTTGCTATTCAGGCGGCAATCGGATCGCATATCATTGCGCGTGAAACGGTAAAAGCGTTGCGAAAGAATGTTACCGCGAAGTGTTACGGCGGCGATATAACCCGCAAACGTAAGTTATTGGAAAAACAAAAAGAAGGAAAAAAACGCATGAAACAAGTTGGGTCTGTTGAAATTCCGCAGGAGGCCTTCCTCGCGGTCTTGCGCGTGGACGATAAATAATATGGATTTCGCCTTAATCATGTTCCTGGCATTGATGATCACCGGCCTGATTTGGGCCGGTGACCGGTTATTCAGCGCGCCTAAACGAAAACATAGGTTAGCGCAGATACAGCAGTCGGGCGCCGATGCTGAAGCAATTAAAACAACACAGAAAGAGCCTCTCCTGGTTGAGTACGCCAGATCGTTCTTCCCGGTGATTTTGGTGGTTTTCTTGTTGCGCTCATTTTTGGTCGAACCTTTTCGTATTCCCTCCGGCTCGATGCTGCCCAGCCTCGTGATAGGAGATTTTATTTTAGTCAATAAATTCAGCTATGGATTACGCCTGCCGATCATAAATAGAAAAATCTGGGAAGTTGATACGCCACAGCGCGGCGACGTAATGGTTTTCCGGTTCCCCGGAAATCCATCCGATAATTATATTAAACGCGTAGTCGGAATCCCCGGTGATCGTATCCTATACAAGGACAAGCAGCTTTATATTAACGGTAAATTAGCCGAGCGGGCGATGCTCGATGTGCCTTATGTTTATAAGGACGTAGGCGAACGCACAGTCAGCATTACCGAATATATGGAAAGTTTGGATGGGACAAAACATGTTATTTTGTTAAGCCCGAATTTAACGCAAGAGCCGATGGAATTCACGGTGCCGCCGCAGCATTATTTTGTCATGGGCGATAACCGTGATCACAGCAATGACAGCCGTTATTGGGGGTATGTGCCGGAAGAAAATTTGGTCGGCAAGGCGTTTCTGATATGGTTCAGCTGGGATGCGGCGAATGGCGGCGGCGTAAACTGGAAGCGCATCGGCGATAAAATTCAATAATACCATGTTGATTAAGGAGGAAATCATGTGCGGCAACCGAAAACAGGCGGGCATGACCATGTGGGGCATGACGATGGTGATCGCTTTAGTCGTGTTTTTTACCTTGCTGACGTTGAAACTACTCCCGCCTTATGTGGAAAACGCAAAAGTAAAAGCCGCGCTTGAAAATTTGAGCAGGCAACCCGGCGTCGGCGCCGCTTCCCAGGAAGAGCTGATGGCCATGTTGCAAAAACGTTTTGATGTTGAGGATATAACCCGCGTCGATCTGCGTAAAGACTTTAAAATTGAAACTAAAAACAGAGCTAAAATTATCAGGGTTGCCTATGAAACGCGGGTTCCCTTGGTCTATAACATCAGCGCATTGCTGGAATTTAATAATAGTGCCGAGGTAAAGCAGATTGAGTGAAGCGAACGCCGAACTTAAGGATAAACTGAGCTATGTTTTTTCCGACATGGCACTGCTCAAGCGCGCACTCACTCACCGCAGCAAAAGTGCAAACAACAATGAGCGGCTTGAGTTTCTTGGGGACAGCATTCTTAATTTTGTTATTGCTGAGGAGCTTTACGACCGGTATCCCGCGCTGACTGAAGGCGAACTGACGCGCGTGCGCGCCAGTTTGGTGAAAAAGGAAACGCTGGTGGAATTGGCGCGCGAGCTGGGATTGGGAAATTTTTTAGAGCTGGGCGGGGGCGAATGTAAAAGTGGCGGTCATGAGCGCGATTCCATTCTTGCCGATGGATTAGAGGCGGTTTTCGGAGCCATTTTCAAGGACGGTGGTTTCGCACAAGCCAAAGCGGTTATTCTTAAGCTTTACCAAACGTGGTTTGCCAACCTCGACCCCCACATGGTGTTGAAAGATCCGAAGACGAGGCTGCAAGAACACCTCCAGCAACAATCACTGCAAACACCCATCTATAATATACTGGAAGTATCCGGCGAACCGCATCAGCAGAATTTTGTTGTCGAATGCCATGTCCCAGGACTGGCGAACTCAGTGCAAGGCCAGGGCAACAGCCGCCGCAAGGCGGAGCAGCAGGCGGCATCGAAAGCACTGGAAATCTTGTCTAGCCCAGCGGATGTCTGAATCTTACCGTAGCGGTTTCATCGCCTTGATTGGGCGTCCCAATGTAGGAAAATCAACCTTGCTGAATCGCCTGGTCGGCAGGAAAATCAGTATTATTTCGCGGCGTCCTCAAACCACACGGCATTGCATTTTAGGCATCAAGACGGATGAGCGTGCGCAGTTTATCTACATTGATACTCCAGGATTGCATGAGCAGCGCAAGAAGACGATCAATCACTATATGAACCGGGCCGCAAGTGGAAGCATGGAAGGAGTAGATTGCATTGCTTTTATTATTACCGCAAAAGGCTGGACCCGGGAAGATAAATTTGTATTGGACGTAGTCGGGCGGCACACGTGCCCGGTGATTTTAGTTGTCAATAAAGTTGACATGTTGGCGGATCGCGGCCTGCTTTTGCCCTTAATAGAGGAATCCAGCAAGCAAATGGGGTTTAAAGAGATTATCCCTTTGTCGGCTAAAACCGGATTGAACCTAACCGAGCTTGAAGATGCGATCCTGCGTTATTTGCCGCAGCAGCCCGCACCCTTTCCAGTGGAACAAGTCAGCGACCGCAGCGAATCTTTTATGGCAGCGGAGCTTGTGCGCGAGCAGATATTTCGCAGCTTTGGGGAGGAGTTGCCGTACGTGAGCGCGGTGCGAATTGAACGTTTTCAGCATCAGCCGCAATTAATACGCATTGAAGCGGTCATCTGGGTGGAAAAGCCGAGCCAGAAAGCGATCATCATCGGTAAAGAAGGCCAGCGCCTGAAATCGATCGGACAACGTGCCCGCGCGGAGATGGAGAAATTGTTTGGGTCAAAGGTTTATCTGGGTTTGTGGGTAAAGGTGCGCAGCGGCTGGTCTGATGACGCCAGGGCTTTAGATAGCCTGGGGTACGGTCAAGGATAAGTTATGCGTGTTATGCAACAACCGGCTTTTGTCCTGCACCGTCATCAGTACGGCGAAAGCAGTTTATTGCTGGAAATCTTCACGCGTGATTTCGGCCGGCTGGGCGTGATCGCCAAGGGCGCGCGGCGTGCAACCTCAGAATACCGTTCAATCTTAAACCCCTTCCAACCTTTATTAGTGAATTGGGCGGGGAAGGGAGATCTAGCTACCCTCACACGCGCGGAGGCCGAGTCGCAAGCCTATGTGCTTGCGGGAAAACGGTTGTTTTGCGGGTTTTATATCAATGAGCTGATATTGCGCCTTTTATATCGGCATGATCCCCATGAGCGGCTATTTATCATTTATAAAACCGCGCTATGCGGTTTGCAGGAAGACGCCGCTTGCGAAGCGGTACTGCGAATCTTTGAAAAACGTTTGCTTGCTGAACTCGGATATGGTTTGGTGCTGGATTATGAAATCGAGTGCCGCGCACCGATTGTACCGGGTGCCGCCTACCTTTATATATTGAACCGCGGCCCCGTCATATTGCGCGATGCCGGTACGCATGGAGTAAAATTGCGCGGCGCAAGCCTGCTGGCATTGGCCAATGAAACATTGACTGATTCCTTGGTATTACAAGAAACCAAGGCGTTGTTGCGCGCCGCGCTTGCTCAGTATATGGGCGGCAAGCCGCTAAAGACGCGTCAGTTGTTCCAAAATTTGAAACGAGCGCCGGCGATGGGTGAGTCATGAGCCTGATTAAATTAGGCGTAAACATCGATCATGTGGCGGCACTGCGCCAGGCGCGGGGGACGCGTTATCCCGATCCGGCACAGGCGGCGTTGGAAGCGGAGCAGGCGGGTGCGGACGGCATCACTTTGCATTTGCGCGAGGATCGCCGCCATATTCAAGAAAGGGACGTGGAAATTCTTAAACACGTATTGCAGACACGTATGAATTTGGAAATGGCGGTAACCGATGAGATGGTGGAGTTCGCCTTGCGCATGCGTCCGCAAGATTGTTGCCTGGTGCCGGAGCGGCGCGCGGAATTGACCACGGAGGGCGGGTTGGATGTCATCGCAAATAGAAAAAAGATCAGCGCCGCCTGCACGCGCCTTGGCGATGCCGGTATACGCGTCTCGTTATTTATCGATGCCGCCGCCGGCCAAATTGAAACGGCGTCGAAGATCGGCGCGCCGGTCATTGAGATTCACACCGGCCATTTTGCCGATGCAAAAAGCGAGCATCAGCGTCATGATGAATTGCTGCGCATCCAGACCGGGGTACGACAGGGATTGGATCTCGGCTTGCAGGTTAATGCCGGGCATGGTTTGAATTATCATAATGTACAGGCGATCGCGGCTATCCCGCGCATTGCGGAGTTAAATATCGGCCATGCTATTATCGCCCGCGCATTATTTACCGGTATGCAAGAGGCGGTCAGGGAAATGAAGCGCTTGATGATGGAAGTATGTCCACAATGATTTTCGGGGTAGGCACAGATATCGTACAGGTTGCGCGGATGCGTAAAAATTTGGCGCAGCATGGCGAGAAGTTCGCGCAGCGCATTCTTACCGACAGCGAATTGCAGGAATTTCGCCGGCAACTCAATCAAGCCCATTTTCTCGCCAAGCGGTTTGCCGCTAAGGAGGCGGCCGCCAAGGCGATGGGCATCGGCTTTAGTAACGGTTTAAGTTTTCACCATATTGGTGTGGCGCATGACGCCGGCGGCAAACCGATGCTGGAATTTAGCGGCTATGCCCTGGAGTTTATCACGCAAAAAGGGATTAATGCGGTGCACATCAGCCTGGCCGATGAGCAGGATTACGCGGTGGCGTTTGTAACCTTGGGTACGGATTAGACCTGTTAGACTTAAGGAAAAGGATGAGTAACCCGCGGCTTTACCCCGCTATCACGGATCTCGCCATGTTTCTTGTGAATGAGCTCGCGGGTGGCGTTTACTTTCTCGTTGGGAACGTCCACTAAAATAAGAATTCGGCCGTTCTCTAAATCTTGCTCATACTCTTTAAGACGGGTGTTGGGAATATTAACCGCCCGAAGAAGGGCGCCGAATGTGCCGACGCTCGCGCCGGCCAAGGTGGTCGCCAAGAGTATCGCTCCTCCCCCTAAAACCAGGTCTGCCGGCGGAAACGCCATTGCCACCAGGCCTGCCAGCACCCCACTGGCGCCGCCCAGCGCGAGGCCCTGTTCCAAGGCGTGCGCCATATCGCTTTTTTGAAAAAAAGAAGCGGTCGGCAGATCTTCCAGCGGAATTCCGTCTTTGGCAATGACATGCATGTGGCGCTGTTCGACGTGTGCAAGCAATAGCTCATCCACTACTCGCTTTGCACTCTCAACCTCAGGCGCCATGAAATGGAGCCGATTCATTTTTAAGCCTCGATCAGATTCTATTCTTCTCCGGGTTAATCACACGGGACCAAAGTCTGAATCGAGCTCTGCTTTAAATAAAAAAGCGCGCTTCACCGTCTCGCTGGCGAGGCGTGCTTTAATAAACTTAAGGAAGCTCTGATGTGCGCCTTTGCACGGCGCACATCAGAGCTTCCTTAGGTTGTCAATCATAGTCCGTAGCCGGCATTTGCCTTGATCGGCAATCTTCGTTACATTGATAAAATTCTCAGCGACCGAAAAGGCCCAATGACCAGGCGAGTTGTATCGCAGGAAAACCTAGACCTGAGCCAGCCTATCATCCGCAAAAAATCATTGTCGGTGCGCAACAACGGGACCCTGAAATCGGTGGTTGATGGCGGTGAGTTCGGCACGTTTATAACGGATGGGCCGGCGGCTCATGGCGGGACCGGCGAAGGCCCGTCACCGTTGCAAGTAGTGCTGGGAGCGCTTTGGTGAGTCGGTCACCTTTAATCGCACCGCAGCCGAGTTTAATTTCCGCTATAATGGCATCGAGTTCGATGCCGCATTCACGATCGATATCCGTGGACGGATGGGTATGCCGACAGTGCGCCCGCATTTTCAAACTATCCGGGTGCAAGCCACCGTCGAGACGGATGAACCCGAGCAGCGCCTGCGCGAATGGGTCGCAGAAACCGAGCGCCGTTGCCCGGTGTTCAATTTAATTTTCGACGCCGGTGTAAAAATAGAAATGCTGGCGCCGTCCGGTTAAAAAATAACAAAGAGTTTTTTGTGTTCGGTGTTTATCTTAAAGAAAAAGGTTTAGAAAATGAGCTCATCAAATTTAAAGAGACATACGATTGGATGGATCGGCATAGGCCGCATGGGATATCCGATGGCGGGGCGGCTGGCGGATGCCGGTTGTAATATTGCCGTTTATAACCGTACGCGCGCCAAGGCCGAGCCGTTAGCTGCGCGTGGCGCGCGCATTGTCGAAAAGCCCGCCGAGCTTGCCGACCGCGATATCGTTTTTACCATGGTGTCGACTTCTGACGACTTGAAGCAAGTGCTGCTGGGGCCGAACGGGGTATTGTCACGATCAGGTACGGCGCCCAAGGTCCTGGTCGACTGCTCGACCATCTCGCAAGAAGCCTCGGCCGAGATCCGCGCGGCGGCGGCAAAAGTCGGTACTCAACTTTTGGCTGCGCCGGTGAGCGGCAATGCCAAAGTGATCAAGGCGGGTAAGCTGAGCATTGTGGCGTCGGGGCCGAAACCGGCGTATGAGCAGGCGCTGCCTTATTTGCAAAGCATCGGCCAAGGCGTCAGTTATGTCGGTGATGGCGAGCTGGCGCGGATGGTCAAGATTTGCCACAACGTCCTGCTCGGCGTCGTCGCGCAGTCGCTCGCCGAAATTACCGTGCTGGCGGAGAAGGCGGGTGTGCCTCGGCACGCCTTCCTGGACTTCATTAATAAAAGTGTGATGGGATCGGTATTCACCAAATATAAAACCCCGGCATTCGTAAATCTGGACTTCACCACCACGTTTACCCCCTATTTGCTGCGCAAGGATATCGATCTTGGTTTAGAGGCGGGGCGCCGGCTTGAGGTGCCGTTGCCGTTGGCGGCGCTGACGCGGCAGATTGTGCAGAGCCTGATGGGGAATGGCTATGTCGATACTGATTTCTCTACGCTTTTATTGTTACAGGCGAAGGCATCGGGGATTGAGCTAAAGCCGGAAAATGTCGAAGTCAGCGACGGGCTTTAGTCATTATTTGAGCCATGAATTGTTCGCTTAGGTGGGATGTTTCCGTTTGAATACACTGGCTTAGGTAAGTTGACACTATTGGGAAAGTCCCGCATCATCCATACAAAACGGCCTATAATTTAGAGAGTTATCAGGAGCCAAGCCTATGCCGAAGCAGCGAATTAGCTATGTCGACCCTGAGTCGGTGACCGATCCGAAAATGCAGGAAGAGTTTGAACGTTGCCGCCGGCAAGGAACCCCGCGACCCGAAAGCCAAGCGATACGCGCCCATGTTCCGGCGGCTTTCTGGTCGTTTGCCAATACCTGGAGAGATGTTTTTCATAATGGCGTGCTGGATCATACCATCAAGGAACTTTGCCGGGTCTACGTTTCAAAATCGGTTAAATGTGAATATTGCGGTAATCAGCGCTCTGTCCAGTCGGCAAATAAAGGGCTGGTTGAAGACGATTACTTGGATCTCCTGAACTTTGAGAAATCCACTCGCTACAACGAGCGTCAGAAAAGCGCGCTGGCCTATACCGAGGCGATCACTTGGGGCCTTGAGACCGACGATGCCTTGTGGGAGCGGCTTTACAAACACTTTACCGAACCGGAGCTGGTCGAATTAGGTTATTTTGTCGCTATTACCATGGGCCAACAACGCTGGCTCAGGACGCTCAATATCGATCACCATCAAGTGCTCGCCGGCACCCCCGCCTCGATGGCCCCCGGTTTCGAAACCGCTGAAGCACTGGAGAAATCCAAGGCATCGTCCAGCTATTGGGCGAAGCAATCGCCGTCCGTTAAGCAAAAGGCGGGAGGCGGCTAGGTGCGTCCATACAGTCATGCCGTGGGTCAGCAAGCATTGGGGGCCGTGGCTTCATCGCAACCGGGGTTAAACCGCCAACCGCGAATTAGAACGGTGAACATCGGCATGTGCTACGGCGATTTGCAGGTGTTCAAAGACGTAAACCTTGCGGTCGGCGAGCGCGAGGTATTAGCCTTGGTGGGACCTTCGGGATGTGGAAAGACGACGTTGCTCCGGTGCTTAGACGGATTGATCCCGGTAAGTGAAGGTGAGGTTTTTATTGAAGGCGAACAGGTGACGGCGCCGAAGGTCGGTGTCGCGATGGTATTCCAACATTTCGGCTTATTTCCTTGGAAAACAGTTTATCAAAATGTCGCTTATGGGTTAAAACTTGCCGGCGCATCGAAGGCGGAAATAAAAGAGAAGGTTCCCTATTTTATCAATTTAGTCGGGCTCGAAGGGTTCGAGCACCACTATCCATACCAGGTTTCCGGCGGCATGCAGCAGCGCTGTGGTTTAGCCCGCGCGCTGGCGGTTGAGCCGCGCATACTCATGATGGATGAGCCGTTCGCCGCGGTCGATGCACAGACACGGGAAATTCTTCAGTTTGAGTTGCTTAGAATTTGGGAAATGCGGCCGACGACCATGGTATTCGTTACCCATTCTATTGAAGAGGCGGTGCTGATGGGGGATCGAGTCGTGGTGCTGAAGGGCCGGCCGAGCAGGGTATATGAAATTATCGATGTCGATCTGCCGCGTCCACGCAGCCGCAAGACGCTTGCCGAGCCGCGCTTCGCGGAGCTGCGTGAACATGTGTGGGGTACATTAATGAACGAGGCCCGTAAAGCAGAGTTTCAGATTGAGAAGTAATTGGTGAACGGGAGACGTCTTTTAAGACAGCAAAAATAACAAATTTCAGCTTCGGAGAACAAAAATGAGCAAACTTCGGAATCTCTGGTTGGTGATGGTATTAACAGTAATGGTCACAGTGATCGCTGGGCTCGCCTCCAGCGGCGGCGCGATCGCGCAAGAAAAGAAACTTGTTTTCGCCGTACCCGGGATCCCGCCGGTGTTTGGCGCAGTGATTGCTTTTTTAGCGGAAAAAGAAGGCTTGTTTAAAAAATATGGCGTTGATGTCACGGTGCGGTCGTTCGATACCGGCGCGGGGGCGGCGCGGGCGGTGGCGGCGGGTGACATCGATCTCGCTTTGTCGCCTTCGCCTCTGATCGTGAATCAGATTTCCAATGCCGATGTGAAACTGGTGGCTATTTACGGTTTGGAATATCCGGATTGGTTGATCGGTTCAACCGATCCGAAACTGGCGAAGTGCAAAGACCTCGATGGCCAGCCGGTCGGCGTCGATTCGGTGGGGGGCGCGCGCTCCATTGCGCTTAAAGAGATGATCGTGCCATGCGGGCTCAAGATTGAAAATGTGCAGCAGGTTGCCCTCGGCACTAATGTCGGCGCGGCCATGGTCGCGGGACAACTCAAATTCGGCGTGCTGCATCTTGACGACGTGCCTTCCATTGAAGCACAAACGGGTAAACCACTCACAACCATTACCACATTGAAGCAGATTAATCCGGTGAGTCACTATTTGTTAGTCGTCGCCAGGACTGACAGATTGGCGCAAAACCGCGATGCGTTTGTGCGCCTGCTCGCGGGTTTGATCGATGCCGGAAATTATATGCGTGATCCCAAGAACGCCGATCACATCGCTGAGATTGCCACCGTCACCGGCCGCTCACCCGCGGAAGCCAAGGCGGCGCTTAAGAAGTACCTGGAGATGGAATTTTGGCCGAATGGGCATGCCGGGCTAACGCGCAAAAACCTGGAAAGCATAACTAAGACGCAAGTCGCGATTGGTGGAATTAAAGCCGATAAGACGCCGGTCACTTATGAACGGCTTACTGATCCAAGTGTATGGCGGGATGCCGCCGCTATGGCAAAATCCCGTTAAGATTATTAATGTTAAAGATTAACTTAGTTATTTAAGCTATTAAATTAACAGGTTTTTTATTCATTTTAATTTAACGCAAAACCCGGTCCTGATTGTCCTCGTTGCGGGAGCAGGGGCGAAACGAGAAAACCAATATGTTCAATTCCAGCGCCCGTTGGGCTCATCGTGCCACGGTCGCTATCAGTTTGATTATCGGCGCGGGGGTTTGGGAAATCGCAGGACAGCATACCAGTGCCGCGTTTATGGCGCCGCTTTCCGCCACCCTGGCGCGTTTGCTGGAAATGGTGGAAACCGGGCTCTTAGTTAGACAGGTAGCGAGTTCCTTATCGCTGTTCTTTACCGGCTTCGGCCTTGCCATATTAATTGGTATGCCGCTCGGGCTATTGCTTGCGCGTGTTCGCCCCCTGCGCGTGGCGTTGGAAAGCTACATTATGATTTTGTATGCCACGCCGACGGTCGCCTTAGTCCCGTTTATTCTTTCACTGTTGGGATTCGGTTTCTGGCCGAAGGTGTTGGTGGTGTTCCTGTTTGCGATTTTCCCCATCCTCTACAATACCGTCGAAGGCGCGCGCAGCATCAAGCCTGAATTGATCGAGGTAGCGCATTCTTTCCGTTCCGGCGAATGGGCGCTTTGGCGCGACATCATGATCCCGTTCACCTTGCCGTTTACCATGACCGGAATTCGTCAGGCGATCGGACGCGGCCTGGTTGGCATGGTAGTCGCCGAATTTTTCTTGAGCTCCAGCGGCCTCGGCCAGCTTATCATGAACAGCTCGCAGAATTTCGATACCGCCGGCATGTTTGCGGCGATACTGATTATTATCTTGCTGGGCGTGATGTTGATGGATCTAGGCCGTGCGCTTGAAAACAAATTTGCCGCCTGGCGGGGATACAACCGATGAGGTTCGGGATAATCCGGAATAGTTGGGTATGAATGAGATTGCGCAAGTTTCCCGGCGGCCGGCAATCGCCGTCTTTAGCGAGTGGTGGCAGTCTTTCCTGAAGTCGACCCTGGCCCTCAAGATCAGTGCCGGCGTGTTCTTGCTGCTGTTGTGGGAGCTGGTCGTGCGCGTTTTCGCGCCGGCTTATGTCGCTAAGCCGACCGGAATCATCGCCGTATTTCCCGATGTTATCACTAACCCGGCATTCCTGCAGGCAGCCGGCAACACGTTGGGCGCGGTGGCGCAAGGCCTGATCATCGCGTTGATTTTTGGAACTATCGCGGGTCTTGCCATGGGTCGAATCCCGGTGGTAGAGCGCATGTTGCGTTATTACGTGAGCAGCCTTTACGCCATCCCCATGGTTGCGGTGTTGCCGCTGGTGACCTTGTGGTTCGGCTACAATGCCGATGCCAGGCTTGCGACCGTCGTGTTTGCGTCGTTCTTTTCGATCGCCATTAATGTTACCGACGGCGCGCGTTCGGTGCCCTTGGAATATCTCGAGGTGGCAAAGTCTTTTCGCGCAAAATCGCGTCATATCTTGTTCGATATTACCCTGCCCGCCGCTATTCCCTACTTGTTGGCCGGTGTCCGCCTGGCGGCCGGTCGCGCCTTGGTTGGAGCGGTGGTCGCCGAGTTCTTTATCGCGATTAACGGGCTGGGATATTACATCTTGTTTAATTCGCGCACCTTCCGCCATGACCAGGCGTTTGTCGCCGTTATCATATTGGCGGCGGCGGGCGTTGGTTTTGAGTATATTATTAACTGGCTGAGCCGTCGTTTCCTGCCTTGGCACCGGCGCGATGAAAAGGCGGATTAGATTTTATCCGCGGGGACGAAGCGTTTCCACCTGAAAAAAATTATTCCAAGTAGGAGGCAGCAAGATGAGTGATGTAAACAGATTTTTGTCCTGGCTTATCGCCAGCGCATGGATATTTTTTTCCGTTAGTTATAGCGCTGTTGCCGAAGATAAAAAAATTACTCTTGCCGTGCCCGGCATCCCGCCGGTGTTTCAAACCGTGCACGTGTTCGTGGCGGAGAAACAGGGTTTTTTCAAAAAATACGGCGTGGATGTTACCGTGCGGCCGTTTGATACCGGCGTTGCGGCGGCGCGCGCGGTTGCCGCCGGTGAAATTGACATCACCGTTTCACCGACGCCCGCTATCGTAAACATGACTTCGAATGCGGATGTAAAGCTGGTCGGCATCTATGGCCAGGAAAATCCCGATTGGTTGATCGGCTCGACCGATCCGGGATTGGCGAGCTGCAAAGATATCGCCGGTAAACCGGTGGGAGTCGACACCGTAGGGGGGGCGCGCGCGGTGGCCTTGGCGCAAATGATTAAGTCATGTGGATTGAAAACCGACGATGTTAATTTGGTGAGCCTTAGCTCTAATGTAGGCAGCGCCATGATCGCCGGGCAAATAAAGATCGGCGTATTGCATCTCGATGACGTGCCGCAGATTGAAGCGCAAACCAACAGGCCATTGACGGTCATAACCACATTGAAGAAAGTCAATCCGATCAGTCATTACAACCTGTACGCCGTTACCGCCGACCGATTGAAGCAGGACCGCGAAGCGTTCGTGCGTCTGCTGGCGGCGTTGATTGAAGCCGGCGATTATCTGCGCGACCCGAAAAATGCCGATCGGGTCGCGGAAATTGCGACCGTGACCGGCCGTTCGGCGGCGGAAGCCAAGACCGCGCTTAAAGCCTATATCGATATGGATTTTTGGCCGAATAGGACCGACGGTTTGACGCGGCAAAATATTGAGAGCGTTGTTAAGACGCAAGCAGCGATTGGTGGAATCAGACCCGGCAAGACGCCGGTGACCTATGATCATCTTATCGATCCAAGCCTTTGGAAGGATGCGTTGGCGCTCACGAAGGCGCGCTGATTAAATTCCAGCATTCATGAATCAAGCAAGCGACCGGCTGCAACAGGTAGTGGAACATTGGATGCCGCGCATCCAAACAGCCGGCATTACCTCAATGGACGCCCTGCGCCTGACCGGAGAAGCGGGTGAGTGGCGACACTGGTGTGCGGCCTGGAGTCGCGAGGCGGAACGCCATATCACCCTGGCCGAGGAGGCGGAGGCACGCGGCCGGTTGATTACGGCCGGGGAGGCTTATATCCGCGCGGCGCTGTTTTTCCATTTCGCCCAGTTCATGTTCTTCGATGATCTCACGCAAAAACACCGGGCGGCGCAACGCAAGGTGGAAGCCTATCGCCGCGCAGCGCCGTTGCTGCTGCCGGCGGCAAAGCCCATAGCGATTCCATTTAGCGATGGCGTCCTCTATGGTTATCTTCGCCGGCCTGAGGTAGAGGCAGCATCGCTGGTCATTATTATTTCCGGCTCGGACTCGACGAAAGAAGAATTCGCCAGCCTTGAAGAGCATTTTTTGCGCCGTAATCTGGCTACCTTCAGCTTCGATGGACCGGGACAAGGCGAGGGTCGCCGGCAGGGGTATTTAACTCCCGATTGGGCGCCGGTATTAACGGCGGTTGCAGAGCTACTTGCTGACGAGCCGGGATTGAATGGCCGCATCGGCATGATGGGCATGGCGTTCGGGGGCCACCTGGCGTTACAGGGCGCAGCTGCGATTTCCTCCCTCGAGGCCCTGGTTTGTATGAACGGCTTTTATGACATGGGGTGTTTCTGGGACGGGTTACCCGAGGTCTACCGCGCCAATATGTGCTACTCGCTCAGCGGCGCGAATTCCGATGAGACGCGTGCGCATGCCCGGCGTTTTACCCTTGCCGGTACGCCGCCGCCGTCTTGCCCGACATTGATTATTCATGGCGCGCGCGACAAAATCTTTCCACTTGAGGATGCGCGCCGCATTGCTAACCACATTGGTTCATTAGCCGAGATGGTCGAATACCCGGAGGGCAATCATGTTTGTAATAACATCGCTTACAAATACCGGCCACTGATGGCTGATTGGCTTGCCGGGCGGTTAGGTGGGTGTGTTTGAAGGGTAGAGGAGGAATGTCATGCACCGTTTAAGTATTCACTGCTTATTATATTCGGTTGTCGCGTTTAGTTTGTGTAACAGCGCCTATGCCGACATTGCGCCGCCCCGCACCTTGGAAGAATTGAAGGCGGAGACGCAAGCGCGTGCCGACCGTAACGCCTATCCGCTCACCGGCCTGCGGCCGGATGAGGTCCGTGAGGCGCTGGCCGCGATCAAAAGTCCTGATCGGGACGCGTGGGCCGCGGCCTGGAGTGCGATCGGCGATCGTTACCTGGCACAAGCGCGCGCCCAGGAAAAAACCGCTCCCGCGGCTGCGCGTGAGAATTACCTGCAGGCTTGGCGCTATTATTCCTTTGCGCGTTGGCCGGTGCCCAATTCTCCCGGCAAGCAGAAGGCTTATCGGCGCGCGCTCGATGCGTTCCAAAATTATACCCGCTTTCTCGATCCGCCGCTCGAGGTGGTGCGTATTCCATTTGAAAAATCGGAGATCATCGGTTATCTGCGGTTGCCCGCAGGGGTACGGCCGGCGCCCTTGGTGTTGATGATCAGCGCGCTCGATAGCCGCAAGGAAGATCTAGTCGAGCGTGGCACCGCGTTTCTCGCGCAAGGTATCGGCGTGTTTGCGCTCGATATGCCGGGTACCGGACAGGCGCCGATTAACATCGACGTCGGCGCCGAGCGCATGTACAGCCGGGCGCTCGATTATTTGGTCAAGCGTAATGAAATCGATCCAAATCGTATCATTGTTTACGGCGGAAGCTGGGGCGGTCATTGGTCGGCGAGATTGGCGTTTATAGAGCGCGCACGCTTGAAAGGCGCGGTCGCGCAAGGCGCGCCGGTTCATGATTACTTTCAGCCGGAATGGCAACGCAAGGCGCTCGGCACACGCGAGTATTTATTTGATCTGTTCGCGGCGCGCGCATCGGTATATGGCGTTCAAACATTGGAAGAGTTTCTTACATACGGTCCGCGGATGTCGTTAAAAGATACCGGCATTATCAGTCAGCCCTCAGTGCCCATGTTGTTGATTAACGGTGAGCGTGACACCCAGGTGCCCATCGCTGACCTTGACCTATTGCTGCATAACGGCAGCCCCAAGGAAGCATGGGTGAACCCCCAGGGCGGCCATATGGGGCGATCGGCGGAATGGCCGGATGCGGCGATTTTTAACCGTGTCGTCGTGCCTTGGGTGGTGCACACTTTAGAAGTCACGCCCGGCAAACACTGACGGTCCGTTCGGGAATGGATATAGCTATTGAAAGAGCCCGATAAAAATAATCCGTTAAAACTGGATGCAGCGCTTTTTTCATTAGTCGCGCAAGAGTACCCCGCATTCTCTAAGGCCGAAATGCAGCGGCGGCGGACGGCGCTGGCGGCGGTAATGGCGGAAATGAATGTGGATCATGTGCTCGTATATGGCGCAAACCGCAACGGCTCGGGCATTCAGTGGTTGACAGGCTGGCCGGTTACCGCGGAAGCCGCGGCGATCATTGCCTTTGATAAAACCGACAGTCTTTTTGTGCAGCATTATAACCACGTTCCGTTGGCGCAACGTCTTGCCGCGCAAGTAAAAGTTTCTTGGGGAGGAGAATCGACAATTCAAAGCGTTATAAAGGAGCTGGAGCAAAGACAGGCGCGGCGCATCGGCATAATCGGCCCTTTTCCTTTCTCTTATTACAAGATCCTGATCTCGCAGTTTGCGGCGCCGGTGGACTTAAACTCGGCTTATGTGCGATTGCGATTGGTGAAGTCGCCGGAAGAAATTAATTGGCTGCGGATCGGCGCAGCCTTGAGCGATCGAGCGATAGCGGCTTTACATCGGGAGCTGCGCATCGGCTTAACCGAGCGCGATCTGGCCGATATGGTAGAGAGAGCCTATGTGCCGTTTGGCGGCACCACGCATATTCATTATTTCGGGGTGACTTCGATGCAGCACCCGGCCTGTTGCGTGCCGGCGCAATTCCCTTCCGCGCGCCGAATTCAGCCCGGGGATGTGGTTTTCTGCGAAATCAGCGCCTCCTTTTGGGATTATCCCGGTCAGGTGTTGCGCACATTCACCGTTGCGCAAGATGCCACGCCACTTTACCGTGATTTGCATGCCGTTGCCGAAGCGGCATTTGACGCGATCGCGGCGGTTTTGCGCGATGGCACAAGACCGGAAGAGGTGATTGAAGCGGCTGCGGTGATCGAACAGGCGGGGTTTACGACCTGTGACGACCTGCTGCACGGATTTGGCGGCGGCTATTTCCCGCCAATACTCGGTTCGCGCAGCCGGCCAAGCGGGCGCTTACCGGATATGACGATAACGGCGGGAATGACTGTCGTGGTTCAACCAAATGTGGTGACTAAAGATAGCCGGGCAGGAGTTCAGGTCGGTGAGCTGTTATTAATTACTGATGGCGGTGTTGAGCGCCTGCATGACGCGCCGCGAGGATTAGTGCGTACCGGCGCATGATGGGCCTGCCGATATCGGGCGGTGCCATCGCAATTATTCTGCTTGCGCTGGCGGTGGGAAGTTTTGTAAAGGGAATCAATTGATCGCGCTGTACAATTTTGGTTTATTGACGCAAAATCGCTTGCTCGAAGGATTGCTGGCATTGGCGCCGATTGTGATTGTGTCACCGCTGAGCATGCGGCTGGCGCGGGTCATTAGTCGCCGCGTGTTCGATGCGATCTTGATCATTCTGTTGAGCGTTATGGAATTAAAGCTCGTTTACGACGGTTTATTTGCAGGGTAAAGGCATGGCCTTAACGGGTACGAAAAATAAAAGCGCAGCTAAGGACCCTCGGGTAGAGTCAGCCATTGCGCACTGGGCGCCGCGGTTTGTATCGAATGGCGTTCCACTCACTGATTTTCAGGAAGTAACCGCCGGTATTACCCATTGGGACGAGTGGTGTTCAAGCTGGTCCGCGCGGGCGGCGATGCACGAGGAAATCGGGCGCAAGGCGTTGAAACACGGATACCGTTTGAGCGCAAGCCAACATTTAACGACTGCCGGGGTTTGTTATCACTTCGCTAAATTTATGTTCGTTAATGACTTGAATCAGATGCGGGCGGCGCATCTGAAAGCCGTAGAGTGCCGGCAACTTGCCCTGCCGCATCTTCAGCCCTCGGGCGAGCGCGTGGAAATCCCTTACGAGGGCGACAAGCTTGCCGGTATTTTGCGGCGGCCGACAGGAGTCGCGCGTCCGCCGATTGTGGTCATGGCCATGGGACTGGATTCAGCGAAAGAGGAGATGGAATCCTATGAATCCATCTTCCTGGCACGCGGTATGGCCACCCTCTGTTTCGATGGGCCGGGGCAGGGCGAAGCGGAATATAAGTTTCCGATACGCGGCGATTATGAAGTCCCGGTTAAGGCGGTGATTGATTGGCTGGTTAAACGCAACGACATCGACCCGGAGCGTATCGGCCTTTGGGGAGTGAGCCTCGGCGGTTACTACGCGCCGCGGGCGGTCGCCTTCGAGAAGCGGATCAAGGCGTGCATTGCGCTTTCCGGCGCCTACGATTGGGCCGAGGCGTGGGGCGGCCTGCCGGCGTTGACGCGCGAGGCTTTCCGCGTACTTATGCCTTATAAGGATGCGGAGCGTTTGGCGGCGGAGGTCTCCGGCCCGGTGGAGCTGCTTGTCATCGAGGATGGTAATCATGTCGCCAATAACCGGGCTTACCGTTACCGTAATCAGAACGCGGACTGGATGGCGGACCGTCTCGGCGCCACCGGGCATCGATGAGGACTGGTTAGGATGTTGAAAAAGTCCTTCCATGGTCTTTTTCATCGGTTGACAGTCGCTGAATGAGTATGCAAAACTTTTTTTCTTTTCCTAACGAAGGAACCCTATATGGCACATGGTCTTGAACCGAAGGTTATTCTACCAGACCATATTGATCCGAGGCATAAATGGGATCGCCCCATTTCCGCGTTAGGCCATATGAATGTTGACTTTGAGGAGCGCGTCAACTTCCGGCGGTTGCATGATTACCGATTAGCGCGCACGCGAGCGGCGCTAGCTAAATCCGATCTCGGTGCGCTACTCTGTTTCGATCAACACAATATTCGTTATACCACCAGTACGGTTATCGGCGAATGGGCGCGCGATAAGTTGACGCGTTACTCGCTGTTAACCGGCAACGGCGATCCTTTTGTTTGGGATTTCGGTTCGGCCGCGACCCACCATCGTTTGCACGCGCCGTGGCTGCATAACGATCATTGTCGCGCCGGCATGCTCGGGCTGCGCGGCGCCGTTACTCCAAAGGCAGGTTTATTTCGCAAGGCGGCGGAGGAAATTAAATCGCTTCTTAAGGCCGAGGGCGTCGCCGACATGCCGCTCGGCGTCGATTTAGTGGAGCCGCCGATGCTGTTCGAGTTACAGCGCCTCGGCATTGACGTGCGCGACGGCCAGCAGGTTATGCTCGATGCGCGGGAAACCAAAAGCATGGACGAGATCGCGTTGTTGAACATGTCGGCGGCCATGGTCGATGGCGTCTACCAGACTATCGCGGAAAATTTAAAGCCGGGCGTGCGCGAAAATGAAATCGTCGCTTTGGCCAATAAGCGCTTGTACGAAATGGGGTCTGACTGTGTGGAGGCGATCAACGCCATTTCCGGTGAGCGCTGCTGTCCACACCCGCATAATTTTACCGACCGGCTGATCCGGCCCGGGGATCAGGCATTTTTCGATATCATTCAATCCTTTATGGGCTACCGGACGTGCTACTACCGGACCTTTAACGTGGGGCGTGCAACCACGGTGCAAGTGGATGCTTATAAACAGGCGCGTGAATGGATGGATAAGGCCATTGCCCTGGTGAAGCCCGGGGTGACGACCGACAAGATCGCCACCTGTTTTCCCAAGGCCGAGGTCGTCGGTTTCTCCAGTGAAATGGAGGCATTCGGGTTGGAGTTCGGGCACGGCCTCGGTCTGGGATTGCACGAGCGGCCGATCATCAGCCGCCTGAATTCATTCGATGATCCGATGGAGCTCAAGGAAGGCATGGTGTTCGCACTGGAGACATATTGCCCCGCCACCGACGGTTATTCCGCCGCAAGGATTGAGGAAGAAGTAGTGGTGACGCCGAAGGGCGCGCAAATCATCACTCTCTATCCCGCCGAAGAGTTGCCCATCGCCAATCGTTATTAAATAACGTTCATCGCAACCCATTTCGAATTATATTCACTCCATAGGTCTTTAACAAAAGGCACCCAAAATTTTTATGACGCCACCGGCTAAAACCGCTAAAGCGGCGATCAATATCAATAAGGACATTAGCGAGCAGGTACGGCTCGCGTTATACCGCACGCAAGTGGAAATCCGCTATTGTGAAAAGCGCGCCTACGATTTGTTCCTCCAGAATTTAGTGAAAGGCACCAGCCATTTATCCCTCGGGCAAGAGGCCATCGCCGCCGGCTTTGCGGTGAGCATGCGGCGCGACGACTACAGTTTCTGCACCTACCGCGGCCACGCGCATACCCTCGCGCGCGGCGCGCCGATGGCGGCGGTATTAGGCGAGCTTTTGGGGCGGCAATCCGGCTTGTTGGGCGGCAAAGGCGGCTCCATGCATTTAACCAGCGTGGAGCATGGCGTAATGGGTTCTTATGCGATTGTCGGCGCGCACTTGCCGGTCGCCGCCGGCGCCGCCTGGTCGGCGCAATATCGCGGCACCGAGCAAGTCGCGGTCTGCTTTTTTGGCGACGGCACTACCAATATCGGCGCTTTTCATGAAGCGCTGAATTTTGCCGTAGTCTGGAAACTGCCGGTGGTATTCGTGTGCGAAAACAACCTATATATGGAGTACACGCCTATCGGTGCGGTGACCGCGGTTGAGCATCCGGCTGCCGATCGGGCGGCGGCCTACGGTTTGGAATCGATCATCGTCGATGGCAATGACGCCGATGAGGTTTACCGGATAGCACAAACAACGATTGCCCGTGCCCGCGCCGGTGAAGGTCCGTCGCTGGTTGAAGCCAAAACTTACCGGCAGAGCGGACACTCACGCGCCGACCCGGCTAAATACCGGCCGGATGCGGAGGTAGCGGAATGGCTCAAACGCGATCCCATCGCCACCTACCGTCAGCGCCTGGTGGAACTCGGCATTAACGAGGCGGTAATCGCTAAAATTGAAGCGGAGACGCAGCGGGCGGTGGATGAGGCTACCGCGCTCGCGAAAGCTTCGCCCACGCCTTCGCTGGAAGCGGTTGATAAAAATGTCTGGGCGGACGGAGGCTCGGCATGGCGGAACTGACTTATCGCGACGCGGTAGCGGCCGGCATCGCCCAAGAGATGGAGCGTGACGAGCGCGTGGTTTTTTTAGGCGAAGATATCGCCGGCGCCGGCGGCGTGTTCAAGGCGACGGTGGGATTGCTCGACCGTTTTGGCCCGAAGCGTGTTCGTGACACCCCGATTTCCGAGCAGGCGATCATCGGCGCGGCCATGGGCGCGGCGATGACCGGGTTGCGCCCGATTGCCGAGATCATGTTTTCCGATTTCCTCGCCGTCTGCTGGGATATGGTGGCCAATGAGATTGCCAAGGCGCGCTACATGACCAATGGTCAGATTACCTTGCCTTTGGTAATCCGTACCGCGAACGGCGCCGGCTCACGTTTCGGCGCGCAGCATTCGCAGAGCGTGGAGAATTGGGCGATGGCGGTGCCGGGACTTAAGGTCGTTGCCCCGTCAACCCCGGCGGATGTCAAAGGGCTGCTTGCCGCCGCCGTGCGCGATCCGGATCCGGTAATATTTTTCGAGCATAAATCGCTTTACTCAATGAAAGGCGAGGTGCCCGATGGCGAGCATGTCGAGGAGTTGGGTAAGGCCAAGATATTGCGCAGCGGCGACGACGTTACTATCGTGGCCCTGGCGGCGATGGTGCCGCGGGCGCTGCTGGCGGCGGAACGTCTACAAAAGGAAGACGGCATTTCCGCGACCGTGATCGACGTTCGCTCGCTGGTGCCGCTCGATACTAAAACTATTCTAAGCGAAGTCGTGCGCACCGGGCGGCTGGTTACCGTCGAGGAAAATCCGCGCCTGTGCGGTTGGGGCGCGGAAATCGTCTCGATCGTCGCGGAAGAATGCTTCTACGATCTGGACGGTCCCATCGTCCGTATTACCACGCCGCATATCCCGTTGCCATCGGCCGACCAGTTGGAAGATTTCGTGCTGCCGTCGGTCGACCGCATTGTCGCGACCATTCGTAAATCGGTGGATTGATTATGGCGCAGGTTAAATTGGGT
>WNFG01001357.1_pt1 | contig 37094 bp, 34 predicted proteins | sample 5400431 | NCBI WGS metagenome assembly WNFG01 (sample SAMN13153346, study PRJNA577476) | soil metagenome | isolation source: 120 cm saprolite under Douglas fir tree site 2 hole 3 replicate 2 | place: USA:California | collected 2015-04-18
GCCGTCGCATAAGGCGCCGTGAAATCGACCTCGTCGCCGCGATCGTCGCGGAACTTGAGCAGCGCGGGGCGGATCTCGAGCCCTTCGGTGCGCTCCACCAGCCGGCCCCAATAGGAGCCGCGGCGGAACTCGCCGTCGGTCACCACCGCAAGGCCGATCTCCTCCTGCATGCGGACCGCGGCGCGGATGCAGTCGTCCTGGATGCGCGCGAACTCGCCGTCGTCGATCTCGCCGCCGGCACGGCGCCGGAAGGCCTGACGCAGCGCGGGCGGCCGCAACAGGCTGCCGACGTGGTCGGCGCGAAACGGCGGGCGGCCGTCCGGGCGGATGCTCATGCCGGGCCTCGGGGGGCGTTCATCGATGGCTTGATGGATAGAATTTAGATCGCGGCCGTGGCACAACGCAATGCCCGGACGGGGAGGACGCGTGGCAGTCCGCAACCGCAGCGGCAACGGCCCTCGTCCGGTGGCCGGAACGAACGGGAGGAGACGATGGAATTCGGCTACTTCACCCTGAGCGACAATCACTACGAGAATAACCCACGGACACCGAACCAGCTCGTCGCCGACATCGCCGAGGAGGCCTTGCACGCCGACCGCCTCGGCATGCACTCGGCCTGGATCGGCGAGCACCATTTCAACTCGCTCGGCGTGCTGTCCTGCCCGGATCTCGTCCTCTCCTATATCGCGGCGCGCACCAAGCACATCCGCCTGGCGCCGGCGGTGACGGTGCTGCCGCTGCACCATCCGATCCGGGTCGCCGAGCAATGGGCGACGATCGATCTCCTCAGCAACGGGCGCGTCGATTTCGCCACCGGCCGCGGCTACGACAAGCGGGAATACCTGCCGTTCCACGTCTCGTTCGAGGACAACCAGGGCATCTTCGAGGAAGGCCTCGAGGTCGTGCGCAAGCTGTGGGACGCCGACGGGCGCATCTCCCATCACGGCAAGCATTTCTCGTTCGACGACGTGCGCATCACGCCGAAGCCGGTGCAGAAGCCGATCCCGACCTATGTCGCGTCGTTCTCCAAGCTTTCGATCGAGCTTGCGGCGCGGCTCGGCTGCGGCTTGATCGTGGCGCCGTTCGCCGCCGCCATGAGCTTCGGGGGCTTGCGCCAGGTCGCCGACCTCTACCACGAGACCTGCGCCCGGCACGGCAACAAGCCGGGCCGGCTGATGTGCAGCTATTTCACGCACTTTGCCGACAATCCGGAGCAGGAAGCGGCGCAGCGCGCGCGCCAGATCCGCTACTACCGGGAATGCGTGATCCCGGCGCTGCCCGGCGATCCGAAAACCGCCCCGCCGAGCTACCGCTATTTCGTCGACATGGTCGACCGGCTGCAGAAGGTGAAGCCGGAGGACCTCACGGAGAACTCGGTCCTGCTGGGGTCGCCGCAGCGCATCGCCGACACCCTGAGAAAGGTGGAGGCCGCCGGATTTTCGGAGGTGATCCTCTATTTCAACGTCGGCCTCAAGCCGCACCAGCAGGTGAAGGAGGAGATGGACCGCTTCATGCGCGAGGTCGCGCCCGCCTTCGACGGCGCGCACAAGCGAAGGGCGGCGTAAGACGCGTTCGGGGCGGCGCGTGGCCGCAACACGACCGGTCGACCGCGAGGCGCTGCGCCGCAAGTCCGCGCCGCTCCTGCTGTGCGAGCGCGCGCGCGCGACGCCGGATGCGGTGGCGTTCCGCGCCAAGCGGCTCGGCCTCTATCGCGAGCGCAGCTGGCGCGACTACGCGACCCTGGTCGCACGCGCGGCGCGCGCCTTCGCGCAGCTCGGCCTCGCCCGCGGCGAGCGCGTCGCCATAATGGGCGATGCCTGTGAGGAGTGGCCGATCTGCGACCTCGCGGCCCAATCGCTCGGCGCCGTCGTCTACGGCATCTATCCGACCGCATCGGCCTCGGAAGTCGAGTACCAGATGCGCGACGGCGGCGCCGCGCTGTTCGTCGCCGAGAACCAGGAATACGTCGACAAGATCCTGCCCTTCGCCGATCGCCTGCCGGCGCTCAGATCGATCGTGGTGCTCGACGATTCCGCGATGTTCGCCTACGCGCACCCGAAGCTGAGCCGCTACCAGGCATTGCTGGCGCGGACCGAGCAGCCGGACCTCGCTTGGCTCGAGCGCCGGGCGTCGGAGCTCGATCCGAGCGCCCCCGCCTTCATCGTCTACACCTCGGGCACCACCGGCCATCCCAAGGGCGCGCTCGTTCTCCACGGCAGGCATCTCGCGGCGACCGCCAACATCGTTGACCACTACCCGACCCTGGCGCAACAGGAACACCGCACCGTCGCCTATCTCCCGCTCTGCCACGTGCTCGGCCGCGACGTCGCGGTCACGCTGCCGCTGATCTCGCGGCTCGTCCCGCATTTCGGCGAAGACCCGGAAGACCTGGCGACCACCTTGTTCGATACCGCGCCGACCGTCCTGTTCACGGTGCCGCGCTACCTGCAGAAATTCGCCTCGCAGCTCCTCATCGGCGTCCTCAATTCGTCGGCGGTGAAGCGGCGGACCGCCGACCTTGCCATGGCTTTCGCGCGGCGCCACGCCAGGCGGCGCTGGACCGGCGAGAACGGCCTCGCGCACCGTGCGCTCTACCGTCTCTGTCGCGCCGGCGTATTCGTGCCGATGCTCAATAAGCTCGGGTTCGACCGGTTGGAGCTCGTGATCTCATCCGGCGCGCCGCTGCCGCCGGAGACCATGACGCTCTGGCAGATGCTCGGGGTCAACGTTGTGGAAGGCTACGGCCAGACCGAGACCGCCGGCGGCATCATCTGCGGCCAGCGCGGCCCGTTCCCGCGTCCCGGCGGCGTCGGCACCGCGCCCGAGGGCTGGGAGATCAAGCTCGCGGACGACGGCGAGGTGCTGGTGAGGAGCCCCGATCTGTTCGAATGCTACTGGAACAATGCCGAGGCGACCCGCGCGATCAAGGGCGCGGACGGCTGGCTGCGCACCGGCGACATCGGCGAATGGCGCGACGGCGGGCTCCGCCTCGTCGACCGCGCGCGCGATTTCATCGTCACCTCGGGCGGCAAAACCATCTCGCCCTCCTTCATCGAGACCATCCTGCGCGCGAGCCCCTACGTCGCGGAGGCGGTCGTGTTCGGTCACGCCCGCAAATATCTCACCGCGCTCATCGAGATCGACGCCGAGACCGTGGCCGACTGGGCGCGCAGCCGCGACGTGGCCTATACCGGCTTCACCAGCCTCGCCACCAGCCCCGACGTGGTGCGGCTGATCCGATCCGAGATCGAGCGGGCGAACGGCGAGCTCGCGCGCGCCGAGCAGATCAAGGACTTCCGTATCCTGCCGAAGGTGCTCGATCCGGAGCAGGACGGCGAGCCGGTCACGCCCACCCGCAAGGTCAAGCGTCGTCTCATGTACGAGCGCTTTGAGGCGCTGGTCGAGGACATGTACGATGACCGCGAGCAGCGGCTGATCGCCGACAAGGCAATCGCCTGACGGTCCGGCAAGCCAGGGAGGACGACGATGTGGAGAAGGACGCTGACGGGTGCTTTGGCCGCGGCGGCGCTCGCCGGCGCGGCGAACGCGCAGGATGCCTATTCCATCGGCGTCACCGGGGCGCTGACCGGACCGCCGGCCAGCACCAACGCTCCGCCGATCGAGGGCCTGCGCCTCTACGTGGACCGTCTCAATGCGGCGGGCGGCGTCAACGGCAAGAAGATCCAGCTGACCGTGCTCGATGATCAGGCCGAGCCGTCGAAAGCGGCCGCCAATACCAAGCGGCTGCTGACCCAGGACAATGTGAGCCTGCTGATCCTGTCGAGCCTCTCTTCCACCTATGCGCCGGTGGTTGCCGAATCGAAGCGCGCCAACGTGCCCTTGATGTTCATGGGCGCGGTCTGCCCGAAGGAAGTCTATCCGCCGGCGGAGGCGCTGGAGTTCTGCACCACCGCCTATGCCGGCGGCTACGACAGCCGCGCCGCGCTCGCCTTCATCAAGGAGACCGCGAAGGAGCCGGTGCGGATCGGCTTTGCCGCGATGGCGGTCCCGCTTTCTCGCGGCGAGATGGACTACGCCGAGGGACAGGCGAAGACGATGGGCATGACGCCGGTCGACAAGGAGGTCATTCCGCCGCCGACCGCCGATTACACGCCGTTCGCCACCAAGCTCAAGGACGCCGATCCGAACTGGATCTTCTCCTGGGCGCCCTGGGTCACGCAGGTGAAGACCTTCGAGGCGTTGCGCCGGCTGGGCTGGCAGAGCGACTACATCGGCTGGGGCCATATCGAGGCCGAGGCCGAATTGGCCCGCCTCAAGGACGGGAGATTCTACGTCATCGGCGCCAATTCGCTGTTTCAGGACGGCCTGCCGATCCACAAGCAGATCGCGGACGAAGCCAAGCGCGCCAACGTGCGATATCCGGCCGAGCAGTTGACCGAAGGCTGGATCGGCGGGCTCCTGCTCGAGGCCGCGCTGCAAGGCGCCGGCGCTTCGGCCGATGCCGGCAAGATCCGCGCCGCGATGGAAACCGTGAAGGTCGACACCAAGGGACTGCGCGGCGGGCCGATCGAGTGGAGCAAGGACAATCATTTCCGCACCCGCCAGTACTATCGCGTCTACCGCTGGGACCCGGCCAAGTCGGCGATCGTCGTGGCGAAGGACTGGGTGGCCTACGACGTCAAGTAACCGGTGATCGGCGGTCAGCACGCGCCGATGGAGCCGCGAGGAACGCTCCCGGCGGCCGCGGCCCGAAGGAGCTCGCGCGATCGGGCGTTGCCAGAGCCGCCGTTCTCGCCTAGAAGGCTGGCACCGCCGGTGCGGGGCCGGCAGGAAAGTTGCTTTGGAGAGCTGAGCGATGGGTTACAAGGTCGCGGTAGTCGGTGCCACGGGCAACGTGGGCCGCGAAATGCTCGGGATTCTCGCCGAGCGGTCGTTTCCCGCCGACGAGGTGGTGGCGCTGGCGTCGCGCCAAAGCCAGGGCACCGAGATCAGCTTCGGCGACGCGAGGCTCAAGGTCAAAGCGCTCGAGCATTGCGACTTCTCCGACGTCGACATCTGCCTGATGTCGGCGGGATCGGCGGTGTCGAAGGAATGGTCGCCGCGGATCGTGCGCGCCGGGGCGGTCGTGATCGACAATTCCTCGTGCTGGCGCTACGACGCCGACGTTCCGCTGATCGTGCCGGAGGTCAACGCCGACGCGGTCACCGGCTTCCGCCGCAGGGGCATCATCGCCAACCCGAACTGCTCGACCGCGCAGCTCGTGGTCGCGCTCAAGCCGCTGCACGACAAGGCCACCATCACCCGCGTGGTGGTCGCGACCTATCAATCGGTCTCCGGTGCCGGCAAGGAGGCGATGGACGAGCTGTTCGCGCAGACCAAATCGGTCTTCGTGCTCGACGAGATCACGCCGAAGAAGTTTTCCAAGCGCATCGCCTTCAACGTGATCCCGCACATCGACGCGTTCATGGAAGATGGCACCACCAGGGAAGAGTGGAAGATGATGGCCGAGACCAAGAAGATCCTCGACCCCAAGATCAAGCTCACCGCCACCTGCGTGCGCGTGCCGGTGTTCATCGGCCATTCGGAAGCCGTCAATATCGAGTTCGCGAACCCGATCACGGCCGAGGAGGCGCGCGAGCTCCTGCGCAACGCGCCCGGCTGCCTGGTCATCGACAAGCACGAGCCCGGCGGCTACGCCACCCCCTACGAGGCGACGGGCGAGGACGCGACCTATATCAGCCGCATCCGCGAGGACCCGACGGTGGAGCACGGGCTGTCGCTGTGGTGCGTGTCCGACAACCTGCGCAAGGGCGCCGCCCTCAACGCGATCCAGATCGCGGAGTGCCTGATCAACCGCAAGCTGATCGAGGCGAAACGCAAGGCGGCGTGACGTCGGCCCGCGCAACTGCAATCGATGAGGCGGGCCGCAAGCCCGCCTTTCGTCGTTTGGAGCAGCGCGTAGGGTGGGCAAAGCCTGTCCCCGCCTCCGAGCGGGGATCGCCTGACGCGTCGCCGCCGCGTGGGCAAAGGTGCGCGCGATTTTGCCCACGCGGAAAGCTTGGTGATCGCACCTTTGCCCACCCTACGCTCGCTCGGCCGGGACGCGAGCGCATTCACGCCCAGATCGCCATTGGCAGGCCGAAGGCGTCGCGCTCGGGCGGATCGGGGAACGGCCGCGCGAGGCCGGCGTGAATGCGGCGCACGATCGCGGCGCAGGCGAGCGCGTCGAGGAGGTCGTCGGGCCCGGCGCCCTTCGGCGGCGTGCCGTTGACGACCGCGGGTGGGAAGCCGGCCGCGATCAGCAGCCGGCGGCGCAACGCGAGGCCGGGCTCGTGGCAGCGCCCCTTCATCTTCTTGGGCTCGTCGAGCGCGCGCTCCCCGTTGAGCCGCCAGAACGCGAGCTCCGGATGCACCTCGAACACGCGCGCAGCGGTGGTCTCGTCAGCACGCAGGCAGGTGTCGACCTCGCGGATTTTCGGCGCCAGCATGTAGAGCTGCTTCGAGACCATGCGCGGCGGCTCCGACGTCGCGAGCGCGATCCGGCAGGCCGCGCGATAGTCCTGCGCCATCGCCGCCGCCCGCGACGGCACCGAGAACACCGAGGATTGCCGCGCACCGATGAGCGGCCGCACCGCGTTCTCGGCGGCCCGCCCGCCGCGGCCCGCGCGCTCGGGGAGCCCGATCGGGATGTCGACCGCGACGATGCGTGGCGCCTCCGGCGCCGCCAGCACGTCGGCGAAGCGCGGCAGCAGGCGCAGGCGGAACTCGGCCCGGCGCGCGAAGGCGGCGATCCAGCCGACCGGGCAGCCGTCGACGCCCGCGAGCCATTCCTCGCCTTCGCCTCCCTTGTCCATCGTTCGCGACAGTGGCATGTCCAATCGATAGGCTACCTCGAACGGGACGCTGTCATGACCATCCGTCCGCGCCGCAGCGTGCTCTACATGCCGGGATCGAACGCCCGCGCGATCGAGAAGGCGCGCACATTGCCCGCCGACGCCGTCATCCTCGACCTCGAGGATTCGGTCGCGCCCGAGGCCAAGGCGGCCGCCCGCGACCAGGTGGCGCAGGCGGTCGCCGCCGGCGCCTTCGGCGGGCGCGAGGTCGTGGTGCGCATCAACGGTCTCGACACCGAATGGTGGCTCGACGATCTCAACGCCGCCGCCAAGGCCAAGCCCGACGCGGTGCTGGTGCCGAAGGTGTCGACCGCCGCCAACCTCGAGGACGTCGCCGAGCGGCTGGTCGACATCAGCGCCGACCACAAGATCCGGGTCTGGGCGATGATGGAAACGCCGCTCGCCATGCTCAATGCGCGCGACATCGCGTCGGCCGCGCGCGACGTCGAGACGCGGCTCGCGGCCTTCGTGATGGGGACCAACGATCTCGCCAAGGAGACGCGGGCGAAGATCGCGCCCGGCCGCGCGCCGATGCTGCCGTGGCTGATGAATTGCGTGGCGGCGGCGCGCGCCTTCGGCATCGACATCATCGACGGCGTCTACAACGAGCTCGGCAATGCGGAAGGATTCGCGCGCGAATGCGCCGCGGCCCGCGACATGGGCTTCGACGGCAAGACCCTGATCCATCCGAGCCAGATCGGGTCGTGCAACGCCGCGTTCTCGCCGAGCGCGGAGGAAGTCGCGCAGGCCAAGCGGATCATCGCCGCCTTCGACCTGCCGGAGAACGAGCACAAGGGCGTGGTGCAGCTCGACGGCCGCATGGTCGAGCGCCTGCATGCCGACATGGCGCGCCGCACGGTCGCGATCGCCGAGGCGATCGCGGCGAAGCAGATGTAGGGTGGGCAAAATCGCTTGCCGTGTTTGGCGCGACGCGATCTCGGCCCGCGCGCGATTTTGCCCACGCGTCGCCGTGGAGAGTGGCACGCGTGGGCAAAGGCGCGCGACACCGTGCTCGGGTCGAGAGCCATCGTTCGCGCCTTTGCCCACCCTGCTCCGCCGCGCGGCGAAACTCGCGGCACGCCATGCGCGTTGTCTCGGCGGACGGCATAGCAGGAGGACGACCATGCCCGAAATCCGCGAAGGCAACGACATCGTCACCCAGATCACGACCGTCAAGGTTCCGCCCAAGAACCAGGCCGAGGTGCTGCAGCTGATGGAGGAGCGGGCCCGGTTCATGGCGACCCAGCCCGGCTTCGTGTCGGTGAGCCTGCACAAGAGCGAGGACGGCAGCCACGTCCTGAACTACGTGCAATGGAGCGACCGCAAGCAGCTCGCGGCCGCGCACCATTCGCCCGAATTCCGCAAGAAGTGGCCGCGCTTCGGCGAGCTGATCAAGGAAGCGGAGCCCTGCCCCTACCAGGTCGCGCACGTCGAGGCGGCGTGAGGGTCGCCGGCCCGCAATCGAGTCCGTAGGGTGGGCAAAATCGCCCAGCTGTGCCAGCGCGGCGAATTCGGTCTATCCGCGATTTTGCCTACGCGACGCCGGCCTTGCCGCCGGCAATCGTCGGCGCGTGGGCACGGCGCTGCTCCATTCGGGTGGCAAGCTCTCTCGCCGTGGCTCGCGCCTTTGCCCACCCTACAAGCCGGTGAGGGGCCGCTCACGCCCAGGGGCGCGCGGCCTTCGACTTGTCCTCGAAACGCTCGATCTTGCCGTTCTTGACCATGGTCAGCCCGATGTCGTCGAGGCCGTTGAGCAGGCAGTGCTTGCGGTGCGGATCGATGTCGAACCGCACCACGCCGCCGTCGGGCCCCCTGATCTCCTGCTTCTCGAGGTCGATCGAGAGCGTGGCGTTGGCGCCGCGCTCGGCGTCGTCGAACAGCTTCTCCAGGTCGTCCGGCTCGACCTTGATCGGCAGCACGCCGTTCTTGAAGCAGTTGTTGTAGAAGATGTCGCCGAACGAGGTCGAGATCACGCAGCGGATGCCGAAATCCATCAGCGCCCACGGGGCATGCTCGCGCGACGAGCCGCAGCCGAAATTGTCGTCGGCGACCAGGATCCTGGCCTTGCGGTAGGCCGGCTTGTTGAGCACGAAATCCGGGTTCTCGCTGCCGTCGTCGCGGTAGCGCTTCTCCGCGAACAGGCCCTGGCCCAGGCCGGTGCGCTTGATGGTCTTGAGGTATTGCTTGGGGATGATCATGTCGGTGTCGACGTTGATCATCCGCAGCGGGGCGGCGACGCCTTCGAGTCTCGTGAACTTGTCCATTGCTGGCCTTGATCCGGGTGTCCGCGGAACCGGTGGTTCGGCGGCTTTTTCTATCGCGAAGCGCGCGCGCGCGAAAGCCCCGCGTCACGCCGCGGTCGCCTCGATCCCCGCCATGTCGGCGTCGGAGAGCCCGAAATGGTGGCCGATCTCGTGCACGAGCACGTGGGTGATGATGCGGCCGAGCGATTCGTCGTGCTCGGCCCAGTAGTCGAGGATCGGCCGGCGGTAGAGCCACACCATGTTGGGCATCTGTCCGGACACGCTTTCCGAGCGGAACGGCAGCCCGACCCCCTGGAACAGGCCGAGCAGATCGAAGTCGGTCTCGGCGTCGAGCTCGTCGAGCACCTCCTCGGTCGGAAAATCCTCGACCCGGATGACGAGGCCGTCGCACAGCGCCCGGAATTTCTCCGGCAGGCGGCGAAACGCCGCCTCGGCGAGCACCTCGAGCTCCTCGAGCGACGGCGCCTTGAGCGAGCGCCAGGCGAGCGGATCGGGAAACACGGGATCGGCCATGCTCCTTATTAGGCGGGCGCGGGGAGCCGGCCAAGCTATCCCGCCCGCAGCCTCGGTGAATGCCGGGCGTTGACGCCCGCGCCGCGATCGGCGAGCGTAGGCGAATTCAAGACCTCGAGGGGGCAAGCGATGACACGGGCGATCACGGTCATCCTGGCGGCGGCGGGCCTCTTCGGCCTCGCGGCGGCCGATGCGGCGCGCGGCGAGACCGCGCCCGGCGCGAGCGCGAAGCGCCCTGCGATCGAAACCTCGGGGCAATCGCGCCCGGCACGCGCCCGCACGCGCATCCGCGTCGCGCCGGCCTATCCCTATCGGCTCGTCTCGACGCCCTATCCCGTGCCCTACAAGTACGAGTTTCCCGGGCCCGGCTTCGTGCGCCAATGCACGTCGTGGCTGGCGCCGGAAAATCGCGTGAGCGGCCCGGTCATCGTTCCCCGAATGCGCTGCTGGTGGGAGCCGGGCCGCAGCGACCTTATTTCGCGTCCTTGAGGCGTAGGTTGCTCAATTCCACTCCCGCACGTCGACGAAATGCCCGGCGATCGCGGCCGCCGCCGCCATCGCGGGCGACACCAGGTGGGTGCGGCCCTTGTAGCCCTGGCGGCCCTCGAAATTGCGGTTCGAGGTCGAGGCGCAGCGCTCGCCCGGGGCGAGCTTGTCGGGATTCATGGCAAGGCACATGGAGCAGCCGGGCTCGCGCCATTCGAAGCCGGCCCGGACGAAAATCTTGTCGAGCCCCTCGGCCTCGGCCTGCTCCTTCACCAGCCCGGAGCCCGGCACGATCATCGCCTTCACGCTCGGCTTGACGGTCTTGCCGTCGACGACCTTGGCGACCACGCGCAAATCCTCGATGCGCGCATTGGTGCAGGAACCGATGAATACCCGGTCGATCGCGATGTCGGTGATCTTCTCGCCGCCCTTAAGGCCCATATAGCCGAGCGAGGTCGCCGCCGCGCGGCGCTTGTTCTCGTCGGCGATCTCCTCGGGCTTCGGCACCCGGCCGGTCACCGCGGTGACCTGCTCGGGGCTGGTGCCCCAGGTGACGAGCGGCGGCAGCTTCGCCGCGTCGAGCCTGATCTCGCGGTCGAAATGCGCGCCGTCGTCGGAGGCGAGCGTCTCCCAGTAGCGCATCGCCGCGTCCCAGAGCTTGCCCTTCGGCGCCTTGGGCCGGTCCTTGAGATAGGCGAACGCCTTCGCGTCGGGCGCGATGAAGCCCGCTCTGGCGCCGGCCTCGACCGACATGTTGCAGACCGTCATGCGGCCTTCCATCGACAGCGCGCGGATCGCCTCCCCGGCATATTCGATCGCATAGCCGGTGCCGCCGGCGGTGCCGATCTCGCCGATGATGGCGAGGATGATGTCCTTGGCGGCGACGCCGTGCGGCAGCTTGCCGTCGACGACCGCGCGCATGTTCTTCGACTTGGTCTGGATCAGGGTCTGCGTCGCCAGCACGTGCTCGACCTCGGAGGTGCCGATGCCGTAGGCGAGCGCGCCGAAGGCGCCGTGGGTCGCGGTGTGGCTGTCGCCGCAGACGAGCGTGGTGCCGGGCAGCGTGAAGCCCTGCTCGGGGCCGATGATGTGGACGATGCCCTGGCGCCGGTCGAGCTCGTCGAAATATTCGAGCCCGAACAGCTTGGCGTTCTCCGCGAGACAGGCGATCTGCGCGGCGCTCTCCGGATCGGGATTGGGGAGCTTGCGGTCGGTGGTCGGCACGTTGTGATCGACGACGCAGAGCGTCTTCTCCGGCGCGCGCACCTTGCGGCCGGAGAGGCGCAGGCCCTCGAAGGCCTGCGGGCTCGTCACCTCGTGCACGAGATGGCGGTCGATATAGATGAGGCAGGTGCCGTCCGGCTCTTCGTCCACCAGATGGTCGTCCCAGATCTTGTCGTAGAGGGTGCGCGGCATGCTCCGAAGCCTTTCCTCGCAGGGCTCATATAGGGTTTGCGCAGTCCTTTAGCGCCACGCCACGGGGAGGAAAAGGGCGGTGCCGTTGTTTCGGTACCGGCGAGTGATACGATCGGAACCGGGAGAGACCAGGGAGGAACCCATGGCCACGGCAAAGGCGAAGCTCTTGGCGAAGATGGCAGCGCGGGCGGCGCCGCCGAAACGGCGGCCGCTGCCCAAGACCAAGACGCGGCCGAAGCAGACCTTCACTGCGAGCCACCATCGGGAGGAAGACTTCGAGGAAGGGCTGCGCAGCTACGCGAAATACCGCGATCTCGGCATGAGCCGCGCCACCAACGGCATGGTGCAGGCGCACGTGATCCGCTTCGTCCCGCCGTGCCGGCCGGAGGTGGTCTCGAAGCGCCACTATCACGAGGTCGATTTCCAGATGGTCTATGTCCTCAAGGGCTGGATCAAGACCGAGCTCGACGGCCAGGGCGCGATCGTGATGCGCGCGGGCAGCTGCTGGCTGCAGCCGCCCCGCATCGAGCACGCCGTGCTCGACTATTCCGATGATTGCGAGGTGCTTGAGATCGTCCTGCCCGCCGATTTCAAGACGGTGGAGCTCGCGTAGGATGGGTCGAGCCTAACCGCGTTTACGCGCGTCTTCGACGCGCTATGGCGAGACCCATCGTCTCCGAGGGAGGCGCGAGGCGATGGGTTTCGCTTCGCTCAACCCATCCTACGCCGCCCGTCTCACTCCGCGGCCTTGCTCGCGACCGGCACCGCCGCCGCGTCGGCGGGGCGATGGTCCTGCTTCTCGACGATGCGGGCGGCCTTGCCGCGGCGGCCGCGCAGGTAATAGAGCTTGGCGCGGCGCACCTTGCCGCGGCGCACGATCTTGATCGAGTCGATCATCGGCGAATAGAGCGGAAAGACCCGCTCCACCCCCTCGCCGTAGGAAATCTTGCGCACCGTGAAGTTCTCGTTGAGGCCCGCCCCGGCGCGGCCGATGCAGACGCCCTCATAGGCCTGGATGCGGGTGCGCTCGCCCTCGACCACCTTGACGTTGACGAGGAGGGTGTCGCCGGGCTGGAAGTCCGGAATGTCCTTGCCGGCGGAAAGCTTTGCAACCTGCTCTTTTTCGAGCTGCTGGATCAAATTCATGGGAATTCTCCATCGGGCAGCGCCAAACGCCGGCGGCGCGCGGTCTTATTGGTTGTGCGGGTCGGGCGAGCTTCTACGACACCGCGACCGGTTTGTCACCCTTCGGAACCCGGCTTGCCGCCGGCCGATTTGGGGGTTCCCTTCGCGCGGGCTGACCAGAGGTCGGGGCGCCGGGCCTGCGTGAGCCGCTCGGCCTCGGCCCGGCGCCAGGCCGCGACCTTGGCGTGATCGCCGGAGGTGAGGACCTCCGGGATCGGGCGGCCCTCCCAGAGCTGGGGCCTGGTATATTGCGGGTATTCCAGCAGGCCCTGCGCGAAGCTTTCCTCGGCGGCGGAGGCCTCCTTGCCCATGACGCCGGGGAGGAGCCGCACGCAGGCGTCGATCAGGGCGAAGGCCGCGATCTCCCCGCCCGACAGTACGTAATCGCCGATCGAGACCTCCTCGAAATTGCGGCCCTCGATCACGCGCTGGTCGACCCCTTCGAAGCGGCCGCAGAGCACGACGGCGCCGGGCCCCTGCGCCAGCGCCGCGACCCGCGCCTGCGTGAGCGGCACCCCGCGCGGGCTCATGATGAGACGCGGGCGCGGATCGCCGGGGGGCGCGGCGGCGTCGACGGCGCGGGCCACGACGTCGGCGCGCATGACCATGCCGGGGCCGCCGCCGGCCGGCGTGTCGTCGACCGAGCGGTGCCGGTCGGCGGCGTGGGCGCGGATGTCGACGGCCTCGAGCGCCCACAGCCCCGCCGCCAGCGCCTTGCCCGCGAGGCTCGTCCCGAGCGGCCCCGGGAACAGGTCGGGAAAGATGGTGAGGATGGTCGCGCGCCACATCTGCTCAGGTCTCGGCTGGGATATTCCCCGCGCGCAGCTCGGCGCGAATGAGCTCGATGATTTGGCCGAGCTTGTTCTGACCGGTGCCCTCGCGGCCGACCCCCCAATAGTAGTCGGTCGGAGCGCTCTCGACGATCTCCTCGTTGCCGGTCGCCAGCAACAGATCGCGCAGCTGGGAATGCAGCTCGAACTTGCGGCGCACCGCGCGGTACATCACCTCATCCTTCACCGCGTCCCAGTCGGAACGAACCTGGGCGCGGTGCTTGTCGGCAAGCTTCTTCGCGATGACCGGTTTCTCCGCCTTGCGGATCTTCGCCCGCATCGCGGGATCGGCGAATTTCTGGGCCTGGTAATAATGCTCGACGGTCGGCCAGCGCTGGCCGTCGAGATCAATCACGAACGACGCGAAGTTGGAGAACTCGCGGTGCGTCTCGGATTGCGAGAAGAAACGAATGGCCATGATCGATCGGTCGCGTTGCTGCGCTCATTCCGGCTCGGACGGCTCCGCGGGCGGCACGACCACGAGGCGCCCGCCGGCGATGTCGACGCGCGGCACGCAGGCTTCGGTGAACGGCACCATCAGGCTCGCGCCGCCGGCCGCCGGCCGCAACTCAAGAATATCGCCGGCGCCGAAATTGTGGACCGCCGCCACCGTGCCGACCTCGGTTCCCTCTGGCGTCGTCGCGGAAAGCCCGACCAGGTCGACGTGGTAGAACTCGTCGGCCGCGGGCGGCGGCAGTCGGCTGCGCGGAACGAACAGCCTGAGGTTGGCGAGGCGCTCGGCGGCGTCGCGATCGGCGACCCCGCGAAAGCGGGCGACGAGATGACCCTTCGCCGGCCGCACCGTCTCGATCTCGAAGCTCGCCGCGCCGTCCTCGCTCTCGAGCGGACCGTAATCCTTCACCGCCATCGGTTCCGCGGTGAACGATTTGAGCTTGACCTCGCCGCGGATGCCGTGCGCCCCGCCGACCTGGGCAACGCAGATGCGCTCGGCCACGTCAGGCCATCCGGCGCGAGCGCGGATCAGCTCGCCGCGGCGCCGCCGGCCGGAGCTGCGGGCTTGGCGGCGGCGGCCTTGGCGGCCTCCTCGGCCATGGCCTTGCGCTGCTTGCGCGGGATGGCGCGGGTCGGGTTGTTGCGCTGCTCCCGCTTCACCAGGCCGGCGGCGTCGAGGAAGCGCAGCACGCGATCGGTGGGGAGCGCGCCCTTGGCGAGCCAGGCCTTGACCTTGTCGAGATCGAGCTTGAGGCGCTCGGCCTTGTCCTTCGGCAGCAGCGGATTGAAATAGCCGAGCCGCTCGATGAAGCGGCCGTCGCGCGGCGCACGGCTGTCCGCGATCACGATGTGGTAGACCGGCCGCTTCTTGGTGCCGGCGCGGGCGAGACGGATCTTCAGGGACATCAGTTTTCCTTTCAGTTCGATTTTCAGGATTTCGTCATTCCGGGCGAGCGGCCGCAGGCCGCGAGACCCGGAATCCACATCGACAGGCGCGGTTATGGATTCCGGATCGCGCCTTTCGGCGCGTCCGGAATGACGGTCGAGAGCTCACGAGCACCTTCATTTCTTCTTTCCCAGTCCGGGCAAGCCGCCCAGTCCCGGCGGCTTGCCGCCGAGCCCGGGCAGGAGCGGCCCGCCGGGGAATTTCGGCGGCAGGCCCGGCAGTCCGGGCGGCAGCGCCGTTCCGCCGGGAACGCCGCCCGGCAACCCCGGCAATCCGCCCGGCATCTGCTCCGCGAGCTTCTGCATCTCGGCCGGGCTCGGCATGCCGCCGCCGAGGCCGAGCATGTTGGCGAGCCCCGCCATCGGGCCGCGCTTGCCCGAGCCCATCGCCTTCATCACGTCGGCCATGGTGCGGTGCATCTTGAGCATGCGGTTGATGTCCTCGACCTTGGTGCCGGAACCCGAAGCGATGCGCTTCTTGCGGCTCGCCTTGAGCAGGTCGGGGTGCCTGCGCTCCTTCGGCGTCATCGAATCGATGATCGCGATCTGGCGCTTGAGCACGCGCTCGTCGAGATTGGCCGCCGCCAGCTGGTTCTTCATCTTGGCGATGCCCGGCAGCATGCCCATCAGCCCGGTCATGCCGCCCATCTGAGTCATCTGCGTGAGCTGCTCGCGCAGATCGGCGAGGTCGAAGGCGCCCTTGCGCATCCTCTCGGCGACGCGCGCCGCCTTCTCGGCGTCGATGGTCGCCGCCGCCTTCTCCACCAGCGAGACGATGTCGCCCATGCCGAGGATGCGGTCGGCGATGCGCGCGGGATGGAACTCCTCGAGCGCGTCCATCTTCTCGCCGGTGCCGATCAGCTTGATCGGCTTGCCGGTCACCGCGCGCATCGACAGCGCGGCGCCGCCGCGGCCGTCGCCGTCGACGCGGGTGAGCACGATGCCGGTGAGCCCGACGCGCTCGTCGAAGGCGCGCGCCAGATTGACCGCGTCCTGGCCGGTGAGCGCGTCGGCGACGAGCAGCACCTCGTGCGGAGCGGCGGCGCGCTTGACGTCGGCGGCCTCCGCCATCATCGCCTCGTCGAGGGTGGTGCGGCCGGCGGTGTCGAGCAGCACCACGTCGTAGCCGCCGAGCCGTCCCGCCTGCAGCGCGCGCTGCGCGATCTGCGCGGGCTGCTGGCCCGCGACGATCGGCAGGCAATCGACGTTCACCTCTCGGCCGAGCACGGCAAGCTGCTCCACCGCCGCCGGACGGCGGACGTCGAGCGAGGCCATCAGCACCTTGCGGCGGCCCTGCTCGGCGAGGCGCTTGCCGAGCTTGGCGGTGGTCGTGGTCTTGCCGGAGCCCTGCAGCCCGACCATCATGACCGGCACCGGCACCGGCGCGTTGAGGTCGACCGGCTCGCCGCGCGCGCCCAGCGTGTCGATCAGCTGGTCGTGCACGATCTTCACGACCATCTGGCCGGGCGTCACCGACTTGATCACCTCGACGCCGACCGCCTGGCTCTTCACCTTGTCGATGAAGGCGCGCGCGACGTCAAGCGCGACGTCGGCCTCGAGCAGCGCGCGGCGGACCTCGCGCAGCGCCGCATCGATGTCGGCCTCGGTCAGCGCGCCGCGCCGCGTCAGCCGGTCGAGTATGCCGCCGATCCGCTCCGACAACGAGTCGAACATCGAGACCTACGTTCTCCGTCTTGGTCATTGCCGGGCTTGACCCGGTAATCCATCCTCTACGCGAGACGATGGATGCCCGGGTCAAGCCCGGGCGTGACGTGGTTAGAGCCGCACGCTCAAGCCAGAGCCGTCAAACACGAACCGCGCCCGAGGGCGCATCGCGCTGTCGGGCGGCGGCCTCCGGCCTCATGGACCGGTCGGCGGACTCAATTTCGGCTCTGTTGCGAGAGCGCGCGGAACCTAGGGATGCGGCGGCTCGTAGTCAAGGATATCGAGCCTTGCGGGCAATCTCATCTCTTTGCAGACCCTCACGACGCATGTCGTTGACCATCCGCTGCGCTTGCCATACATTGACTAGTCAATTTAACCGGTCTGAAATTTATGAAGGAAATTCAAGCGTCTGTCGCCAAAGCCCGGCTTGCCGAGCTGCTCGACGAGGTGGAGCGTGGCGAAACCGTCGTGATCACGCGGCACGGCAAACCGGTAGCCCGATTGGTGCCCGATCCCGGTCAGCGGCAGCGGGACATCGAGCAGGCGATCGCCGACATCAAGGACATGCGCAAGCACACCGGCCATGCGACCGTGAAAGAAATCCTCGCTTGGCGCGATGAGGGTCGCAGGTAGTCGTGCCGTTCGTCCTCGACGCGTCGATTGCGGCCGCTTGGCATTTCGAGGACGAGCACTGTCCGCAGGCCGACGCGGCCTTGAACGCGCTGGCCCACGACACCGCGGTCGTGCCGGCGCTTTGGTGGTTCGAGATCCGGAACGTCCTGCTGCTGGGAGAACGACGCGGCCGCGCCTCGCTGCAGCAAACGGCGCAGTTCCTCGATCGATTGGCAGCGCTCCCGATCGAGTCGGCCGGGATTCCGGATGAAGCCAGCGCCATGAATCTGGCCCGCCGCCATCGCCTGAGCTTCCACGACGCCGCCTATCTGGGACTGGCACAGCATGAGCGCATCGCGCTCGCCACCCTCGACGACAAGCTTGCCGCGGCGGCACGCGCGGAGAACGTGGCGCTCGTCGGATCGGCGCGCTGAGGCAAGGCCCGCCGATCGATATTCGGCGGCGAGCGCTCCGCCGATGCGACTCGCGACGGTCGAGGGGTGCGGACCTCGCCCTGTGTCCCGCGTGCGTCCCTGGGGATGCTTACGGCGCGGTCCCGCTTCCGCTAATCTTCGCGACAAGGAAAAGCGATAAGCCGGCAACGGAGGGTGACCCATGCAAATCATGCGGGTGCTGCCGATCGTGCTTCCGCTCATTGGCTTCTATGTCGAGCACGCATGGTCGCAATCGGCGCAGGACTATCCCAGCCGCCAGGTCAGCTTCGTCGTGCCGTTCGCCCCGGGCGGCGGCACCGACATCCTCGGCCGGCTGATCGGGCAGAAGCTTTCCGACCGCTTCGGCAAATCGTTCGTGATCGAGAACCGTCCCGGCGCCGGCACCGTGACCGCCGCGGTCCAGGTCGCCCGCAGCGCGCCCGACGGCTATACCGTCATGATGGCCACCAGCGGCACCATGGCCATGAACACCACGCTCTACAAGAAGCTGCCCTACGATCCCGGCAAGGACCTGATTCTGGTGGCGCTCGTCTGCAACGTGCCGTTCGCGCTCGTGGTGAACCCGTCGCTGCCGGTCCATTCCGTCGCCGACCTCGTCAAGCTCGCGCCGCAGAAGCCGTTGAGCTACGGCTCGGGCGGCACCGGCGCCTTTCATCATCTGATGGGCGAGCTGTTCAAGACCACGCTCGGCATTGCGATGACGCACGTGCCCTACAAGGGCACGCTGCCGGCGCTCAACGACGTCATCGCAGGGCATATCGACCTGATGTTCAGCGATCTCGCGCCGGCGCTGCCGCTGATCGCGGCCGGCAAGGTGCGCGCGCTCGGGGTGACGACGGCGCAGCGCGCGACCTCGGCGCCGCACATCCCGCCGCTCGCGGAAGCGGGCGTGCCGGGCTTCGACTGGGCGGCCTGGCAGGCGGTCGCGGCGCCGGGCGGACTGCCCGGGGACATCCTCGCCAAGCTCAACGTGGCGGTGAATGCCGCCGTCGCCGAGCCCGACGTCGCGAGGCAACTGGTCGCGCTCGGGTTCACCCCGATCGGCAAGGGCTCGCCGCAATCGCTCGCGCATTTCGTGGGCTCGGAGACCACCCGCTTCGCCAAGCTCGTGCAGCAGGCGGGCGTGGCGGGATCGGAGTGAGAAGGCGCCGACCTTCATCGGCCTCATGCCGAGGAGCATCGCAGCGCTGCCAAGCACATCAGCTTCCACATTCACGGCTGCGCTGCGATGCGTCTCGAAGCATGAGGCCGCCCGCAGTCGGGGCCGCCCTCCTCCTTCGAGACGCGCGCGCGAAGATCGCGCGCGCTCCTCAGGATGAGAGCGGAATTGAGGGCAGAAGGCGGAATGAGGACCGTTCGCTTGCAGCGCAGTCGACCTAATTCCGCGGCATCACCCGTTTCGCGATCGGCGCCCATTTGTCGATCTCGCTCGCGACGAAACGGGTGAACTCCGCCGAGCTCATCACCTGCGTCTCGACCGCGTCGCGGTCGAGGCGCTCGCGCACCTCCGCAAGCCGCAGCATGTCGGCGACCGCTGCGTTGAGCCGCTGCGTGATGTCGTCCGGCAGCCCGGCCGGTCCCGACAATGCGAACCACGACACCGCCGTGAGGTCGCCGTAGCCCTGCTCCTTGAACGTCGGCAGGTCCGGGAATTCCTTGAGCCGCGCGCGCGAGGTAACCGCGATCGGAATGACGGTGCCGGCGCGGAGCTGCGCGAGCGCCGAGGTCCAGGTCATGGTGCCGACGTTCACGTTGCCGCTGATCAGGTCCATCATCGCCTGGGAGGCGCCCTTGGTCATGATCTGCTGCAGCCTGATGCCGCTCTGCTGCGCGAACAGCTCCGCGAGGAGATGACCGAGCGTGCCGACGCCGGGCGAGACGTAGTCGACCGCCGCTCCCCGCCGTCCGAGCTCGACGAGGTCCGCGAGCGAGCGCACGCCGAGCGCCGGATTGGCCACGAACACGTTGGGCGGACCGCCGATATAGGCGATGTGGGTGAAGTCCTTCAGCGGGTCGAAGCCGGGATTTGCACTCACCGCCGGCGCGATCACGTGATAGGCGGTACTCGACGTGGTCAAGGTATAGCCGTCGGGCGCAGCCTGCGCGGTGGCGGCGGTCCCGATCAACCCGCCGGCGCCGGGACGGTTCTCCACGAAGCAGCGCTCGTGCAGCGCCTCGCTGAAGTGGTCGCACAAGAGGCGGGCGAACATGTCGGCGGCGCCGCCCGGCGTCGAGGGCGCGATGATGCGCAGCGGCCGCGCCGGCCAATCGGCCGCCGCCGAGGGGCCGACGACAGCGAGCGCGAGCAGCGCGAGCGCAAGACGCCAGATCATGCCGGCAACGTTATCCTTTGCCGGAACGAACGCAAACGGCGGCCACGCCCTGCCGTTGCGAGCGATCATGATTTCCGCTTAGCTGCGCTCGCCGACGCCGCGCCGCGTCATTCGTTTCGCCGGAGGCCGCCATGGACGCGGATCTGCTGACCGAGGGCGACGACACGGTCGAGCTCAAGGGCCCGCCGATCATCGCCGCGATCAAGGCGAGCGGCGTCGAGTTCATCCTCTCGGTGCCCGACATCGTGACCAGCGGCGGCCTGCTGCGCCCGATCGCGCGCGACCCCGAGCTCAAGCTCATCCGCGTCTGCAAGGAGGACGAATGCATCGGCATCGCGTCCGGCCTCTCCTATTGCGACAAGCGCGCGTTGGCGCTGATTCAGTACACGGGGTTTCTCGATTCCATCAACGCCATCCGCGGCATCGCGGTCGAATACGCCCAGCCGATCTGCATGATGATCGGCCTCCTCGGCCATGATCCGCAGACGACCCCGCGCAACTCGCCGCGCTACGGGGTGCGCATCATCGAGCCGATCCTCGACGCCATGGGCATCCCGCATCAGAGGCCGAGCGCGTCATGATGAAGCGGGACGAGTGCTTCCGCGTGCTCGCGCGGCACGTGACCGACGAGATCGTGGTCGCGACCTACAGCTCCGCGGTCGACTGGCTCGCGCTCGGCGAGCGCGCGCTCAATTATTTCTCCGTCGGCGCGATGGGGCTCGATTCCTCGCACGCGCTCGGCCTGGCGCTCGGCCGGCCGGACCGGCGCATCATCTGCCTGCAGGGCGACGGCAGCCTGCTCATGAATCTCGGCTGCCTCGTCACCATCGCCGCCGCGGCGCCGAGAAACCTCGTTCATTTCGTGGTGCAGAATGGGACCTACGAGGCGAACGGCGGGCATCCGATCCCGAACGTCGCGACCGATTTCGCGGCGATGGCGCGCGCGGCGGGCTACGCGCACGCGCACGAATTCTCCGAGCTCGGAAATTTCGAGCAGCAGGCCGGCCACGTGCTCGGGGAGGACGGACCGGTGCTCGCGACGCTCCACGTCGAGCGCTCGCAGCCGCTCAGCTACGACTATCCGAAGCTCTACGACCCGGCGCGGCGGCGGGCGCTGAAGGCGGCGCTGCAGAAGATGTAGGTTGGGTCGAGCGCCATAGCGCGTCGCAGACGCGCGTAAACGCGCTTAAGACCCAACACACACGCAGGATGTTGGGTCTCGCAAGAGCTCGACCCAACCTACAAGCACTGCTCAGCTCGCGGCGACTTGAGTTGCGGTCTCCGGCGTCACCAGCCGATAGCCGACGCCGAGCTCGGTGAGCAGGATCTGCGGCTGGGTCGGATCGGCCTCGATCTTCTGCCGGAGCTTGCGCACGAAGATGCGCAGATAGTGGGTGTCGTTGAGGTGCGGCGATCCCCACACCTCCTTGAGCAGGAACTGGTGGGTGACGACGTTGCCGGCGTGCTGGGCCAGGAGCTGCAGCAGCCGGTACTCCTTCGGCGTCAGCATCACCCGCGCGCCGTTGATGGTCACGATCCGGGCGGCGAGATCGATCGCGAGCGGCCCGACCTTGACCACGGGCTCGCCGGTCGTCACCCGCACCTGGCGGCGCATGGCGGCGTGCGCGCGCGCGAGCAGCTCCGCCATGCCGAACGGCTTGACCACGTAATCGTCGGCGCCGCTCTCGAGCAGCCGCACCTTCTCGGCTTCGTTCGAGCGCACCGAGAGAACGATCAGCGGCACGCTCGACCAGGAGCGCAGGCGCTCCAGCACCTCGGAACCGTCCATGTCGGGCAATCCGAGATCGAGGATGACGAGGTCGGGCGGCTTGAGCGTCGCCCAGCGCAGCGCGTCGCCGCCGGTCTCGGCGTCCTGCACGGTGAAGCCGTCGAGCTCGAGCCCGGCGCGCAGGAAGCGCCGGATCTGCACTTCGTCGTCGACGACGAGAACGACGGGATTTTCAGTCATCGGGACCGACCTCGGGTTGGCTCGTTGCTATCGGCAGGTGGATCGACACCGTGCTGCCCTGGTCCATGCCCGCGCTCACGGCCTCGAGCTTGCCGCCGTTGGCGCCGACGAAGGCCTTGGCGATCCACAGGCCGAGACCGGAGCCCGAGGTCGTCGCGGCATGGCGGGCGCCGCGAAAGAACCGCTCGCCGAGCCGCGCGCTCTCCTGCGCGGTGAGCCCGACGCCGCGGTCCTGCACCGAAAGCACGACGTCTCGGCCGTTGCGCTTGGCGGCGATGGCGATCGGCGCGCCGGCGGGCGAATATTTGGCGGCGTTGTCGACCACCTGCACGAAGGCCTGCTCGACCAGGACCGGATCGACATAGACCAGCGGCAGGTTGGAATCGAGGTCGAGCGTCACGCCGTGGCCCGAGAGCTGCCGGCGCCGGCGCTCGAGCGCGGAATTGACGACGTCCTGGGGCTCGATCCATTCCTGCCGCGGCCGGATCTGCTCGCGGCTGATGCGGGTCGCGTCGAGCAGGTTCTGGATGTCGTTGTTGAGCCGCTCGGCCTCGTCGCGCACCACGCCGGCGAGCGAAGAGAGTCGCTCGTCCTTGGCGACCGTCGCCGACTTGCTCAGCACGGTCGCGGCGCCGAGGATCGAGGCGAGCGGGGTGCGCAGCTCGTGGCTGACCGAGCCGATCAGCGCCTCCCGCAACAGCTCGGTCTCCGAGCGCATCTTGGCGTCGTTGAGCGCGCGCGCGACGTCGAGGCGCTCGAGCGTGGCGGCGGCATCCGCCAGGACGTCGTCAACCCGTTGGCGTACCTCCTCGACCGTCTTGGCCGGCACGCTGCCGAGATCGATGGCGATGACGCCGAAGTCGGCGTTCTCCGGCGACACCCGCCGAATGAGCCAGGTGTCCCCCTCCTCGACCGTGGTCGCCGGCACGCGGCCGGCGGCGACGTCGGCGATCGCGGCGTGCACGCGCGGCGTCAGCCCGTCCTGCTCGGGCTTCGGGCTGCCGTCGGCGCCGGCCCCGAACAGCACCACCTTGCGCTGCACGAGATTCGCCAGATGCTCCTCGATCGCGCGGTAGATGTCGGCGGCCGAGGACACCGTCGCCAGCCGCCGCGAGAAGGCGTAGAGGTCGCTCGTCTCCTTCTCGCGCTGGCGGGCGATCTCGGTCTGCCGCTTCATCGAGTTCGCGAGGTGGCTCACCACCACTGCGACCACCATGAAGAGGAGAAGGTTGATGATCTCGTTCGGCCGGGCGAGATAGAAGCTGTAATAGGGCGAGAAGAAGAAATATCCCGACCACAGCACGCCGGCGACCGCCGCGACCAGCGCCGGGATGAGGCCGAGATGCCAGCCGGCGAGCAGCACCGGCAGGAGGTAGAGGACCGAGCCGCGGCGCACGTCGAGGGACTGGACCAGGCCGTAGGTGACGAGCGTGGTGGCGGCGACCATCACCAGGGCGATGGCGCTGCCGCGCAACTCGCGTCGAACCGCCTCCATTCCAACCACGGCCGTCACACTCCTGTGCCGCTGCGGCGCGTCGGGATCATACGCCGGTCGGCCCGCCCCGTTCCACCGCGGGCGGCGCCCTTACCCGAGGACGGCGCCGTCCCTCCCAATGTGGGGAGGCGAGGCTCACGTTTCACGATGTCAAATAGCCCGGCGAACAGCGCCACGCCGCAGGTTGGGTCGAGCGCGCGCTTCGCGCGAGACCCAACATCGCGCGACCCGCCCGGGGTGTTGGGTCTCGCAAGCGCTCGACCCAACCTACGATCTGTCCTTTACCTCTTTCCCCTACCTCATCCCCTTCCCTCTCCTTTCCCCGGCGTATCGCGCCGGATATTTCGTTTTCCACCCCCGAGGGGTGGCGGAGCGCCGAGACAGCGCGCGGGTGCAGCGGCACCCGCTGCGTGCCGAAGCGCGGCACGCCAGTTGCGTCTCCAGCGGGAGACGCGCGCCTCTCGGCGCTCCACCGTGGCGATTTTGGGCCGGGGGCCGCGCTTCTGGTCTCCGGCATTGCCTCCGGATCCGTAGAGCGAGCTCCTCGCGGCCAGGTCCTAGTGCCTGGCGGGCGGGGTCCCGGGCCTGCCGAGGCGCGATTGCGAGTCGCAAAGCCGCAGCACGCCACGCCTCGCTCCGCCTCCAGGATCGCCTCTAGGTCGACGCCCCTCGATGAGCCAAGGCTGATGCGGCTTGTGGCACAGCTGCGATACAAAGTCAAGTAACATATCCGTGATGTAGTCAGCGTCGCAACGCAGCTACGATTCCCCCACCCCTGTGATCCGGATGCCGGCGCCGGCGACCCGGTAGCGGCGGTTGATGGTGATGAGCACAGAGGTCAGCGCCTCGGCGGCGGCGGAGTTGCGGATCGCACCGGCATAAAGCCCGCGCAGGCCGATGTCGGCGCAAAGCCCGATCACGAGGTCGCAGGCGGAGGAATTGTCGCCGCAGACCAGCACGTCGCAGTCGATGTCGTGGGCGAGATCGCTCAAGTGCTGCGCCGACACGCTCTGGAACGCCGAGACCACGCGCACGGCCGCGCCGGCGAGCGCCTGGATCGCCGCCACCGCCGAGCCGCCGTCCGGAAGCTGGACCACGCCCACCTTGGGCGGGACGAGCGGCACCGTGGCATCGACCAGGATCTTGCCCCGCAGGCGGTCGAGGACCTGCTCGACCGTCGCGCGCTGCGCCGCGTAGGGGACGGTCAGCAGCACGATCTCGCCGGCCGCGGCCGCGGCGCGGTTGTCGGCGCCGGCGATCGACTTCTCCGCGCGCGTAGTTAATTCGGTCGCGATGACGCGCGCCCGCTCGCCGTCGCGCGAGCCGAGGGTGACCGCGTGACCGGCGCGGGCGAGGCGCAAGGCGAGGCCCGACCCTTGCGCGCCGGTGCCGCCGAGGATCGCGATGTTGTAGCGCTGCCGTTCCACCGTGGTCTCCGTTCCTCAGTTCACAGGCCGTCGTCCCCGCGCAACCGCATATGCGCCGCAGTCAACCGAGGCGAAAATCTCTCCTGCGTCATGCCCCGCGCAAGCGGGGCATCCAGTAACCCCGGGGCAGGCGAGCGCGGCGAATCGGTGCCTATTGCCCCGGCTGGTGGCTACTGGATCGTCCGCCTACGCGGACGATGACAGGCGAGAGAGCCCGTTGGCCCAGCTCGAGGCCTGGCGGCGGGCGGCGTCGGTCCGCTGCCAGTAGCCGCGCCAGTCGTCGGTCGGGCCGATGCCGTCGATGGCGGCGGGACCGGTGATTTTTGCGGCGGCGGCGGCATCGAGCACCATCGGCGGCCTGCCGCCGTCGCCGGCCGCCTCGATCGCGCTCCGCAGGATGCGCCGGTAGGCGCTGATCGCCTTGTCGGACTGGCCGAGATGCTCCCGGGTGCGGTCCTGGATCGCGCCCATCGATTCGCAGGCCCACTGGTCGTGCACGTTGATGTCGCTGCCCATGCCGGTGAAGGTCGCGTGCTCCTGCTCGCGCGCATCGAAGCCGTAGTCGTTGCTCCTGTTCTTGCGCGGGACGTAGTCCGGCAGCTCGTAGAGCTCGAGCCGCTGGCGGCGCATCTCGTCCCGGTCCACCGGGGCGCCGAAGCTCGTGAAGATCGCGTACCAGTAGTGCCTGCTATCGTCGATCGGCACGTGCCATTGCGTGATCGTCATCTCGCTCGACATCGGGATGGTGAAGCCATGCGGGAACAGGAGGTTGGTGACGCGCACGTGCGTGCTGGCGTCGCTGATCCGGCGCAGCGTGATCACCCGCATGCCGTAATCGGTCGCCTCGACTTCGATCCGCGGGCGCGGGAACTCACGCATGATCCGCGTCATCGGCAGGTCGGAATCGATCGACTTGTCGCGAAAGAGCTTGCCGTAGCCCTGGTCCGGCTCCTCGTCGTGGAAGAAGCGATGCAGGAACGAGGTGTGCGCGGGGTCGATGCCGACCTCGAGCGACTGCAGCCAGTTGCAGTCGATCATGCCCTTGAACGCGAAGGTGTGCGTTGCGGGGGCTGCGAAGCAGTCGAGATGCGGGAACGCCGGCGGCTCGCCCGCGCCCATATAGGCGAACAGGATGCCGCTCCTCTCGACGACCGGATAGGCCTTCTGCCGGATGTTGGCGCAGAGCCGGCTCCCCTCCGGCTCGGCCGGCGTCTCGAGGCAGCGGCCGGTTACATCGAACAGCCAGCCGTGGAACGCGCAGCGCAAGCCCCCCGCCTCCAGCCGTCCAAACGCGAGATCGGTGCCGCGGTGCGCACACGCCCGCTCGATCAGGCCGTGGCGGCCCTCCTGGTCGCGGAACAGCACCAGGCTTTCGCCGAGCAGGCGCACCGGCCGCAGTGGCCGGTTGCCGGCGAGCTCGTCGACGAGCGCGGCCGGCTGCCAATAGCAGCGCATCAGCTTGCCGGCGGGCGTGCCGGGGCCGGTGCGGGTGATGAGATCGTTCTGCTCGGCGCTCAGCATGGCGCACGCCTGTTGGGTGACGGGCTTGGCTTGAATTTACAGGATCGAACGCGGTGTCTGCCAGGGCGCCGTCGTGCAAGATGCAAATATCAGAGACGATCTTCGCCTGCGCCGGAGCCTCGCGCGGTACCCGATCCGCCCTCATCCTGAGGAGGGCGCACGCACGAAAGCTTTCGCGATGTCCACAGCTTTGGCCGCGTGCGCCCGTCTCGAAGGATGAGGGCGGCCCGGGTTGGGGCGGCCTCGTGCCTCGAGACGCGTCGCAGTCAAGCTTGCGCAGACTGCGTAAACTTGTCTGCGCTGCAGCGCAGCCGTGCTCGTGCAAGCCGACGTGCACGCCCTGCGCTGCGATGCTCCTCGGCATGAGGCCGGGAGAGAGCCGCGCTGAGCCGACCTACGATTCCGTCGGGCGCTCAGTAGACGTCCTGCTGGTAGCGGCCCTTCCGCTTGAGGTCGGCGACGAAGGCGATCGCCTCGTCGACCGTGCGCGCGCCGTGCTGGGCGACGATGTCGACCAGCGCGCGCTCGACGTCCTTGGCCATGCGCTTGGCGTCGCCGCAGACGTAGAAGTGGGCGCCGTCGGCGAGCCAGGCCCAGAGATCGCGGCCGACCTCGCGCATGCGGTCCTGCACGTAGAACTTCTGCTCGCCGTCGCGCGACCAGGCGAGCGAGAGGCGGGTAAGGACGCCGGCGTGCTTCATGCCGGCGAGCTCGTCCTCGTAGAAGAAGTCGTAGTCGCGGCGCTGGTGGCCGAAGAACAGCCAGTTGCGGCCGGGCGCCTTCGTCGCCATGCGCTCGTGCAGGAAGGCGCGGAACGGCGCGATGCCGGTGCCGGGACCGACCATGACGACCGGCGCCGAGGGATCGGACGGCAGGCCGAACGCGCTCGCCTTCTGCACGTAGACCCTGATCCGGTCGCCGGGCGCGGCGCGCTCCGCGAGGTAAGTCGAGGCGACGCCAAGGCGGCGGCGGCCGGCGACGGCGTAGCGCACCGCATCGACGGTGAGCGCGACCCGGCCCGGATTGGTCCGGCCCGCGCACGCGATCGAGAACAGGCGCGGTTGCAGCGGGTCGAGCGCCTCGACGAAGGCTTCCGGATCCGGGCGAATGCCGGAAAATTTCTCGAGCGCGGCGAGCACGTCGAGGCTCTCGGCATCGCCGTCGGGATCGCCGCCGTCGGCGAGCGCCTTCGCCTTCTGCCGCCGCTCGCCGCCGGTGATGTAGGAGATCAGCTGGAACAGCATGTCGGGCGCCGGCGCGAGCGAGACGCCGTCGACCAGCACCTCGCGCAGCGTGCGCCCGCCGATCGGGAAATCGGCCGGCGCGTCGATCGCGCGGATCACCGCGTCGGCCAGCGCCGGATCGTTGAGCGGGAAGATGCCGAAGCAATCGCCGACCGCGTAATCGAGCCGGCTCTCGGCGAGATCGAGCTCGACGTGCCAGGTCTCCTTGCCGGAGCCCGGCTTGTTGAGACGGGTGCGCGAGAGGAGCGTCGCCGCGACCGGATGCTCGCGCGAGCGGCCGGGCTCGGCGCGCGCGGCCGCCTCCGCCGCTACGGCCGGCACGGCGGACGGGCCGGCGCCGGGCGAACCCGCGGCGCCCGGCGGCGTGACGTCGAGCTCGTGATGAAGCTGCTTGAGCGTGCGGGCGGTCTCCTTGCCGCCGGGCACGCACAGGTTCAGCCGCTCCTCCTTGCGCAGCGCGATCGCGTTCGAATAGTCCTCGCAATTGTAGCCGCACTGGCCGCAATCCTGCTGGCCCATCGCCGCCATCATGCGCCGCCGCAGCGGCCGGCCGGCCGCGAGCTTGATGCGCTCGGGGAGCGCCATCGCCGGATCGTGCCAGGGCGCCGCGCCGTCGTCGCCGTCGGCGAGCGCGCCTGGCGGCCCCTGCCGCGCGACGCCCGCCATCAGCGCCGCCGAGGCCTCCGGCGAGAGCATGGTGACGCCGCCTTCGAGCGCCAGCAGGCCGGCGAAGAAGCCGTCGAGCCAATCGCGCTGCTCCGGCGTGAACGGCGCGCTCTCGGGCAGGATGCGCGTGACCGTGGTGCGCGCGCTCATTCCACCGCCTCCGCCTCGAACATCGCCTTGAGCGCGTCGACCTCGTGGCGGTTGGCGAAGGCGAGGAAGCTTTCCGCCGGCGAGGCCCGGTGCGCGAGATAGGCCTTGAGCATGCGCTCGACGGTCGCCGGCGCGTCCTCGGCCTTGACGTCGCGATAGAGCTCGCGGCCGAGCACGGCATCGGCTCCGAAGCCGCCGCCGGCGAAGACGTGATAGCCCTCGACCGCGTCGCCCTCCTCCGAGGTCGCGACCTTGCAGGCGAGGAGGCCGATCTCGCTGATGTAATGCTGGGCGCAGGAATTGTGGCAGCCGGTGAGATGCACGTTGACCGGGGCATCGAGCGCGACGCGCGGCTCGCACCAGCGCGCGATCTCCTCGGCGTGCCGCTTGGTGTCGGAGGCGGCGAACTTGCAGCCGACATTGCCGGTGCAGGCGACGAGCCCGGCGCGGATCGCGCTCGCGCTCGTGGCGAGCCCGAGCGCGGCGACCGCCGCCACCGCGGCCTCGACGCGTTCGTCCGGCACGCCGGAGACGAGGAGGTTCTGCCAGACGGTGAGGCGGATGTCGCCGTCGCCGAAGTCGCGCGCGACGGCGGCGAGGGCGCGCATCTGATCGGCCGTCATCCGGCCGACCGGAAGGACGACGCCGATATAGTGCAGGCCCGGCTCTTTCTGCGGATGCACGCCGACATGCGCGAGACGATCGCAGGGCGGACGCGGCGCGAGCGCAGCGGCGGGGACGCGATCGAGCTTGCGGCCGAGCTTCTCCTCGACGAGCGCGAGCACCTCGTCCATGCCGAGCCGGTCGATGACGTATTTGAGCCGCGCCTTGGTGCGGTCGGTGCGGTCGCCGTGATCGATGAAGACGCGCACGACCGCGTCGGCGACCTGCGTCGCCTCGGCCGGCCGCACCACCACGCCGGTCTCGCGGCCGAAGTCGCGGTGCCCGGTGATGCCGCCGAGGGTGAGGCGGAAAGAGACGCCGGGCGCGACGCCGAATCCGTCCTTCACCTCGACCGCCTGGAAGCCGATGTCGTTGGTGTCCTCGAGCACCGCGACGACGCCCGCGCCGTCGAAGCCGACGTTGAACTTGCGCGGGATGCCGTAGAGCGAGCGGTCGTTGAGGATGTGGAAGTGCCATTCGCGGGCATAGGGGCGGGTGTCGATCAGCTCCTGCGGATCGATGCCCGCGGTCGGCGTGCCGGTCACGTTGCGGATGTTGTCGGCGCCGGAGCCGCGCGAAGCGAGGCCGAGGTCGTGGATCGCCTCGACCATCGCGACCGCGTTTTTCGGCTCGACCTCGCGCACCTGCAGGTTGGCGCGGGTGGTGACATGGGCGTAGCCGCCGCCGTAGAGTTCGGCGAGTTCGGCGACGCCGGCGAACTGCCAATGCTTGAGAATGCCGTTCGGAATCCGCAAGCGGCACATGTAGGAGGCCTGGTTCGGCGCCACGTAGAACAGGCCGAAGAACCGCCAGCGGAAATTGTCCGGCGGCTTCGGCGGCTCGTTCTGCGCGGCCTGCGCCTTCAGCCGCTGGTAGCCGTCGAAGGGGTGCAGCTCGCGCTTGAACTTCTCCTGGTCGGAGAGCTTGCCGCCGGCCGCAAGCACGCGGTCCTGCGCGCGCAGGTGCGCGGCATCGGGGCCGACCGGCTCCGCGGCAGCGGGCGCCGGCGCGGCCGCGCCATTGCCGGGACGCACGACGTCGCGCGCAACCTTGGCGATCTGCAGCCCGACCGCCAGCCCTTCGAGATAGCGCTTCTGCTCGGGCTCGAAATCACCGGACATCGCATCTCCATGGGATCATTCTCGACGTCATGGCCGGGCTCGTCCTGGCTCGTCCCGGCCATCCACGTCTTGTTTCATGCGCGAAAGACGTGGATGCCCGGCAGGCGCAGACAAGTTTACGCAGTCTGCGCAAGCTTGACTGTGTTGCCGGGCATGACGGAGGGCTGAGCAGCATCAATCATTCCGCCGGTACCTGCGGCCGCATGGCGAGCGGCGCGGGCTCGGCGGCCGGCCTCGGCCGGTAGGTCAGATAGAGCGCCAGGCCGGTAAAGGCGAAGCCGCCGACCAGATTGCCGAGCGTCACCGGGATCTGGTTCCAGATCCACCAGTCCCACACCGTCACCTTGGCGCCGAGCATCATCCCGGTCGGGATCAGGAACATGTTGACGACCGAGTGCTCGAAGCCCTGCGCGAAGAACACGAACACCGGCATCCAGGCGGTCGCGATCTTGCCGATCGTCGAATTGGAGCTCATCGCCAGCACCACCGCGAGGCACACCAGCCAATTGCACAGGATGCCCTTGACGAACACGGTGACCATTCCGGCCGTGCCGAACGCGGCGTAGCCGGTGGTCTTGGCTTCGGCGATCTGGACGATGCGCGCGGCGACCCCGGTGGGCTCGCTGGCGCCCATATCGGTGAGCGCGATGGCGATGAGCGCGCCGTAGACGATGCTGCCGATCAGGTTGGCGAGGAAGACCCATCCCCAATTCACCAGGATCGCCGCGCCGCCGACGCCGCGATCGAGCCAAGGCAGCGGCACCAGCGCAAAGCTGCCGGTGATGAGCTCGAGGCCGAGCAGCACGATCATGATGAGGCCGACCGGAAAGATGATCGCCCCTACCAGCGGCTGCCCGGTCGAGACCGCGCCGGTGATCGCGAGGCTGGTCGCCACGCCGAGGATGGCGCCCGAGAGCGCGCCGCGGATGAGGAGGTCGCGCGGCTCGAGCGCGAGCTTGTAGCTGCCGCTCGCAATCATCGACCCGACGACCTCGGTCGGCTTGGCGTAATCCATGGCTTTGATTTCCCCGGTTCGATCACTCGACGTGGTCACGCTCCGCCGCGAGCTACCGTGTCCACGACGGACCGGTCAGCAGCGCGCTGCCGTGGTTGGATGGGCCGCGTGGCCACGGGTCAGCGATCGTCGTTGACGGCTGACTGCCGAGTTCTCTTCGCAAGCTGCGTGCCAATTGCGCGTTTGGAAGAATTCTTTCTTATTTTCAAATGGTTGGAGACGAAACCACAGCCCCCGCGGCTGCCCGGCAGGCAGCAATTCTGCCGGTTTTCGACCCAGTCCGCCTATGATTTATGCGGTGCAGCAAAATTGTGCAGACGCGTTCGCGCGGGGTCTTTCACCGCCCAGCGGGGGCGTCGGGGATCGAGGCGACTGTCCACAGGCGCGCTTTCCGTTCGCGGCCGAATCGCCGCCTAGTGGCGGCGTCGCTGTTCTGCGTTCCCGGCCGACAGCACGGCACGGGCTCGACCAAACGAGCAGAGGCCCGCATGCGCTTCCATGCCGACCTGCACGTCCATTCGAAGTATTCGCGCGCGACCAGCCGGGACCTCGATCTCGAGCACCTCGCCCAATGGGCCTGCCGCAAGGGCATCGGCGTCGTCGCCACCGGCGACTTCACCCATCCGGCTTGGCGCGCCGAGCTCGAGAACAAGCTCGTTCCCGCCGAGGGCGGCCTCTATCGGCTGCGCGCCGACGACGAAGCGGCGATCGCCCGGACGCTGCCGGCGGCGTGCCGCGCCCCGGTGCGGTTCATGCTCGAGGTCGAGATTTCCACCATCTACAAGAAGGGCGAGCGCACCCGCAAAATCCATCACCTGATCTATGCGCCCGATTTCGCCACCGTCGATCGGATATCGGCGCGGCTCGCCCGCATCGGCAACATCGCCTCCGACGGCCGCCCGATCCTCGGCCTCGATTCCCGCAATCTCCTCGAGATCGTGCTCGAGGCAAGCCCGGATGCCTATCTGGTGCCGGCGCATATCTGGACGCCGTGGTTCGCGGCGCTCGGCTCGCAGTCCGGCTTCGACTCGATCAAGGAGTGCTACGGCGACCTCGCCGAGCACATCTTCGCGGTCGAGACCGGGCTGTCGTCCGACCCGCCGATGAACTGGCGGGTCTCCTTCCTCGACCGCTACCGCCTCGTCTCCAATTCCGACGCCCATTCGCCGGGCAAGCTCGGACGCGAGGCGACCACCTTCGACTGCGAGCGCGACTACTTCGCGATCAAGCGCGCGCTCGAGACCGGCGAGGGCTATGTCGGCACGGTCGAGTTCTTTCCGGACGAGGGCAAGTATCACCTCGACGGCCATCGCAAATGCGCGGTGCGGCTCGAGCCGAAAGAGACGATCGCCCATGGCGGCCGCTGCCCGGTCTGCGGCCAGCCCCTGACCATCGGCGTCGAGCACCGCGTCGAGATGCTCGCCGACCGCGGCGAGCAGGAGGCGAAACCGCCGCCGACCGCCGGCAGCGTGTCGAACTTGGTGCCGCTGCCGGAAATCCTCGCCGAGCTCGCCATGAGCGGTCCGGCGACGCGCACGGTCGAGCGCGGCTACGATCAGGCGATCGCCAAGCTCGGGGCCGAGCTCGCGATCCTGCAGGCGGTGCCGGTCGAGGACATCGCGCATGCCGGCTCGACGCTGCTCGCCGAGGCGATCACGCGGCTGCGCGCCGGGCAGGTGATCCGCGATCCCGGCTACGACGGCGAATACGGCGTCATCCGCCTGTTCGAGGAGAGCGAGCTCAAGCGGCTGACTTCCGGCGGCCTCCTGTTCGATGGCCCGATCGCGAAACGGGAGGCAGCGCCGAAAGCGGTGCCGGCTCCCGCGACGGATGACGAGCCGGCGCCGCCGCGGTTGCGCATCGTCCACGACCGGGATCGCGGCGGCGCCACCCACTCGGTGGGCTCCCCTCCCCAACCAAACCCCGGCCTGCCGGGGTTTGGTCACCTTAAGTTTGGCCGGAAGCGGGCAAGCCCGCAGCCGGCTGGGGAGGGGTTGGGGGTCGTGCGATGTGGCGATACTGTACCCGGTCGTAGTGACCCCCTCCCCACCCCTCCCCCGCAATCCCCGGGTCAAGCCCGGGGAGGGGAGGGAGCAGACCGAGCCAGCCTCGAGCGCGTCGTCTCAGCTCGGCACGACTCCGGCATCCTGGCGGAGCTCGACGCCGATCAGCGCGCGGCGGCGGAGATCGGGGACGGGGCGCTGATGATCATCGCCGGTCCCGGCTCCGGCAAGACCCGCACGCTGACCCATCGGATCGCGCACCTGATCGCCGAGCGCGGCGTCGCCGCCGAAAGCTGCCTTGCCATCACCTTCACCCGCCGCGCCGCCGCGGAGCTGCGCGAGCGGCTCGTCCGCCTCCTGCCGGACGAGGCCGGGCGGGTGCCGATTCCCACCTTCCATTCGCTCGGACTGGCGATCCTGCGCGAGCACCCCGGCGCCGCCGGCCTCGATCGCGGCTTCCGGATCGCGAGCGAGGCCGAGCGCGCGGCGCTGCTCGCGCAGACGCTCGACGTCACGCTGCTCAAGGCCGAACGGGCGCTGCGCGCGATCTCCAAGGCGAAGCGCAGCCTCGGCCCGCCCGCCGACGACGTGAAAGAAATCCTGGCGGCCTATGGCGATGCGCTCGCCGTGCGCGGCCTCGTCGACTTCGACGATCTCATCGCGCTGCCGGTGCGCGCGCTGGCGACCGAGGCCGGCCTCGCCGCGCGCCTGCGCGAGCGCTGGCGCTCGGTCTCGGTCGACGAGTTCCAGGACGTCGACGACCAGCAATATCGCCTGCTGGCGCTGCTCGCGCCGGCCGACCTCTGCGTCATCGGCGATCCCGATCAGGCGATCTACGGTTTCCGCGGCGCCGACGCCTCGTGCTTCGAGCACTTCCGGCGCGATCATCCCGGGGCGACGATCGCGCGCCTCACGCGCAACTACCGCTCGAGCGGCACGATCGTCAGCGCATCGGCGCAGGTGATCGCCGCGCCCGCGCGCGAGCCGACCGCCGAGCTCGCGCAGCGGATCGCGATCCATGCCGCCCCCACCGATCGGGCGGAGGCGGAATCGGTCGTGAAGGCGATCGAGGACATGATCGGCGGCCACAGCTTCTTCTCGATCGACAGCGGCCGCGCCGGCGCCGGCCGCAGCGAGCGGTCGTTCGCCGACTTCGCCGTGCTCTACCGCACCGATGCCCAGTCTGCGCTCATCGCCGAGGCGCTCGAGCGCTCCGGCATCCCCTATCAAAGGCGCTCCCATGCTCCGCTCGCGGACGAGCCGGCGGTGCGCGCGCTGTTGGCCGAGCTTGCGCCGCCCGGTCCGACGCTTGCCGCCGGGGCCGACGAATTGCGCGCGGCGGCGCAACGGTTGAAGGAGCGCGAGAATCCCGCCGCGGTCGACGGCGCGCTGGCGCGGCTTATGGCGCTCGCCGCGGTTTGCGGCAACGACGGCATCCTCGACGCCGCCGCGCTCGCGACCGACGCAGAGTTCTTCGATCCGCGCGCCGACCGCGTGTCGCTGTTGACGCTGCACGCAGCGAAGGGGCTCGAATTCCCGGTCGTCTTCATCGTCGGGCTCGAGGACGGCCTCCTTCCGCTGCATTGGGGCGAGCCCGACGAAGCGGCCTTGGCGGAGGAGCGCCGGCTGTTCTACGTCGGCATGACGCGGGCGAAGGAGCGCCTGGTCCTGAGCCGCGCCGAGCAGCGCCACTGGCGCGGCCGGTTGCGCCGGCTTCCTCCCTCGCCGTTCCTGAGCGACATCGAGCAGCGCCTCGTCGAGCACCAGCGCAGCGCGCTCGCGCGCCGCAAGCGGGAAGACCGCCAGCTCAAGCTGCTGTAGGATTCACCCGCGAGGCTGCAGAGCCGCCGTAGCCCGCATGAGCGTCGGCGAAATGCGAGGCAGGCTCGCGCCGCCGCGCGGCCACCCCCGGATTTCGCTTCGCTTCATCCGGGCTACAGATGCGTCTTATTGCGGGGGCTCGATCGACAACGGCTCCTCGCGCCGACGCGGCTTCGGGCGCGCCGCCGCCGAGCGTCGCGCCGGCGCGGCGGTCGCCCCGGGCTCCGACTGGCCGCCGATCCCGAAGGTCAAGGCCGCAGTCTCCGAATACCAGAACGACGCGCGCTGCCGATTGTCCTGCTCGGCCTCGAGCGTCGCGATTGTCTCGGTCGCCTGCTGCTGCGCCGTCGTGAGCTCGCGGATCTCCTGCTTCAGCGTCGCCACCTCGCGCACGAGGCGGGCGATCTGCTCGTCCGGCGCGGCCGCGGTCCGCGCCGACAACGGCGCCTGCGGACGCTGCCATTCGTCGGCGATCGACCAGGCGAGCGCCAGCACGGTCGCGATCGCGGCGGCGAGCAGCAGGCCGACGACAACCCGCAGCCGCAACCGCCGGCGCTGCTGTCCGCGCAGAATCGCTACCGGCTCGCGTCCGAACTCTTCGTCGAACACGTCGAGCCTCGGCATCTCGCCCGCAGCCGCCTCACCCCGCATCGCCGATCCGCCGGCCTCGTTCTCTCCGGTGTCCCCGCATCATGCGCCGATAAGGCCGGTAGCTCAAGCGATTCCAAGGTACCCGATGCTGCCGAATTTTCGCCTTTCATCTCAACCAGTTGGCCTCGCGCGCTCGTGCCCGCCGAGAGCCGTGTTAGATTGCTGACCGAGCAATTGTGACACGATCGGGGGAGGTGCCGCCATGGACGTCGGCTTCATCGGACTCGGCCAGATGGGCTTTCACATGGCGCGACGGCTCACCGAGGCGGGTCACCGCACGGTCGTGTTCGACACCCGGCGCGAGGCGGTCGCGCGCCTCGCCGCGCTCGGCGCCGAGGCCGCGGATTCTCCGCGCGCGGTCGCCGACCGGGTCGAGACCGTGATGGCGAGCCTGCCGACGCCCGAGGTCGTGCTCGCGGTCGCGACCGGTCCCGGCGGCGTCATCGAAGGCTCCCGCATGCGCCGGTTCGTCGACCTCTCGACCACCGGCGCGGTGATGGCGAAGCGCATCTTCGAGCGGCTGGCGGAGAAACGCATCGTGCAGATCGACTGTCCGGTGAGCGGCGGCGTCACCGGAGCGTCGAAGGGGACGCTCGCCTTGATGGTCTCGGGCCCGCGCACGGAGGTCGCCGCGATCGAGCCGCTGCTGCCTGCGATCGGCCGGTTCTTCTTCATCGGCGAGCGGCCGGGCGCCGGACAGACCATGAAGCTCTGCAACAATTTCCTCTCGGCGGCGGCGATGACCGCCACCTCGGAAGCGATGGTCATGGGGGTCAAGGCCGGGCTCGATCCCCGCATCATGCTCGACGTGATCAATTCCGGCACCGGCCGCAACACCGCGACCGAGGACAAGTTCGGGCGCGTGGTGCTGCCGCGCGCCTTCAATCTCGGATTCACCGTGGGCTTGATGACCAAGGACCTCAAGCTCTGCCTCGGCGAGGGCCAGGCGCTGGGCGTGCCGATGCAGGTCGCGGAAGCCGTCACCCGGCTGTTGCAGACCGCCTGCGACGAGAACGGCCCGGAGGCGGACCTCACCACCGTGGTGCAGGCGGTCGAGCGCCGCGCCGGGGTCGAGGTGCGCGCCCCGCGCGCAGCGAGCCCGCCGGGGAAGTAGGTTGGGTCGACCCCGGGCTTGACCCCGGGGGAGACCCAACGCACACGCGCGTCGAAGGGTGTTGGGTCTCGCGCCTTAAGCGCGTTTACGCGCGTCTGCGACGCGCTATGGCGCTCGACGCCGGGTAGGCGAGGATGTTTCCACCCTCGCCCCCCACAGACCCGGACGTGCAGATTTCCCGCATCCGGTTCCTCACGTGGAGAGGGTCGCTGGAGCCGCGTAC
>WNFG01002293.1_pt1 | contig 37091 bp, 27 predicted proteins | sample 5400431 | NCBI WGS metagenome assembly WNFG01 (sample SAMN13153346, study PRJNA577476) | soil metagenome | isolation source: 120 cm saprolite under Douglas fir tree site 2 hole 3 replicate 2 | place: USA:California | collected 2015-04-18
TGGCCGCCCAGGCGTTTTTCTACAACGCGATCTTTTTCTCCTATGCGATGGTGCTGACCCGGTTTTACGACGTGCCGTCGGCCGCGATCGGCTGGTACATGCTGCCCTTTGCGCTCGGCAATTTTGCGGGGCCGCTGTTGCTCGGGCCGCTCTTCGACACGCTCGGGCGGCGGCCGATGATCGCCTCGACTTACGCGGTCTCGGGCGTGCTGCTGGCGCTCGTCGGCTATCTGTTTCGCCAGAATCTGGTCGATGCGACGACCCTGACCCTGTGCTGGAGCGGCATCTTCTTCTTCGCCTCGGCGGCGGCGAGCGCGGCCTATCTGACGGTCAGCGAAAGCTTCCCGCTCGAGGTGCGCGCCCTGGCGATAGCGGTCTTCTACGCGCTCGGGACCGCGATCGGCGGCGTCGCGGCGCCCTGGCTGTTCGGCCTCTTGGTCGGCAGCGGCGAGCGCGGCGCGGTGTTCCTCGGCTACCTGCTCGGCGCCGGGCTGATGATCGGGGCGGCCTGTGTCGAGCTGGCGATCGGCATCCGAGCCGAACGGCAGCCGCTCGAAAGCGTCGCGGCTGATGATCGGGGCGGCCTGTGTCGAGCTGGCGATCGGCATCCGAGCCGAACGGCAGCCGCTCGAAAGCGTCGCCCGCCCGCTATCGGCCATGGAATGATTCTCGTCATTCCGAGGCGCCGCGCCGCGGAATGACGACTGATGTGCATTGGCCCGATCCCGGCATTATATCCGGTCCATGCCCATTCCCCCGCCGCAGAGCTGGATCCGCACGACCCCTTCCGGTCTCTACTGCGAACCCGGCGGCTTTCACATCGACCCGGTGCAGCCGGTGGAGCGTGCGGTCATCACGCATGGCCACAGCGACCATGCCCGGCCGGGCCATGCACGCGTGCTCGCGACGCCTGAGACGATCGCGATCATGCGCCAGCGCTATGGCGAGGATTCCGGCGGGTCGCTGCAAGCGGTCGGGTACGGCGAGAAACTGTCGGTCGGCGATGTGTCGGTGTCCCTAGCGCCGGCCGGCCACATAATCGGCAGCGCCCAGGCGGTCGTCGACTATCGCGGCAACCGGGTCGTGGTTTCCGGCGACTACAAGCGCCGCCCCGACCCGACCTGTGCCGGCTTCGAGCCGCAGCGCTGCGATCTCTTCATCACCGAGGCGACCTTCGGACTGCCGGTCTTCCGCCACCCGCCGGACAGCCACGAGATCGAAAAGCTGCTGCATTCGGTGCAGCTCTATCCCGAACGCTGCCACCTCGTCGGCGTCTACGCCCTCGGCAAGTGCCAGCGCCTCATTGCGCTGTTGCGCGCGACCGGCTACGACGAGCCGATCTACCTGCACGGCGCGCTGATCGGGCTGACCGAGCTCTACGAAAGCTTCGGCATCGCGCTCGGCCCGCTATTGCCGTGCGCCGGGCTGACGCAGGAGGCGTTCAAAGGCAAGATCGTGCTGGCCCCGCCCAGCGCGCTCGCCGACCGCTGGACCCGCCGGTTGCCCGACCCGGTCACGGCCTTGGCCTCGGGCTGGATGCGGGTCAAGCAGCGCGCCAAGGCGCGCGGGATCGAATTGCCGCTGGTCATTTCCGACCACGCCGATTGGGATGAGCTGACCCAGACGCTCGACGAGGTCGGCGCCGAGGAAATCTGGGTCACCCATGGCCGCGAGGAAGCGCTCGTCCATCACGCGACGATGCGCGGGCTCAAGGCCCGCGCGCTTGCCCTCACCGGCTTCGGCGAGGAGGAGGAATGATCCTCCTATGCCCTGTTTCCGGCCGTCTCAGGCCATCTCGCATCTGAACCAAATGACAAGGATTTAAGTATCCCTTCCGTCTTCTCTTGTCTCTCATCGGATCGTATAATCTCAGCGACTGTGGGGGAAACGGTGGGGGGCGAAATCGGCCCATTTCGAACTTGGCGGTGGAGGCGGGACAATGGCGCGCACCAGCAAGCTGTCAGCGATCGCGGTCAAGCAGGCGAAGGGGCGGGCGGTGCTGCATGACGGCGGCGGGCTTTACCTCCGCGTCTCGGCGACCGGCGCCAAGTCCTGGGTGTACCGATATCAGGTCAGCGGCAAGCGTTGCGACATGGGGCTCGGCTCGGCGAGCTTATTTTCGCTGGCCGAAGCAAGGAAGCGAGCGCATGAAGCCCGCAAGCTAGTTGCCGAAGGTCTCGATCCGATCGAGGCGCGCCTGGCTGAGCGGCAGGCCAAGGCGATCGACGCAGCCAAGGCAATGACCTTCCAAGCATGCGCCGAAGCGTACATTGCGGCGCACAGGGCCGGGTGGCGCTCGCCGAAATCCCTCCAACAATGGGAAGGCTCGCTACGCGACTACGTGCACGGCATTTTTGGCGCCCTTCCGGTGCATGCGGTCGACGTCGGCCTCGTATTGAAGGCGATAGAGCCGATTTGGACCGAGAAGCCGGAAACCGCAAATCGGGTCCGTGGTCGGATCGAGGCAATCCTCGATTGGGCAACCGCCCGCCGCCTGCGCCAAGGCGAAAACCCGGCGCGCTGGCGCGGCCATCTGGAAAACCTGCTGCCAAAGCACAGTAAGATCCGCCGGGTCGAGCATTTTTCCGCGCTGCCCTACTGTGAGATCGGCCCATTCATGACCGAGCTGCGGCAGGATAGCGGCGTTGCCGCCCTGGCCCTCGAATTCGCCATCCTGACCGCGGCGCGCACCAGCGAGGTAATCGGCGCACGATGGGATGAATTCAACCTCGCCGAGCGGCTGTGGATCGTCCCGGGCAGACGCATGAAAGCCGGGCGCGAACATCGTGTGCCGCTCTCGGACCGAGCGATTGCGCTGCTCCAACAGATGCACACCATTCGGCTCAATGATTTCGTGTTTCCGGGGCAGCGTACCGGCCAACCCATCGGCGACACGGGGTTGTTTCATCAATTGCGGCGCATGGGTCGCGATGATCTGACCGCGCACGGCTTCCGATCGAGCTTTCGCGATTGGGCGGCAGAGCGGACCACGTTCCTCGCCGAGGTCGCCGAAATGGCGCTGGCGCATACCGTCACTGGTGCGGTCGAGCGAGCCTACCGACGCGGCGATCTTTTCGACAAGCGGCGGCAGCTTATGGACGCCTGGGCACGGTTCTGCGAGGCGCCGGTGTCCGGCGAGGTAGTGGCACTGCACGCCACCCGGTAAATATCTGATCGCGGCGGATAGGCTGATCCCCGAAAGCCGGGCACCGCACCCGGTTTCCGCAGCGACAACCCTGCGGAGCGCCACGCGGAGGTACGATGCACAGAGAACCCGATATCGCGGAGCCGCAACGGCTCCCGCTGCATGAGGCCGCCGAGCGCCTGTCCTGCTACCTTAGTAACCAAACTCAATTCGTGCTTAACGAGGTTCTCGCTCGTGGGCGAGTTCCGGTGCTCGCCATGCGAAGGGATATTGTGGGGCCGCTGCCCGACCAAGTCGAGGGTTTGTTGGCCAGAGCGAGTAGCATAAGAGTTGTTTCGCATAACAATGCGATTCTCGCCGAATACCAATTTGCTAGCGAACAGGACGTCCGTCAGGTGCTTGGTCCACGCTCGACCCTTGCGTACCCGGAGCCGCGCCGGTTTCCGCTCATAATCAACCTGGACTTCGATCAGGTCTGGGTTTGCTGGGAGACACTTATGCGCGAACTGCGCCGGGTCGGCTGGGCTCCCGCCGACGAGACTGCGGCTACACTGCGCAAGCTCGGGCTGTGGCCGGCTTCCTGGGGACCAATCAGCGCCGGTCCCGCAAACGAAGCACCGCACGCGGTCGCTGCCGGTGCACCCAACCGCGCCGCTCCCGAAAAAAGAAAGCCCCGGCGCGACGAAAAGCGGCCGGAAATCGTTCAGGCTCTCGCCAGTCTTGCTGGGTTAGAGGTTTGGGGGGAATCCAGCGACAAGGAGCGGTGCGAACTGGTGGAACAGCACCTCCAGAAATCCAGCGGTTGGTGCAAAGTGACCACACTTAGGCGGGCGATTGCCGGTCGGGATAGTGTGCTACCGCAGTCAACCACTTCGCCACTTTGACCACTTCCATCGTGGCGCAAGGGGCTGATTTCTCGTGATGGCATGGGAGAGTAATTGACGGTTTGCCTTCAAGCCGAGGTGAACCGATGTCAGTTGGCAAAAACCCTCCAGCGCCGCGCCGCCGCTTGCACACGATCAAGGACGTTTGCGAGGAAGCGCGAACGAGTCCCGCGACGGCGTGGCGTCTGATAGGACGCGGCGTGTTGCAGACCGTGAAGATTGGCCGAAGAACACTCGTCACGGACGAAAGTCTGCAACGGCTAGTCGAGGAAGGTGCCCCATGATCCGGCGCGATCAAGGGCGTCCGCCCAAACGAGAACGACCCGCCGGGCAAAGGCGGGCCGCAGATCTCGAAAGCAGCAGGAACGGCCGATCTTCTAACCGAACCGAGACTGCCGCGCAACCGCGTCGCTCATGCCCGAGCCAGCGAGCGATCAAGGCTGCCGCCGCCCTCCTCTCGCCGAGGCGGCCATGAGCGTCGCGCTCGACGTCGGCCGCCCGGCACCGCTGCAGCAGGCCGCGCTCGACAGGCCGAGGATGCGGCTGATCTCTTTCAGGCCGATCAGCAAGGGCGCGCTCCGGGGCTTCGTCAGCATCGAGCTGCCAATCGGCCTGGGGATCGAGGACTGTCCGGTGCTCGTCGGGAACAACGGCGCATGGGCGGCGCTCCCGTCCAAGCCGGTGTTGGACCGAGAAGGCCGGCGGGCAAGGTCGGACGGAAAGCCGCAGTACGCCGCGATCATGAAATTGCGTGACCGCGAGCTACAGGATCGCTTCTCCCAGGCCGTCATCAAGCTGGTCCGCGCCGCACATCCCGACGTGTTAGAGGATGGGGTGGCATGAGCGAATCGGCCGGGCGCTACGTCAAGACGAGCGCAATCCAACAGGCCGCGCAGGGGCACGAGCTTGAAATTCTGCGGGCTATCGGGATCGATTGGACCGCGGGTCGCGGGCACATCGATTGCCCGTACAGCGATCATGGCGGAAAGGCCGATTGGCGTTGGGACGACCGCCGCGGTCGCGCCTTTTGCACCTGCATTGGCAACCGGCGAGGCGAGAAGAAGAGCCACAGCATCCTCGACGTCATGATGGTTGCCGGCGGGCTCGATTTCGAGGCCGCGAAGATCCGCGTCGCCGAGCTGCTCAACCGCGACGAGCTGATCCGCACCAACGGTGCTGGGGACCGCGGGAACGGCGGCATGACGGCGACGGCGCTGCTGGGTGCCCCCGCCAAGCGCCGCGATGACACCCTGCCGATCCTCTATCTCGCGCACCGCCTCGGGGTGAACAGAGAGGAGGTGCCGATCCCCATTACGCCGATCGTCGGCCTGATATCGCTTAGCTACTACGATCCGCCGCCGCACGGATCGAAGGCGAAACCAAAGCTCGTCGGCGAGCATCCCTGCGCCGTCTTCGGGACCGTCGCGGCGGACGGCCGCACCCATGCCATCCGTATTTACGTCGCTGCGCGCGGCGCGGGGAAAGCCGATCTGGGCACCGATGCGGAAGGCTATGTCCGCGATCCGAAAAAATCCGCCACGGCGGCGGCAAGCGACAACACCGCTGGCCGCGCCGTTCTATGGGGTGATCCGACAACCGCTCCGCATATCGTCGGGTTTGAAGGGATCGAGAATGCCGCGGCGGGCGCGCTGGCGCTGAAAGCCGAGATCGAGGCCGGTGAGATAGCCGTCGCTGCCGCCATTACGGCCGGTGGCGTCGAGCAATTCCAACCCTACCCGGCGACGACCCGCATAACCATCGGTGCCGACCGTGACGAGGCGCCGAAACCCGGCAAGACCGGCGATAGGCCCGGCTCGCGTCGCGGAGAGACCGCGGCTCACAAGTTCGGCGTGAAGCACCATGATCGCATCGACGTCAAGATCGCTCTGCCAGGCGATCCCGGCGAAACCGTCGACTGGCTCGATATCCTACTGCGCAACGGCGTCGAGGCAGTGCGCGCCGGGATATTGCGCGCCGAATCCTATGTGCCGACGCTAACCGAGCTTGATGAGCACGAACGCAACGGCGAGCGCGCGAGCGAGATGGCGCTGATCGCCGGGACCTATCCGCTGCCGGCGATGGACTTGGTGACGCTGACCTATTGGCATACTGCGGCCGGCAAGATCAAGGTGCACAGGGTCATCGAGCACAGGAACAGCGAGCCCGGCGACAAGGAGCCGCTGCTGATCCCGGTCGCCACGCCGTTCGGTGTGGCGGCGCGGCTGCGCCACGTCGACCAGGCCGACGCCTTCGGGCTGCGGGTCGTGGTGCAGGATATGAACGGAAAGCCGCGCGCCATCGATGTTGACCGCTCCGCGCTCGGCCACATGGCCGCGGCCGAGATCCGCTCAATGCTGTTCGCCGCCGGACTACGCACCGAAGGCGACGGCGAAATGCTCGCGGTGCAATGCCTGAAGGCGGCCGATCCCGAAAGAGAAATCATCGTCGTGAAGCGCCCGGGCTGGCAGGAGGTCGAGGGCCTTCCTGATCCGGTGTTCATCACGCCGAAGGGCGAAACGATCGGGGCGCCGGACGGGTTTGATCTCGAGCTGGCACAATCGGCGAGGATGCCGGCCGATGTAGCTGAACGGGGGAGCCTTGAGGGCTGGCGGGCCGCGACCGAGGCCGCGCTGGCGGCCGATGGCTGCGAGCATTGGACGCTCGGAGTGCTGGCCGCCTTCGCCGGGCCGATCTCCGCGCTGTGCGGGCTTGACACCTGCGGCATCAACCTTTCGGGGATGTCGAGTAGCGGCAAGAGCCTGGCGCAGCGCCTGACCGCCTCCGCGTGGTCGACGACTGACATCCGAAAGCCCGGTCTCTTCCAATCAGCGCGAGCGACCGACAACAGCGTCGAGGCGCTGGCGCAGCGCGCCACCGGCACCGTTCTGGCGCTCGACGAGCTGGCCCACATCGACGGCAAGACCGCCGGGAAGATGATCTACACAATCGCCGGCGGCATCGGTAAGCGGCGTATGAACGCCGACGCCGGGCTGCGCGACAGCTGCACCTGGGCGACGTTCGCGATCCTCTCGGGCGAATGCAGTCTGGAGGAAAAGATCCGGGGCGACGGTGGCGAATGGGTCGCGGGCATGGCGGTGCGCATCCTCGATATCGACGTGACCGGGGTGAACCGCGCTGTCGATGCGGCGACGCTGCGGCGGATCAACGATATCGAACGCCACTACGGCCACGCCGGCCCGGCCTTCGTCCGTGCCCTGGTCGGGCATGGAGGGCATCGACAGGCTCTGGCGCTGCGGGATCGCGTCACAGACGTTGCCAAGAAACTCGCCGGTGGCGACGCGTCCGATGGCGCCACGGTCCGCGCGGCAACCCCGCTGGCCCTATTGGTGATCGCGGGTGAGCTTGCTAAGCGCTTCGCCCTGATCCCCGCCACAACACGGGTTACCGAGGCTGTGCAATGGGCCTGGGATCACTTCAAAACGTCGTCAGACGCGACCGTGCTAGCCCCCGAGACGCAGGCCATCGCCAGCTTGCGGGGATGGATAGCCGAGCGGTGGGGCGTGACGATCAAGAACGTCGACTCCGAGGGCGGGGTCAACAACCGCGAGACGATCGCATGGTACGACGACGCGGCGATCTACATCCCGCGCAACCGCGTCCGCGAGGCGGCCGGCGGCGCCCTTAAGGAATCCCATATCGGCGCGGTGCTTGACCGCCGCGGCCTGCTCGCCGCCAAGCCGCGAGAGGATCGGTTCTGCATCGAGTGGGTGCCGAAGGTCGGCAAGGTTACCGCCTACGCGTTGCGCCGGCAGGAGTTCGGCCGCTCAGGACATATCGCTGATCCCGACATCTTCACGGTGCACCGGGGAGGCCGGGATGACTGAACAGATCGACCTTTTAGCCGTTCTCGACCCGGTGATCGATAATTTGGGGGTGCGCAGGATTCCGCGTACTCCGCGTGACGAGGGGAGCGCAGAAAGCGCCGCGCATAGTCGGGAAGCCGCAGAAACCCTCGCGACTCCGCGTACTCCGCGTACTCCGCGTGAAAAACAGGACATACACGAGTCGAATACAACTTCTCGAAACGCTGCGCGCGGCGCAGAAGATGAGGTCGCGCACACGAGTATCCTATTTTCTACGCGGAGTACGCGGAGTACGCGGAGTTTTGAGGATTCCTGCGGATTTCCGACTCCGCGTGACGTGTTAGAGACGACACCCGCTACGCGGAGTACGCGGAGTTTTGAGGATTCCTGCGGGTTTGAGCGTGCCGCCCGGCCCGTTCAGCTGTCCGATGGGCGTTGGCTGCACCGCTTCCGAGCCGACGAGATACCCGCATCTGTGCCGCACCAGGCCCGCGAGCTGTGCGCCCGCGCCCGCGGATGCGGCGTGGTGCTCGTTGCTGATGGTCACGAACTGATCGCAGTGGAGCGATGGCGGAGCGCGCTGCCGCTGGAAACGCTACGGGCGCTCAAGGACGCCGCGGGCGCGATCATTGTCTACTTGCGCCGCGAGTCGCGTGCACGGTGTACCCCGCAGGAAGGTGGATTGCACGATGAGTAAACTGATGTGTAACCGCGGCTAAGGTCGCGATGGAGGAGAGTAAAATGAACGGATATTTTAGACTTTGTCCAGTGTACCACAGAACAGATGGCTTCATGAATGTCCACAGCTCTCACTTATTTATTTGTAAGGAGCACAGAAAGTATTGGCCGGTCGGGTCCAACCTTTTTTCATGTTGGACAAGATGAACGAACGGCGGGCTCGGGCGCTGTTCGCCGCCCCGGTTGATCCGGCATTCCTCGCCGCGTGGCGTGACTATGAAGAGCGATACGAGGCCGTCGTGTCAGATATCTGGGCAACAGACCTGTTGCGGGAACTGGGCTTGCGGGAACGCGGCGCGGATGAGCCGTTCCGGACCCCGAAGGTGGACCTGGAATGGGACAACGCGGACGACGAAGCGGAGGAGCAGGCCGGCGGTATCAAGGACGCAATCGAGTTCGCGCAGTTCAACGCCGACCAGGATGATCGCTGGGACGTCTCTCAGGAAAATTTCATTCAACGGATTGAGGACGGCGTCGCGGCCTGGGATCGACTGAAGCAGGACGCCGGCTTCGATCTGCGCGGCGTTTTCCGGCGCCGCGCGCTTGTCCCCTTCGTTCTGGTTCCCCGTCAGGTCGCCGCCAAGCACGGGAGCTCCGAGACGCTCTCGATGCTGAAGAACCTGCAACAGGCGCACGACGCCTTCGTCTATGGGGCGCCCTACGCGGCGCTGGCCCTCATGCGTTCGATTATGGAGGCGGTCCTTCGCGATCACTACCGCGCAGAAGGCAAGGATCTGAGCGAGCGCATTCGGAATGCGCGAGCCCGGCTGCCGCGCGGCGCCAATGAGGCCGCCCTCCATCGGCTGCGGAAACTCGCGAACGCAATCGTGCATCTGGATCGGGAAAAGGATGAGGGCTTGCCCGCGATGGACGACGTCCGTCTGGAGAAGGAGATCGTCTCGTTGCTCCTCGTGCTGCGCGGATTGATCGAGGGCGCGAAATGAAGTTTCTTGTTTCGAATTTCCCCGATGAAGTAATAGCGATTTTGAGCGCCAGGTTTCCGATTCTGGTATAAGATTCAAGCCTATAGATAACGTCGAACGGGGCGGCGATGACGGACCCGACGGGTGAGTCGAAAAGCGAGGCGGTGAGGCTCGATTTTGACCGCCGGCTGTTGCTCCGGTTCCGCGGTTCCGTGATCACATCCGATGGCGGATTGCTGGCCTATCGTGAGTTGGATGACGCGGTCGCTCTGACCGCAAGCGGTGGCGAGAGATTGGTGGAGGCACGCACCGGTAAGAACCAGCGGCATCTGTTGGTCGGGTTGCTGCGGCAATCGGTGTTCGGACGGCTCGCCGGCCCATCGGGAGGATAAACCGCGGCAAGACCATCATCGTTGCCCCACGAACGCCGGCGTCGCAGGGCCGGCACTGGCGCCGCCGCACGACGTGACGCGCGGCAGCGGTAATCGGTCGGCCGACTACGAGCGTGCCAGCCGCACGAGCTCGGCCTTCCAGATGTTCATCTCAGCGAACATCGGTCTCGCCTCCTCTCGCAATCTCACCCACGCTACTGGAACGTCTTGAGGCTGAAGGTGAAAATCGAGGCGCTCTGCATCTCGAAGCGCTGTCTCCACTTCGCCAAGGGATGGACATTCCCTAAAGTGGCGTGGAAAAAAAGCGATGCAGGCATCCAGCAAAGAATCGGGGTGGTCGGGACCTGGAGGAATGATTACTTTTAGCTTTCCAATAGGATTGATGGATCGGTCGAAGTAATGAGGTTCTAACCACTGCCGATCTGCGTTACCAACAAGCACCATGAACTCGATTGGATTCACCCCGTCTGCTCCCGCGAAACCGCCTTCTCCACCGACTACGTAGACCATCGAATATCCCGCCATTCTGGGCCCTCCCGCTACGCCGTGCAGATACGCATCGAGCGCTACGCGTAGAATCTGTGAGCGCCGGAGCAAAAATCCCTCACTGAAGCGGCCGGGCAGTCCGGTTGCGCCGGAGTAAAAACCCGGCAGCAGATAGCCTTTGTCGGAAGCGGCAGGGGCTGGGGGATGAAAGGCGTGGAGCTCTATGCTCAGGTTCGTTTTGCGGTTCAGATAGAGGGTCTGAGCCGGCGGGAAGCGGCGCGGCGTTATGGGATCGACCCGCGGACGGTAGCGAAGATGCTGGCGTTTTCGGTACCGCCGGGATACCGGCGGAGCCGGCCGCCGGCGCGTCCGAAGCTCGACCCGTTTACCGGGATCATCGACCAGATCCTGCTGGAGGATGAGGGTCGGCCGAGGAAGCAGCGGCACACCTCGAAGCGGATCTTCGAACGGCTTCGCGACGAGCACGGTTACTCTGGCGGGATCACCATTGTTAAGGACTACGTACTGTCGCGGCGGCTGCGGCATCGCGAGGTGTTCGTGCCGCTGCGGCACGATCCTGGCCATGCGCAGGTGGATTTTGGCGAGGCGCTGGCGGAGATCGCCGGGGTCGAGGGCAAGATCCACTTCTTCGCGATGGACCTGCCGCACAGCGACGCCTGTTTCGTACAGGCCTATCCGGCAGAGACCGCCGAAGCGTTCTGCGACGGGCACAACGCCGCGTTCAGCTTCTTCGGCAAGGTGCCGCGCTCGATCCTGTACGACAACACCACGCTGGCGGTGGCGCGCATCCTGGGCGACGGGGTGCGCCAGCGAACGCGGGTATTCAGCGAGCTGCAATCCCATTACGTGTTTGCCGACCGGTTTGGCCGGCCCGGCAAAGGCAACGACAAAGGGAAAGTCGAGGGTCTGATCGGCTGGATCCGCCGGAACCTGCTGGTGCCGGTGCCGCGGGCGGCGAGCTTTGCGGCGCTGAACGAGCAGCTGCTCGAGGGTTGTCGCCGTCGGCTCGGGGATCGGCTGCGCGGCCACGAGGAGACGATCGGCGAACGGCTGGTACGGGATCTGACAGTATTCCACGCCTTGCCGCCAGCGCCCTACGACGCCTGCGAGAAGAAGACGGGCCGGGTCAGCTCGCTGTCGCTGGTGCGCTATCGCGGGACCGACTACTCGGTGCCGACCGCCTACGGGCACCGTGAGGTCCTGATCCGCGGCTACGTCCACGAGGTGGTGATCTCGTGCGGCGCTGAGGTGATCGCCCGTCATCCGCGCTCCTATGAGCGCGAGGACTTCGTTTTCGACCCTCTGCATTACCTGGCTCTGCTCGAACACAAAATCGGTGCTCTCGACCAGGCGGCCCCCTTGGTCGGCTGGAACCTGCCCGAGGAATTCGCCACGCTGCGTCGCCTGATCGAGGCTCGCATGGCCAAGCGCGGCAAGCGCGAGTTCGTCCAGGTGCTGCGGCTGCTGGAGGTGTTCCGCCCCGAGGACGTGCTGGCCGGTGTCAAAGAGGCCATCGCCCGCGGTGCGATCGGCTTTGACGCGGTCAAGCATCTGGTGCTGTGCCGGATCGAGCGTCGGCCACCGCGGCTCGACCTGACGGTCTATCCGTACCTGCCGCGGGCGAGGGTGGCGATGACCTCGGCCAAGGCCTATCTCGGCCTGCTCGCCGGCGCCGCGTCATGAGCGACGCGCCGCAGCTCCTGCTCGCCCATCATCTCAAAGCGCTCAAGCTGCCGACCTTCTTGCGCGAATACGACAAGCTCGCCCAGCAATGCGCCGCCGAGGGGGTCGACCATCCGCGCTATCTGCTGCGCCTGGCCGAACTCGAACTGATCGAGCGGGAACGCCGGATGGTCGAGCGCCGCATCAAGGAGGCACGGTTCCCGACGGTGAAAAGCCTCGACAGTTTCGACTTCCCGGCGATCCCTTCGCTCAACAAGACATTGGTCCTGGAGCTCGCCCGCTGCGAGTACATCGCTCGCCGCGAGAACGTCATCGCGGTCGGCAACAGCGGCACCGGCAAGACGCACATTGCGCTCGGATTGGGGCTGGCGGCCTGCCAGAAGGGCTTATTGGTCGGCTTCACCACCGCCGCCGCCATGGTCCACGAGTTGATCGAGGCCAGGGACGAGAAGCGACTGCTCCGCCTGCAGCGCCAACTGGCGGCCTACAAGCTGCTGATCATCGACGAACTCGGCTATGTGCCCCTGTCGACGACCGGCGCCGAGCTCTTGTTCGAGGTCTTCAGCCAGCGTTACGAGCGCGGCTCCACCCTCGTCACCAGCAATTTGCCGTTCGACGAGTGGACCGGCGTGTTCGGGTCCGAGCGGCTGACCGGCGCGCTGCTCGACCGGCTGACACACCACGTCCACATCCTCGAAATGAACGGCGACAGCTATCGCCTCAAACAAAGCAAGCAACGCCAGCGCCAGACGTAAAACCCGGCCGGCGGTCAGCCTGCCACGGTGCTCACTACGGGGAAGGTCCGGTGCTCGCCATCTCCCATCCCCTACGCTGCGCGCCGTGGCCGGGGCGATGCCAGGTCGGGACGGGAAAGCAGGCTCTTTGATCGAACTGGAAAGCTGAGTTCGAGATGACAGCTTGAACCAGCGCCGCGCATCCGCGCCTGCCCCCCATCCGTCCGTGAGCATTTTTACTCCGCCCCGCCGATGCATATTCTCTCCGGCGTTGACACAGCGATCCGCACGCTGGCGATCTGTACGTTCTCAGAGGTGCCAGAGGCGACCTGATTAAAATCATTTGGCATGACGGGATCGGCATGTCGCTCTATGCGAAGCGGCTGGAGCGCGGCCGATTCTTGTGGCCGTCACCGGCCGACGGCACTCTGGCGCCATGGCTTGTCGCACCTCCTTGATGTACGCGATGTGCGTCGCGACCGAAGCCGGCGTGACCAAATATTTCTCGCCGTACGGGATCTCGACGCGATGGCAGATGACATTACCTTTGGGGCAATAGCGCTGGATCGTACGGCGATCGCGGGCAAGACCGGCATGGTCGTAAAGCGCCGCGACCTCCTCAATCGAGAGGGAATACTCAGTGTCGTTGCTTACCGCGGCTGGCCGCGGCTCGTCGGTGTTTGTCGCACCCTCCTGTCGCTGGTTGTCGTCGCTCATGGAATTGACAATAACGCGGCGCGTCGTGGTGCTGGGCAGTTATCCCCAGCGCAGACAGGGGAAGGAAGTCGCCGCGGAAAGATCCGGCCGGCGATCTAAGGCTCAGTTCGCATGCGCGATATCGACCTTTAAAATATCGTCCCGATCAATTTCGTGATACGCAAAACAGCGGTGAAGCAGCGCGACCAGGTACCAGGTCGCCGCATAAAGTGGCGTGACGAGCGACGAGGGGCAGGAATGGTCAGGGGGGCATTGCGCGAGCGCTTTCTCGCCATCCTGGAAGCGCTGGGCGGTCGTGCTGGCAATCACCGGCTTCGCGAACAGTTGGGCTGGCAAGAGGGCACTTATTGGGCCGTCCATGCCTCCCTGAGTGACGAAGGCGCTATAACTCCGGGGCGAGGCCGCGGTGGATCGGTCATGCTTGGCGGCAAGATGACTGCCGGGAACGCGACACCGCCGCGTCAATCCGAAAAACTGGTTCCACCAAAGGCGGACGTCATGCCCCAGCAAACCGAGAGAAAAGCGCAGCCTGCGAATACCCGCAATGGCGATGGCGCCGGTTTGGCAGCAAAGCTTTGGGCCGCGGCGGACGCGCTGCGCAACAACATGGATGCGGCCGAGTACAAGCACGTCGTGCTCGGACTGATCTTCCTCAAATACATCTCCGACGCCTTCGAGGCGAAGCACACCGACCTCGATGCGCAGCGAGCCGAAGGCGCCGACCCGGAAGACCCCGACGAATACCGCGCCGAAAATATCTTTTGGGTGCCAAGAGAGGCGCGCTGGTCGTTCCTCAAGGCCAATGCGCCGCAGCCGACGATCGGCACGACGGTCGACGCCGCCATGGATGCGATCGAGCGTGACAATCCTGCGCTGAAAGGGGTCTTGCCCAAAGAATACGGGCGGCCGGGGCTCGACAAGCAGCGGCTCGGCCAACTGATCAACCTGGTCAGCGATATCGGCCTGGGCGGCCCCGCCGACCGCGCCCGCGACATCCTCGGCCGGGTCTACGAATATTTTCTCGCCCAATTTGCCAGTGCTGAGGGCAAGAAGGGTGGCCAATTCTACACGCCCTCGCATGTCGTGCGCGTGCTGGTCGAGATGCTGGCGCCCTACAGAGGTCGCGTCTTCGACCCGTGTTGCGGCTCGGGTGGCATGTTCGTCCAATCGGCGAAGTTTATCGCCGCGCATGCGAACGGAAACGGCAATAGCGGCAAGGCCAAGGGCGACATCTCGATCTACGGCCAGGAGTCGAATTACACGACCTGGCGGTTGGCCGAGATGAACCTCGCGATCCGCGGCATCGACGCGCAGATCGCACATGGCGACTCGTTCCACAATGATCGCCACCCGGACCTCAAGGCCGATTACGTGCTCGCGAACCCGCCCTTCAACGACAGCGACTGGCGCGGCGAATTGCTGAAAGGCGACAAGCGCTGGGCTTATGGTCTACCACCCGCCGGCAACGCCAATTTTGCCTGGGTGCAGCACTTCATCCACCATCTGGCGCCGACCGGGCTCGCCGGCTTCGTGCTTGCCAACGGATCGATGTCCGCGAACCAGTCGGGTGAGGGCGAGATCCGCAAGGCGATCGTCGAGGCCGATCTCGTGGATTGCATGATGGCGCTGCCGGGTCAGCTTTTCTACTCGACGCAGATCCCGGTCTGCCTGTGGTTCCTTGCCCGTAACAAGAGAAACGGCCGGTTCCGGGACCGCCGAGGCGAGACCCTATTCGTCGATGCCCGGAAGCTTGGCGCAATGACCGACCGCATCCACCCACCGCGAGCTGACCGCCGCCGATATTGCCAGGATCGCCGACACCTACCACGCCTGGCGCGGTGATCCCGGCGCCGGCGACTACGCCGACGTGCCCGGCTTTTGCAAGGCGGCGGCGATCGACCAGATCCGAGGACACGGGCATGTACTGACACCGGGCCGCTATGTCGACCCCGAGGCGGCCGGGGAGGACGACGAGCCCTTCGAGGACTTAATGAAGCGGCTCACCGCGACCTTGAACCAACAGCGGGCTGAAGCCGCGAAACTCGACGCCGCGATCACCGCCAATTTGAGCGAGCTTGGGTATGGCGGGTGAGTGGCGCGCAGCGACCGTCTCGGAACTGCAGCGAGAGGGCATACTGCTCGTCGAGGATGGCAACCATGGCGAGTACCGGCCACGACCGGACGAGTTCGTCGATGACGGGCCAGCTTTTATTCGCGCGGCGGATATTGACGACGGAAGGGTATTTTTTGAGTCAGCGTCCAAGATCAATGAGCGGGCGCGGCAACGGATTACCAAGGGCATCGGCGCACCGGGCGACGTTCTGCTCTCGCATAAGGGCACTGTCGGTAAGGTCGCTCTGGTCCCAGAGAATGCTCCACCGTTTGTTTGTAGCCCTCAGACTACTTTTTGGCGCACGGTCGATCCGGGGAGCCTCGACCGCCGGTACCTGTATGCGTTTATGCGTTCATCGGGCTTTCACGCCCAACTTGCGACACGCGCTGGCGAGACCGACATGGCTCCCTATGTGAGCCTCACCTCCCAGCGCGGCCTATCTTTGACCCTGCCGCCGATCAACACGCAACGCGCCATCGCCCGCATCCTCGGCACGCTCGACGACAAGATCGCGCTGAACCGGCTGACGAACGAGACCCTGGAAGCCGCCGCGCGGGCGCTGTTTAAATCGTGGTTCGTTGATTTCGCTCCCGTTCGTGCCAAGGCCAAGGGCGGTGACCCCGGCCTGCCGAAGCGCGTCGGTGACCTATTCGCGGATTCCTTGGAGGGCTCGAACCTTGGCGAGATTCCGAGCGGCTGGAAGGTTTGCGATATCTACGGTATCTCGGATGTGGTCTACGGGGCGCCATTCCGGTCGACTCTGTTCCGTGAGATGGGATCGGGCAGGCCGCTGATCCGCATTCGCGATCTTTCCCATCACAACCCCACCATCTTTACTACCGAGGAACATCCGCGTGGCTATCTTGTCCAGCCCGGCGACCTAATAGTTGGCATGGATGGAGAATTTAGAGCGCATCTTTGGCGCGGTCCGGAGGCTTGGCTGAACCAACGGCTCTGCTGTTTTAGGCCGCGGCCCCTCATCCCTAGAGCTTTCGTGCATTACAGCATAGAGCGATTGCTCGATTTCTTTGAGAGGTCGAAGACGGGAACTACCGTGATCCACCTTGGCAAGAATGATATCGACACGTTTCGAGTAGTTGTTCCGCCACGGCCGCTCCTTGAAGTTTTCGGATTTGTCGTCGATCCGATCGATACACGACTCCTGGCTAGCGCCTTGGGGTCCCGCACCCTGGCGGCGCTGCGCGATAAGCTACTCCCCAAGCTCATTTCCGGCGAGGTGCGGGTGAACGACGCCGAGCGGTTCGTAGGCGGACGCGCCTGATGGCTGAGATGCCAACCACCTCTTCGTTCGTGATGCACGGTGCCCGCGCTGCGATGGCCGCTGGTCTCCTTCATATTGAAGAGCAGGTAACAGGTATCGAGCTTGCGATAGATGAAAACCCTGGTTTGGCGTTCGATCTTGCCAAGGTTTTAATCGAGAGCGCCTGCCGTACGATCTTGATAGAACGCGACATTTCCTTTGATCCGAGAGAAGATCTTCCACGGATATTCCGAACAACTACAAATAATTTGCCGTTCTTGCCGATGGCTGCAAGCGGGGAGGCCGAGATACGGAGGAGTTTGGCTCAGACACTCGGCGGCCTCCACACGGCGGTTCAGGGTGTGTGCGAGCTACGTAACGCATGCGGCTTTGCCTCACATGGGGGCGACGGTCCGAGGCCAGTGCTAGAGGCCGTACAAGCGATCCTCGCGGCTGAAACTGCCGACGCAATCGTCGGCTTCCTCTATCGTGTACACAAGCAAGACCGAGTTCCGCCCCCGAGTTCACGGCCGAGGTATGAGAATCATCCGAACTTCAATGAATATATTGACGGCTCGCACGAGTCGGTCCGCGTCTTTGAAGAGGATTTTCAGCCAAGCCGAATTCTCTTCGAACTGGCTCCAGAAGCCTACCGTCTATACCTCGCGGAATATCCGCACGAGGGAGACGCTGAGGGACCGGAAGTCGCTCAAGGCGCGGTCGGAGTAGAGGTTGCGCCATGAGCGGCGGCTTTACCGAGTCGGTTGTCGAACAGGCCGGGCTCGCCTGGCTCGAAAGCCTCGGCTACGCCGTGCTGCATGGTCCCGATATCGCGGCGAGCGGGGCAACCCCCGAGCGAGCCGACCCGAATTATCGCGAAGTCATCCTAGAAACCCGATTGCGCCAAGCGATTGCGCGGCTGAATCCCACCGTGCCCGCCGAGGCCCTCGACGACGGTTTCCGTAAAATGACCCGGCCCGACGCAGCCAATCTGATCACGCGCAACCGCGCGCTGCATCGGATGCTGGTCGATGGCGTGCAAGTCGAATACGCCCGCGCCGACGGGTCGATCGCCGGAGTGCCAGTGCGGATCATCGATTTCGAGGCGCCCGACAACAACGATTGGCTCGCGGTCAATCAATTTACTGTGGCCGACGGCCAACACACGCGTCGGCCGGATATCGTGCTGTTCGTCAACGGTCTGCCGCTCGCAGTCATCGAGCTGAAGAACGCGGCAGCCGAAAACGCCACGGTGTGGAGCGCCTTTCAGCAGCTCGAAAACTACCAGGAGCAAATCCCGGCGCTATTTACGGCCAATGAAGCGCTGGCCGCTTCCGACGGTGTGCAAGCACGGGTTGGCGCGGTAGGCGCGGGGCGCGAATGGTTCAAGCCTTGGCGCACGATTACGGGGCGTGAAGACGCAGCGAATCTCCCCGAATTGCAGATCGTACTGGCCGGGGTGTTCGAGCCGCGCAGATTTCTCGACCTAATTCGCCACTTTATCGTGTTCGAGGATTTCGGCGACGGCGCGGTCGCGAAGAAGATGGCGGGCTACCATCAGTTTCACGCGGTCAATGTGGCGGTCGAGGAAACCTTGCGCGCCGCGCAAATTGCGACGGGTCACGCCGCGGCCGAGGCGCCGGGGCGGTACATGGCTGGACATGAGCCTGGCGGCGAGCCAGGCGACCGACGCGTCGGCGTGGTCTGGCACACGCAAGGCTCGGGCAAGAGCCTTACGATGGCCTTCTACGCTGGGCGCATCATCCTGCACCCGGTGATGGCCAACCCGACCATCGTAGTCTTGACTGACCGCAACGACCTCGACGACCAGCTCTTCGCCACCTTCGCCCGCTGCCGCGAGCTGTTGCGCCAGCCGCCGGTTCAGGCCGAAAGCCGCGCCGATTTGCGGACCAAGTTACGCGTTGGTGCTGGTGGTGTCGTGTTCACGACGATCCAAAAATTTTTTCCGGAAGAGCATGGCGACGACGATCCCAGGCTTTCCGAACGGACCAATATTGTTGTGATCGCGGACGAGGCGCACCGCAGCCAATACGACTTCATCGACGGCTTCGCACGATACATGCGCGACGCGCTGCCCAATGCGTCATACATCGGCTTTACTGGCACGCCGATCGAGAAAACCGACGCCAATACGCGCGCCGTCTTCGGCGACTACATCAGCGTCTACGACATACAGCGCGCGGTCGCCGACGGCGCGACCGTGCCGATCTACTACGAAAGCCGGCTTGCCAAGCTGGAATTGGCGCCAACCGAGCGCCCCACCATTGACCCAGATTTCGAAGAGGCAACGGAGGGCGAGGAGGTTGAGCGTAAGGAGAAGCTTAAGACGAAATGGGCACGGCTCGAAGCGATCGTTGGTGCCGAGAACCGCGTCAAGGTGATCGCCCGCGATCTCGTCGAGCATTTCGAGAACCGGCTCGCCGCGATGGATGGCAAGGCGATGATCGTATGCATGAGCCGTCGGATTTGTGTCGATCTCTATCGCGAGCTGGTGACGCTGCGGCCGGAATGGCACGGGGACACGGATGAGGAGGGTACGCTCAAAGTGGTGATGACCGGATCAGTCTCGGACCCCGCGGCGTGGCAACAGCATGTCCGCAGTAAGCCGCGGCGCGAGGCGCTGGCGAACCGGTTCCGCAATGCGGCCGATCCCTTCCAAATTGTGATCGTGCGCGACATGTGGCTGACCGGCTTCGACGCACCGAGCCTGCATACGATGTATGTCGACAAGCCGATGCGCGGGCATGGGCTAATGCAGGCGATCGCCCGCGTCAATCGGGTGTTCAAGGACAAACCGGGCGGGCTCGTCGTCGATTATCTCGGGCTTGCCGATGAGCTGAAGCAGGCGCTGGCGACCTATACCGAGGCCGGCGGCGCCGGCAAGGCGGCCCTCAATCAGGAAGAAGCCGTCGCCGAGATGCTCAAGCGCTATGAGATCTGCTGCGGCCTGTTCCACGGCTTTGATTGGGCGCTGTGGACCGCCGGCGCGCCGCAACAGCGGCTGTCGCTGCTGCGCCCGGCGCAAGAGCACATTCTCGCGCAGCAGGACGGTAAGCCCCGGCTGCTCGATGCCGTAACCGGGCTATCTCAGGCATTCGCTCTGGCGGTGCCGGCCGATGAGGCGATTCGCATTCGCGACGATGTCGGCTTCTTCCAAACCGTGCGCGCGGTGCTCGCCAAAGAGTCGCCGGGTGACCAGCGGGCCGACGAGGAACTGGATCACGCGATCCGGCAAATCATCTCAAAGGCGCTGGTATCGGCCGAGGTCGTCGATATCTTTGCCGCCGCCGGCCTGAAAAAACCCGACATTTCGATCTTATCCGACGAGTTCCTCTCCGAAGTGCGGGGTATGCCGCAGCGCAACCTCGCGGTCGAGCTACTGAGCAAATTGCTCGCGGGCGAGATCAAGGCCCGCTCGCGCCGCAACGTGGTACAGGCGCGCTCCTTTGCCGAGCTGCTGGAACAAGCGCTGCGCAAGTATCAGAACCGCGCGATCGAGACCGCGCAGATAATCGAGGAGCTGATCGCGCTCGCCAAGGACATGCGGGCGGCAAATGCACGCGGGGAAGCTCTCGGGCTCTCCGAGGAGGAGGTGGCCTTTTACGATGCGCTGGAGACGAACGACAGCGCGGTCAAGGTGCTCGGAGAACCGACACTAACGATGATTGCCCGCGAGCTGGTGGCAACAGTCCGGAAGAATGTCGCGATCGATTGGACCGTCCGCGAGAACGTACGCGCGCAGTTGCGCGTGCTGGTTAAACGCGTCCTGCGGAAACACGGGTATCCGCCCGACAAGCAGGATCAGGCTACCCGAGTCGTCCTAGAGCAGGCTGCGCTATTTTCAGAAATGTGGTCCACTGCCGCTTAGCGAACGCATCAATCATTCGTGTTAATTGGCCGTTGAAGTGCGACGGTTGGGCACCGAACTTCGGTTTATGATTATTTAGCGAAGTTACCGACTTTGCCTGGAATCCTTCGATATAGTGGCGCTATCGACCGGCGCTCCATCCGCCGTTACATGTCCCGACAACCCGGATCAGCCGATCGGCCCAACATGGGGAACCCGCAATTAGAGCAGGTTTCGGGGTGGTTGAATCGTAGGGGATTCTCAAACCGGGTTGGATGAGCGATTCTTGCGGCATCGCTGATGGGGGATGAGCGATGCCCAAGCCGTGTTCTGAGGATTTGCGTGAGCGTGTTATCGAAGCCTTTGCGGTCAGCGCCAGCTCGGCGGTCAGATGGGTACAGCGCTGGCAACAGAGCGGGTAGATCGGGGGTGCTGCGGAGCCGGCTCCGCTGGAGGTCGCACCCTTCTCGAGGGTAGACGTCCAACTTCCACGCCGATCTCTCACGCCGATCTCTCGGTACGTGGCGCCGATCTCGCGCAGCACATCGGTTGAAGCTGCGGAGCCGGCTCCGTGATGTATGCCCATGGGCGCTCGACGTGATGCGCAACGCTGGCGCCTGTGACGCGCCACGGAAGCGGCTTCTTGCTAGGCAACCGGTATACAGTATGTGGCCATTCGGTTAGCATCCTCTGAAGGTTCCGAGCGCGCGAAAACCCCCGGAATTCAACGAATAACCAGCCCCCTCGCGCGCGCACGCCCGCGCGTTGGGGGTATGTTAAACTTGGCTCCTCAATAGAACCTGGCGCGCTGGATCGCATGCTTGCTGCCCGGTAGCCGGGATTAGTGTGTTGGCCTCCGCAACCGCCCAAAGAAAATCGCATTTAGCGCAAGCGGAGAGCAAGCCGAATGCGACGCCACAAAGACGCCGGTCGGCGCCGTCGAAAGATCATGACCGCTTCGGGGTCGCCGCCGCCCGGGCCAATGATAATGAGATATCCCGATGCGAGGCGACAGGAGTAAGACGGGTGGCCGCCTGCCCTCGCGACTCGCGGTTTCCACGGTCAGCCATCCGATCCCGGAGCGGACCTCCTGCGACGTTAGGACGGCAGGGATGCGCCAGGCGGCGTCGGCGAGCCGACGATCGCGGTCGCGGCCCCGGCGGTGCTCAACGCGATCTTCGCGACAACCGGAAAGCGCATCCGCTCGCCGCCGCTGATGCACCACGATCTGAAATCCACCTGACCGGTCGGGCGGCTCCGCACGGCGGGTAAGGGCGGGAACCGTGTTCCGGCGGTCGATCGCAGGATTGCCCTTGCTCGTGTCGCTCGCCGGCCCGCCGATAGCCGCTGCGGCCGACAGGGCGCGGCCGCCTCGGTCATCTCCGCAATGCCGCATGAGCTCAGAACGCCGCTCACCAGCGCTCTCTTCATCGAACCATCCTCCGTTTTGTGGCGGCGACTGCGCAGGCACGCCGCTCGGTCGCCACCAGTTCCGGGGACACTGTGCTGCGGCTCCTTTAAGGTTTTAACCAAAATACACCGGAGCATTACTCCGTGACGATTAGCTTGCCGCTTACGTCTTCGTGCCCTTCGCCGCAGAAGACATCGCACAGGTACTCAAACACACCGGCCTTGTCAGGCGTAAAGGAGATCCGGGTCGTCTCCCCCGGATTGACATCTCCACGCACACCGAAGGCTGGCAGGCTGAAACCGTGCACCCGGTCTTCTGAGGTAATTTCGATGATCACCGGCACGCCCTTTTTGATGACGACCTCCTTCACGCTGTACTCGAATTTTTTCACGGTCATCCTGATGACCTGGGGTGTTTGACCCAGCCCGATCGTTGAGACAGCCCCTATAATTCCGAGCAAAGCGAAACCGCTCACGAGTCCGACGGCGAGGCGGCGCATGTGGCTCATTCCCGCGTTGAGATCGGTTCCGGGCCGCTATGCCGTCGACCTCACGTCAAGCCTTTTGCACAGGATACTCGGTCAGGGTGATTTTGGCATCCTTGACCTTGTCCTCGATCCCGCGGAAGCCGAGACCCTTGTATGGATTCCCAGCATCCCACGGGATTGGGGCCTTCTTCGGCACGGACATTGGCGCCGGAAGCGGGAACATCAGACCCCTCGCCGCGTGATGGGCGATGTGGCCGGTCATCTGGTGATGCTCCTGGTGGATGTGGCCATAAAACACGGTCACATTCTTGAACGGCAGCAACATGTCGATCGCTTGCTTGCCGTCCGGGGTTGCCCAGTCCCAGCTGGGCGCCAAATCGAACAGCGGCCGATGCGTTAGCACCACGATCGGCTGGTCCGGCTTAAGCGTTTTGAGATCGCCAGCGAGCCAGGCAAGCTGCTCGGCGCCGAGATTCGCCTTGGGATCCGAGACATTGTCGAGCGCGATGAAGTGTACGCCCTTATGGCCGAACGCGTAGCTCGTCTTGCCAAAAAACTCCTTGAAAGCCGCGCCGTTATCCAGCGAGGCATCATGCTCGCCGGCGAGAAAGTGGATCTGCTTCACCTTCAGATCGCCGATGATTTCCTTCGCCTTCGCCATGCGTGCGCGGCGTTCTTTCTCATCGTCGGTGGTGTGGGTGATGTCACCTGTGAACACAATAAAATCAGGCTGCTCGGGCAACGCATTCACGGCGGCGATCGCCTTCGGCAGGGTCCCCTCCGCATCCGGGTTGATCGGTGGACCCTTAAATCCCCAATGCAGGTCCGAGAGCTGGACGAAGTAGAACTCCTCGCCAGCCCCCTCAGCGGCCAGGCTGCGAGAGCGAAAGCCCGGAAGCGTCGAGGCGACCACCACCCCGCCCAGACCGGCCAGCTTTAGAAAGTCGCGTTTCGTGATGTTCAGTGCCATAGCCGTCTCCCCTCGTATCGCTTGCGGAACCCGCGTCAATGCGCGTGCGACTGGATCAGCCGGACGGGTCTATGCGCTCGATCAGAGCTACAAGACCTGCCTCACCTGTGAGTGATCGGCGGGAAGGGCTCTTTATTCTCTCTTGCGCGAGAATTTTCAAAATTTTTGCCGGGAGGTTCGGGCGCATGCGATGGATGGCAGCCCGAACCGCGTCGGCCCCCGCGACGGGCGAAGCCACAAAGACTTGGGCGGTTCGCTCGCAACGCGGCAACCGGCCGTTCGGGGTGGAAAACGGAAATTGGTTGTAGCAAAAGCACGGTAAGAACGCTCCATCGACAGGATGGCCTGGACTGACACCTCACCACTTCAGCCGCCGCCGTTGATTTAGCCGGCATTCAAAGTCTCAAACCGAAGCCGGAACGATCGCGGTTGCTTTAATGGACCGTGGCGTGCTCGTGCCGATGATGCAGATCGGGATAATGCGGGTGCTTGTGCCGGATCGGAAGATGGTGGTGCCGATGAGTATGAGGCTCGCCAGTGGGATCGCCGGGCGCGTGCACATGCTGATGGTGGGCATCATGGAAATGCCGATGCTCGTGCTCCAGAGCCTCATGTTCATGCTCGTGCTCGTGCGCTTCCGAGAGGTGCAGATAGAGGCCGGCCGCCATCAGGACCCCCGCGCCGATCAGGCGAGCCGTGATCTCTTCTCCGAACATGGCAATTGCCAAGACTGTGCCGATAAACGGCGCTGTCGAGAAGTACGCGCCTGTTCTCGCCGCTCCCAGGTGGCGCAGGCCTAACACGAACAGCACCAAACTGACCCCATAGCCCACAAAGCCGACCAATGACGCGCCGCCGAGCGCAGGCATCGAGGGCAGATGCGCGCCCATGATCAGGGCCAAGACGAGGTTCACTGTGCCTGCCACAAGCCCCTTGATTAGCGCGATCTGGACCGGATTGGCGGCGCTCAGCTTTCGAGTCAAATTGTTGTCGAAACCCCATGCGACGCAGGCACCTGCGACCGCGATTGCACCCAGCCCGAACCCTCGCGGTCCGCTTTGCCATGACAACAGGACAGCGCCACCGAGGATCGCCGCCGCTCCGATCAGAAGTCGGCGATCCACGTTTTCCCGGAAGGCCACCCAGGCGATCACCATCGTGGCGAGGCTTTCCAGGTTCAGAAGAAGCGCGGTCGAGGAAGCAGGCGTCGTCGTCAGACCGATCATCAGTAGGACCGGACCCACTACGCCGCCGCTCAGCACGACGAGCGCAAGCCATGGCAGATCGGCACGTCGGAGCGGCGCTTCCGCCGAACCCAGGCCAATCGCTCGCCGTCCCAGATGAACTATGCTCAGCCCGATGCCAGAGCCCAGGTAGAGCAGACCAGCGAGCAACCACGGGCTGATACCTTCGCCGAGCAGGAGCTTGGCAAACGGTGTGCTCGCCCCGAACAGAACGGCGGACAGGAGGGCCAACGGCGCGCCGGGCCAAGCAAGCAGAGTACCGCGCATCGAGGAATTCTAAGCGAAGGCTGCCGATCTCGAGAAGCCCTCTAAGGCGAAGGATGAAGCGGGAGGGCAGGCCGCTAGAGCGGCAGGGCTCGTGGCTCCGTCCCTAGCACGCTTTTGCTTCGCTTGCCGGCGCAATAGCGAACGAATTCGCTTGGAGAATTTCAGCGCCAATTCAGACTGGTGCTCATCAGCTACCTGGGGCGAGCAAATGGCCGAATTGACCGAAGAACGCCAGCGTCGCCGACAGGTGCCGCTCTCCGAACTGTTCATCGCCTTACTGAAGGTCTCCCTCTACGGGATTGGCGGCGGTGGCGGGCTCGTCTGGGCTCGCCGCATTGCCGTTGAGCAGCAGCAGCGGATAAACGAGCAAGATTTCGCCGACATCGTGAGCCTCTGCCAGTTCATGCCCGGACCGAACATTGTCGGCATAGCGACCTGTGTCGGGACAAGGTTGCGAGGGATAATCGGGGCTGTCATCGCCGTCGCTGGCTTCCTACTGATACCCTGGACAATCGGTTTCACGTTCGGTGTGCTGTACCTCCAGCACGCTCACCATCCAGTCTTCCAAAACATTCTTGGCGGGGTCTCGGCGGTCGCCGCCGGTCTGCTGATCGCCACCGGGATCAGGATGCTGCTGCCGTACCGCACTCGCCCCGCCGCAATGTTTTTCGCCGCATCGGCCTTTGCCCTGATGGCACTCGCAAAACTACCGCTACTCGTGGTCCTCGTCGGCTTGGCCCCTCTCAGCATCACGATGGCAGGCCTTCGACAGGTGACCGTGCGATGAATGGCGCGTCCGACCTGCTCACGCTGATCGTGCGGCTTACTCTGCTCTCGTCGATCAGCTTTGGCGGCTTTCCAACCGTCCTCCCGGATGTCCGCAACTTTGTCGTTGGTGCTCATGGCTGGGTTACGGACCAGGAGTTCACCAATTTCTTTGCTCTGGCACAGGCCATTCCACGCCCGAACATGATTCTGATGATGAGCTTTATCGGCTGGCAGGTCTGGGGGTTGCCAGGGGCGATTGCCAGCGCCTTTGCGACCTTCGGGCCACCCTGCACGATGTATTTCGCGTCTTACCGCCTGTGGGATCGGTTTCGCGAGGCGCGCTGGCAGCCGGTCGTAAGGATTGGGCTCATTCCGGTAACTGTCGGCCTCGTCATCGCCAGTGGCGCCGTGATGGCGCGCGCGGCCGCCGCCGACTCGTGATGGCTGACGATCAGCCGTTCCGACATGCCCTTGATCCGCTTCGGGTCGCAAGCCAGCGGCTTTATTTCGTAGGGCATCGGTCCTGGTGGCACTTCAATCCAGCCGGGGGGCGCGGGCGATGACAAATTTGCTGGTGCCGATCACGGTGACGGCAACCGTGGCCTGGAATGGCGCTGCCGTGCCGGCACTAATCGCCACCGCCGGCGAGCGTGCCGGCATGCGCTTCCTCGAATTCTTCGCCGCCAACATCCGCAACGCGCACACGCGCCGGGCCTATGCCCGCGCCGCCGATGAATTTCTCGGCTGGTGCGCGAGCGCCGGCGTGCCGTCGATCGCCGCCGTCCAACCGGTGCACGTCGCGGCGTGGATCGAGGCGGCCACGCGCGAACTGGCCGCGCCGAGCGTCAAACAACGGCTCGCCGCGATCCGGCATCTGTTCGATTGGCTCGTCACCGGCCAGGTCGTGCCAGTCAACCCGGCCGGATCGGTGCGCGGGCCGCGTCATGTCGTCACGACCGGGCAAACGCCGGTGCTCGATCCATCGGAAGCGCGCGCGCTGCTCGACAGCATCGATGTGATGACGCATGCCGGCCTGCGCGACCGCGCGCTAATCGGGCTCATGGTCTATTCGTTCGCCCGCATCGGCGCGGCGCTCGGCATGGCGGTCGAGGATGTCTACACGCAGAACCGCCGGCTCTGGGTGCGGCTGCTCGAGAAGGGCGGCAAGCGCCACGCGATGCCCTGTCACCACAACCTCGACGAATATCTCGTCGCCTATCTCGACGGCGCGGGCCTGCGCAACGATCCCAAGGGGCCGCTGTTCCGCACGATCGGGCGCGGCACCGGCAAGCTGACGCGCACCGTGCTGCCGCAGGCGAACGCCTATGCGATGATCCGCCGGCGCGCGGGCGCGGCCGGCATCGCCACCAAGCTTGGCAATCACAGCTTCCGGGCGACCGGGATCACCGCCTACCTCAAAAACGGCGGCACGCTCGAAAAGGCCGCGGCGATGGCGAACCATGCCTCGACGCGCACGACGCAGCTCTACGATCGCCAGCGCGACGAGGTGAGCCTTGATGAGGTTGAGCGGATCGTGATTTAATCAGCGTCGAATCCGAACATTGTTGCGCGCCATCTAAAAAACAGCCGCTTGGTCCGGTTTCGTACCCCCATTAATGGCTGAGGATGTTGTGTAATCCGTAGTCAGGTTATTTTTGTGGAGAAGATCGATGGTTACTGCACCAGCGAATTTTCCCTCAGAATACACACACCTCAGCCGCGACACGCTTGGTCGTTGGGTTTGCAACACGCTTTCCGAAGCGCTTACGAGCGCCTCCGGGAAGCCCTTCGATGTGATCGTCATCGGCGGAGGCTCTTTTGGCGGTGTCTTCGCTCAGCACCTGTTCGATCGCGATCGACAAATGGGGCGTCACCGCATTCTCGTGCTCGAGGCGGGTCCCTTCGATCTGCCGGAACATGTGCAAAACATCGCGCTCCCCACCTTGGGCCCGCCGGCACCGAGCAGCATCGCCGATCTTCGCGCCGCCGGCCAGGACAAGGCGCCGCGCAACGAGGTCTGGGGCTTGCCGTGGCATTCATCCACGCTCTTCCCCGGACTGGCCTATTCCATTGGCGGGCGATCGGCGTTTTTTGGCGGATGGTCGCCCCGGCTGCTCGATGGCGAAATGCCACTCACGCCGGATGCGCGCCATCCCTATCCCTGGCCGCAGCCTGTCGTCGACGAGCTGAAGCAGCGCTACTTCGACGAAGCCGCCGCCCAGATTGGAACGGATACGACGAATGATTTCATTACCGGCGACATGCATGACGCGCTGCGCCGCCAGCTTCACGACGGAATCGCAGCGGGCGCCGTCGCCGAAGCCGCCGCGTTCGCCGATCTGGACTTGCATGTTCAACCGCCGGACGGCACGCCCCCGGCCGATCTGGACCTCTGGAAACTCGAAGCGCCGCTGGCGGTGCAGAGCAGGTCTCCGCGCTCGGGTTACTTCCCGTTCAACAAATTCAGCGCAATACCGCTACTGATCCGCGCGGCGCGGCAGGCGCAGGACGGATCGATGGGTGTCGACGCACAGAAGCGTCTGATGATCGTCCCGAATTGCCATGTGACGAGTTTGGTTGCCGACGCCGGGCGGGTCGTTGCAATTCGCACGGCGCAGGGCGACGTTGGCGTTCCCCCCGGTGGCCTCGTTGTAATCGCCGCGGCGACGATCGAGAGCGCCCGCCTCGTTCGGCTGTCCTTCAGCATGTCGCCGAACGCCGCTCTCGCCGGGCAGAATCTCATGACGCATCTGCGCTCGAACATCACGATACGCGTCCCGCGCGCGGCGCTGTCAAGTTTGCCGGCGGCGGTCAAGGAGCTTCAGGCCTCGGCGCTGTTCGTCAAGGGGCGCCATCCAAAAACCGGAACGCCAGCCGGCCATTTTCACTTGCAGATCACCGCTGCGGGGCTGGGGCCGGTCGACCAAAACAGCGATTCCGAAGCGGAACTGTTCAAGAAGGTGCCGGATATCGATGGTTTCGAGCCTTTCAAGAGTGTCACCGACGATCATGTCATTATCACTCTGCGCGGAATCGGCGAGACCCACCCCCAGAATTCCGACAGCTTCGTTCGGCTCGATCCAGAGCCGGACGAATTCGCAACGCCCCGCGCTTTTGTCGCGGTGGCCAACCCGCAGAATGATGGCGAGGTTGCCGCCAACGTTCATACCGCCGCGGATCGCAACCTATGGGATGCGATGGACCGGGCAGCCGATGACGCAGCGCTCGTCTTCGCGGGCGGGCAGCCATACAAGGTTTTGGAACCGGGAACCACAAATAATTGGCATGACGTTGCCGTCGGACAGAGGGCAATTACTGTTGTCCCCTTCGGCGGGCGGCGTGATGGCATGGGCACCACGCATCATGAAGCGGGCACTTTGTGGATGGGCGACGATCCGACACAGTCCGTGACGAACCCCAATTGTCACCTGCACCATGTGGAAAACGCCTACGCCCTTGGTCCTTCGCTATTGCCGAGTGTCGGCTCGCCGAACCCCATGCTCACCGGCGTCGCGCTCGCCCGACGCCTCGTTGACCATCTGCTCCAGCCAGCCATCTACACGCCAGAGCTAGGCTTCACGGCGCTGTTCGACGGAGTGTCCACCGCTAATTGGCAAATGGCCGGCCAGGGCGCCTTCATTCGGGTGGACGATAATCTCGAGGCGGTCCCCGGTAATGACCTGGGCTTGTATTGGAATACCGCGGCCATGCCGGCCAATTTCATGCTTCGGCTCGAGTGGCTGCGGACGCGCGACGACGACAACTCAGGAATATTCGTGCGCTTCCCGGACCCGAACAGCAGGCCCGACTACTTCAATAAAGCCTGGGTCGGGATCGACTTCGGCTTCGAGGTGCAAATCGACGAGCTTGGACGACCCGATGGTCTGGGGATACACAAGACGGGCGCCATCTATGCTCAGGCCGGCCAGACATTGTCACAAGTCGCAGCCAACCCGCTCGGACAGTGGAACATGTTCGAGATCGAAATTGTGAATCAACTGTACACCGTGCGTTTGAACGGCACTCAAGTATCGAGTTTCGCCTTTGTCGCCGGCAGCGACACTGCGCATCCAGAGCGGGGCTTGACCGATACGCCCCGCTTCGTCGGGCTTCAGGCGCATACCGGCCGCGTTCAATTCCGCCGTATTCGTTTCAAAGCCATCTGATCTGTTGAATTTAGCAAGGGAGGGCGGGTTGTGCGCGTTTTGCACCTCACGACCGAATTCCCTCCTGTTATCTGGGGCGGTCTCGGCACCGCCGTAGGCGGGGTCGTGATCGCGTGCGCAGGCGAGGGAATGACCGTTGGCGTATTGCTTGTTGGCGGCGTTTTGTTGGCTGATGGCGCCTATAGCGGGTGGCGACCGGCGCCTCCAGAAACGACGCCGGGCGGCCTGGGCCGGATCGCCGCGACATCCGATGGCATCACATTCTTCCACGTCGCGCCGGCCGACGGGGTCGAGGTGGGGCTGAGACTTGCCCGGACATGGCGGCCAGACGTCATTCATCTGCACTCTTCATGGCTGTGGCCGGTGGCGTCCGCGATCCGTGAGGATTGCGGCACACCGATCGTCTTTACGGTTCATTCGCTCGATCGCGCCGAATACGAATGGGGCGGGTTCGTCACACAATGGGAACCGCAGGAAGCCGTGATTCACGCGGTAGACCGGATCATCGCCATCTCGAAGAGCGAACGTGATTTGCTGACGAGCTACTGCCCTGCGGTCTCGCAGAGGGTGCGGGTCATCGGCAACGGCATCGACGACACATCGATTGCCCGCGCGTCGGCGCACCGACATAGATCGGGAGCGCCTCTGGTAATGTTCAGCGGCCGATTCGTCGATCGCAAAGGCATTCATGAACTACTCGAAGCTATCCCCCATGTGCTTGATGCTGAACCCGACACGCGTTTCATTCTCGTTGGCGGCTACGGCGCCGCCAGCGACGTCGAGCGCGTCTGGCGCGCTGGCGCGTTGCTTGCCTATCATGAGAAAATCCGGTTTACGGGATGGCTACGGCCAGCCGCAGTGACGCAGTGCTATTGCGACGCCGACGTTCTCGTGGTGCCGAGTTGGTATGAACCATTCGGGATGGTCGTGCTCGAAGGGATGCTTCACGGTCTGGCCATTGCAGCGACCGCAATCGGAGGTCCCGCAGAGATATTGGAAAATGAAACGACTGGCCTCTTCTTTCCCCCTCGTAACGCCGACGCGCTGGGGGCCGCATTGTTGCGGCTCGTACGTGATCCGGACCTACGCCAACGCTTGGGTGCCGCTGCCGCCGTCGCGGTGCGGCGGAGCTGGCTCTGGCCGCAGATCATCGTGGATATACGATCAGTCTATAACGAAGTAGCGAACGCAGCCTGACAACAACAGCGAGAATCTAAGCAACGATCAGGATGGGAAAACGGCGCTCCGAGATCGAAATCCGATCATGAGCGGTTTTTAGGGAGCCGCTTCAAGCCGCATGATCTCACGAGATCTGGGCGACCCTTCCTAGGAACCTTTGTTGCTTACCGTTCTCGCTGATCTTCGTCTCTATCTCCAACCGCTTCGATCTCTTGGATCCTCAGCGCCCAGTGCCGTCCAAGATCTGTGAGCTCCACAAACCCCGCAAGATCCAACTCGCTGCCGTCCTTCATTTCGGCGATGACCTTACCTGTCTTTCGTGTCAGAAGCCCGATAGAAGCGAGACGACGGATTTCGGTTCGTACCGCATGGCTACCGTGATACCCTGCCGTTGTTCGTGCGAACAGATTTCGAATGTGCTTGACCTCGTCCGGTGGTAACAGTAGCGGCAAAATCAGCCCAATATCAGCTAATCGCTCCTCTTGCCTGTCCTGCCGCTCACGTATCTTCTCAATCATTTCAAGTTTCAGCTGCCCCAGGCTAAAGGACTTGATCTGCCTAAGCAATAAGAGCGCGCCAGCAACAACCAAATAGAGTAGGGTCGTCTGGTCCAGCCCCTGCACGACATTCAATTGTGGGGGATTGATTATGCGAAGCAATGCACCTATCGCGGCAATTACCGCCAGGAACACCAGTCCCCATCGGGTCACGATATCGATAGGCCGGCTCTCGTCCTGACTGTCAGGGGTGTTATGGATTGCTGCCATCCCCACCTCCCGCAACGCGCTACCGCCGCCCGCGCTATTTTATTCCAACACAACGTGATCGTCACGCGCCCGCCCCGCTACGGCTGCCGGGCATGTGAGGGCGCCGTCGTGCAGCCCCGGTGCCGAACCGCCGATCGACGGCGGCATTGCCGCCGAGGCGCTGATCGCTTTCGCAACGCCGGACACAGAGGAGGGCGCAGGTTGGCCAACCTGTTTGGACTGGCGCGAAGGCCTGGCTCCTGTAAAGGCCCTCCTCTGTTTTGAGAAACAAAGCGCAACGGAACGAAACCGCGGATACCCACCGAGCTAGACAACCCCGTTCTATGCTGTCCTCACCTCCTCACCCTTTGAAGCGCCCGGCGCATTATCGGCGATATGCCTGACGACCTGTCCGCCGGCCGCGGCCGACCGCTGATCGCGTAGGGCCGCGAACCGTCGGGCGTGCGAGTATCGTCGTCCGCCGGCGTACGGGCGCGCTCGCGCCGCAGCTCCTCCATGCGGGCGCGCGGATCGCGGGAAATCATCGGCGGCGCGAGATCGGGTCACGTCTCCTCCGGGGTGCTTTTGGTCGAGCCTGGCTGGTGCGCGTCAGATTGGAAATTATGGGTTAACGGCGTAAGGTGCGTCGTCCGCGCCCCGGCGTGAGGGATTGAAGCCCGCAGGGTGGAAATGCGGCGCGGTTCCGTTCACGAAAGCCCGGCCCGTCGCCGGCGGCAACAGGGGACACACCCCGCATTTCACACCTATATTCTGCTCGACGAAGAGCGGAGAATTTCAGGAGTTTAGATTTCCTGATATTCGCACGACTATGGCAGATCGATCCGGTTGCGGTCAGAGCCGTGGATGACTCACTTTTGCACGCGATGCGAGAGGAGAAACCTGATGTTCACAGAGGCAGCCGCTGTTTTAGCAAGTCTCGCATCCCCTCTGATTGAGACAATAATCAAGTCGGCCGTGCTTGAGGGCAAAGCGGCCTGACAACACTTGCCAGCTTTAAGCTTGCGGCCGACATTAACGGGTAGTGCAGAAATCTTGCACACGGTCTGCTTGATTTTTGCACAGGGCCGAATGATAGCGCTGTTTTAGTTGTAATTGCGTTGCGCACTATACACATACGAGCGCATCGAACATCGCAACAGTGATGCTGGGTTTGACTCCGACAGTGGCAGGCAGGCAGCTCCGATGCGGGCGCTGGTGCGCGGCAGGTATTCTGGCGCTAGCCGGGACTTCGGCGCTTGCGGCCCCGGCGCCAGAGGTCCCGGGGATTTCGTGTATTCTTCGCCTCACAGATTCGCTAGGCGGCTACGATCCCCCACGCTCAGTCGCCATGCACGACCTCCCGGGGATAGCGGTGCTGATTGGGGCCGAGCAGGGATGGTTCCTTGCGCGCTCGGCGAACGGCGTTGTCACTGTCGAATCTGCCGGCAAAGCTGACACCGGACCGGTGTTCAACACGCACGACTTCCCTGGGGAGGGGGTGCTTATCGGGGCCGGGAAGGGATTGTTCCTGGCGCGCTCGGCAAACGGCTCTGTCACCGTCGAGGCCGTCGGCAAAGCTGACACCGGACCGGTGTTCAACACGCACGACTTCCCTGGGGAAGGGGTGCTTATCGGGGCCGGGAAGGGTCTGTTCCTCGCGCGCTCGGCAAATGGCACGGTCACCGTCGAACCCGTCGGCAAAGCCGATGCCGGGTACGTACGCGAGCTGCACGACTTCCCTGGGGAGGGGGTGCTTATCGGTGCCGAGAAGGGATGGTTCCTGGCGCGCTCGGCAAACGGCGCTGTGACTGTCGAACCCGTCGGCAAAGCCGACATCGGATACGCGTTCGACATGCACGACCTCCCGGGGGTCGGGGTACTGATCAAGGCCAACAATTTGTTCCTGGCGCGCTCGGCAAACGGCGCCGCCATCGTCGAGCCCGCCGGCAACGCCGATACCGGAAGCCTCGGCGACATGCGCGACCTCCCAGGGGCAGGGGTGCTGATACAGGCCGAGAAGGGATTGTTCCTGGCGCGCTCGACAAATGGCGTTGTCACTGTCGAGCCCGTCGGCAAAGCTGACACTGGGCGCGTCGACTGGATGAGCGACCTCCCAGGGGCGGGGGTGCTGATACAGGCCGAGAAGGGATTGTTCCTGGCGCGCTCGACAAATGGCGTTGTCACTATCGAGCCCGCCGGCAAAGCTGACACCGGACGCCCGCGGGACTTCCCGGGGGTGGGGGTGGTGATCGGGGCCGAGAAGGGATTGTTCCTGGCGCGCTCGACAAACGGCGCGGTGACCGTCGAGTTCGTCGGCAAAGCCGACACTAGGCGCATGTTCTACACGCACGTGTTCCGGGGGTGGGCCTGCTGATCGGGGCCAGGGACGGCGTATTCCTGGCGATTGGGGCGCCGCCGTTGTTGCGCGCGAAGGTCGAATTGCGCGAGCGAGAGGCGCTGGACCGCAGCCCGCCACGTCCCGACTCAGATTTGAATTTCGTCTTCACCGTTGCCACCCATGCGTGCGCGGCTGCTGCCGACAAATTGGACCTGCGGTTAAGCGTGACGCCGCCCGGTCGCAAGCCGCTCGAACCTAAATCTGAACCTCAATCCGTTCAGTACGACCATGGGCTTGCGACCGTTGCGTTTCCGCTGCGCATCGACAAGGCCGGTGAATGGTCGTTTCAGCTGACATCGACATTCGGCGGCACGGAACATCCGGTTGGCGAGCCGCAACATCTCACGTTCACGTCTGAGGGCCTGCGCGCTTGGTTGGAGAAAGCGGCTTGGTGGTTCGCCGGCGGTCTTGCCATGGTGCTGGCGTCGGCGAATGCGGTGCTGTTCCTGTTCGCGCGGCGCTCAGCCTGGGCATGGAGTCGCGATCGACGGCTTAAACGAAGTTAATCGAACGCTGGCGGTTACGGCATTTACTCGGAGATTTGATGTCGCGCCGATGCTAGTGACTTCACAGCAGCCGGGCGGCGAACGCTTCACCACTTGGCGTCTGCCGGCGGATATTCGCGCCTTCACTGCGGACCTGCTACGGGAGTATCTAGGCGAGGACGCGGCAGCCGCCGTCATGACGCGCATTAGCGCCTCCGGAATGAAGGATGCCATCCGCTCGGGCTACGATGTGCGCTTGGTCATCGATCTGGCACGACCGGACCCGCAACACGCACCGCTACCTACCGACCGGCTGGGGCTGTATGCAGCGGTGATCGCTGCCGGCTGGCCCGAGGTCACCGAGGACACGCGGCGCGAGCAGGTGAACCGCACGGCGGCGGCGGCTTGGCGCATGGTGTCGGAGCATAAACCGAATGAGGACATGCGGCGGCTCAAGCCTGACACTGATTTGGCAGCCGACCTTCTGGTGGCGTTGGCCGACGCACCTGAGAAGGACCGGAAGCCCGTGCGATTGGTCCGGCGTGCAGCAGGCGGCGGTTTCGAGTTCGTGCACGACCAGATGCATGCGTATCTGGCGGCGCGCTGGTTTACGCAGGACGCCTTCGGCATCACAGAGCTGGAAAAGATGATGGCGGCGTCCACGATCTGGACGCAGGCGCTCGAGGAGCGCCGCACGCTGTGGGGCTTCGCCGCCGCATTGCTCAATGATGAGCGACTGATTGCGCTGTGGGCGCGCGTCGAGGACAAAGAGGAATGGGACGCGCTGCGACGTGCATTCAAGGCGGAGGCTGAACGGCGCGGCCTGGAGCAGCCCATGGCGGTGCAAAATTCTTACAGACCGTGTGAAAACTCGAACTGAGTGGATTCCTGCACGGGCGGCGGCGCGATAGAATCCGGCATGACGCACATCACCGGACACGACCGCCGCCAGACGCTGCTGTTGCCGGAGGCGGTCGAGGACTACATCGGCGCCGAGAACCCGGTGCGGTCGATCGACGCCTTTGTTGATGGGCTCGACCTTGCGGCGGCAGGATTCGCCCGTGTCGTGCCAGAGGCAACCGGCCGCCCCGGCTATGCACCTGGGGACCTGCTGAAGCTGTACATCTACGGCTATCTGAACCGGGTGCGGTCGAGCCGGCGGCTGAAGGCGGAGACCCGTCGCAACCTCGAAGTGATCTGGCCGCTGCGGCACTTGACCCCCGACTTCAAGACCATCGCCGATTTCCGGCGCGACAACCGCGCGGCGTTCCGGTCGGTGTTTCGCGAATTCGTGCTGCTGTGCCGGCAGCTCGACTTGTACGGCCGGGAATTGCTGGCGGTCGACGGCACGCGGATCAAGGCCGTCAACAACAAGGACCGCAATTTCACGCCGGCATCGCTGAGCAAGTTCATCCGCGACGCGGACGAACGGCTCGCTGACTATGTGCGCCGGCTCGACGAGGCCGACGCGGCGGAGATCGGCACTGGCGGTGGCTCGCGCACGCAGCACCTTGCCGAGAAGATCGCGGCGCTACGAAACAAGCGACACGGGTACCGGGCGCTGCTGGCGGAACTCGAACGGACCGGCGAGAACCAGATTTCGCTGACCGATCCCGACAGCCGGGCGATGGCCAGCCATACCAAGGTCGCGGTCGGGTACAATGCGCAGCTCGCAGTCGATGGCAAGTACAAGCTGATCGCCGAGCAGGAAGTCACCAACCAGGTCGTCGACATGGGGCTGCTGAAGCAGACGGCCGAACCGGCCCGCGTGAGCCTCGGCGTCGAGCGGATCGACGTCGTCGCCGATCGCGGCTACTTCAAGATCGAGGATATCGAAGCGTGCGACCAGGCGGGGCTCACACCCCACGTTCCCCGGCCGCAGCGCGGTCCGGCGGTGCGCAACGGCTTCTTCCGCAAGGATGAGTTCCGCTACGACCCGGACCGGGATGTCTTCACCTGCCCGGGCGGGCAGACCCTGGCACCGCGCCACTATGGTAAGTCGCGCGATCTGCAAAAGATCGATTACAGCAACCCAGCGGCTTGCCCCGCCTGTCCGCTGCGACCGCGATGCACGACAAACGTTCGACGGGTTTCGCGCCTGGAGAACGAGGCGGTGTTGGATCGGATGGCCGCGCGCCTGAAAGCTAGGCCCGAGCTTCTCGACCGGCGGCGCGAGACCGT